>OJPL01000049.1_pt1 | contig 46179 bp, 43 predicted proteins | sample 1598501 | NCBI WGS metagenome assembly OJPL01 (sample SAMN03922486, study PRJEB24848) | human gut metagenome | isolation source: stool sample | host: Homo sapiens | place: Germany | collected 2011-05 | reverse complement strand
TTGGCGCGGTCGTAGCGCAGCCGCAGGGTGGAGGGCAGCTGGTAGAACTCGGTGTGCCCGGCATAGGCTTCCTCCCGCAGCATGTAGCGCAGCATCTGCCGCAGCTGCTGTCCGGTCACCTTGAACATGAACACCCCGTCGTCGTAGGGGAAGCCCTCGATGAGGTCGCCGTAGGTGACGATGGGGCCAAGCTTCTCGGCCCGGATGCTGCCGGAGCCGATGAGCATGATATCGATGCCAAGGCTGCGGGTGAAGATATCCGCAAACAGGTTGCCCAGCTCGGTCTCCCGGGTGCGCTCCGGGTGGGTCAGCTCCCGGCGGAAGCGCGCCACGATGTGGCTGTATTTCTCGTCCACCTGACTGGTGAAGCGGTGCAGCACCTGCTCCATGGCGGGGTTGCGGGGGCAGGTGTCGGCGCAGATGGGCACCGTGTGCCATGTGTAGGAATCGATGCAGTTGTTGTCGGTGTCCACAATGATGTCAAAGCGTCCGATCTGGTCGGTGCCGGTGCCCGCCTGCGCGATGACCACGCCGTTTTCCTCCACGGCATGTTCCAGATAGGTGTGGCTGTGGCCGCCGATGATCAGGTCCACCCCCCACGCCGGGTCCAGCTGACGGGCCAGATGGCGGTCCTCCTCAAAGCCGATGTGGGTCAGCAGCACGGTAAAGTCGATGTCGATGCTGTTGTGGGCATTGCAGATCTTGCCCACCTCGGCAGCGGCAGCGGCGGTGTCCACAAAGGACCCCACCAGCGACTCGGACTTGGTCTGGTTGATGACGTCCTGGGTGATGATGCCGATGAACAGGATGTTCATCCCGTCCACCCGCAGGATCTTGTAGGGGGTGAACAGCCGTGTGGGGGTGTTCTTGATGTAGAGGTTTGCGTTGATGATGGGAAAGTGTGCGCATTTTTCGATGAACAGTAGATGTGCGATGCCGTAGTCCACCTCGTGGTTGCCGATGGTGACGATGTCCGGGGCAAGGGCGTTCATAATCTCAATGGTGGAAAGGCCCTTGTACTCCGAATCGATGACTGAGCCGCGGAACATATCGCCCGCAATGGCGTAGATGGTGTTGGGCTCTTCGGCCCGCACCTTTTCGATGTAGCCGGACAGCATGGAGACGCCGCCCACCAGATTTTCGTCCACCTGCTCTGCAAGAAAGTCTCCGTGCAGATCATTGGAGTGGAGGATGGTGATCTTTTTGGTGTGTTTCATGGTGCATTCCTCCCGGTGTGGGTCGGCGGCGGTCAGCCCATGGCCTCCTGCCGCGCAAAGTAGACAGTACTGACAAGGCTCATGTAGCTCTCTTCGCCGTCCAGATAGAACTTCAGGGCAAGGGTGTCCTCGTCCTCCAGCGTGACAGCGTAGCGGGAGCCGTCCTCCCCGGTAAAGGTCGCGTACCACTCCTGATTGGTCTGGAAGGGTACCTCCGGGGTGCCCTCCTGATAGAACAGGTCGGCTTCCTCCACATTCAGCTCCGGGTAAGGGGTGATGTAGCTGGCGGTGAAGGGCAGCTGGCTGCCCTCGGTGTCGGCGTCTGTGGGCAAAAAGCACATCCGGTCGGCGTCTGCCGGATCGGTCTCAGAATAGCCCTCGTCAGTGTCGCGGGCAATCTCCAGCCAGTTGCCTTCCAGCGACCACGGACTGGTGGTGGTTTCCCAGTCGTCCCCCTCCGGGTAGATGGTAAAGTCGCACACGCCCTCGGCTTCCACCACATGACCGTTCTCGCCGGAAAGGAAGGGGCTGAATACCAGCTCTTCGCCGGTGCTGGGGTACAGCTCCACCTCGGTGTTGGGGGCGATATCGCTGATGTTGCACAGCAGCAGGATGGGCTGGCCGTCCTCACTGTAATAAAGCTGCTTGCCGCGCTGGAGCGGGTTTTCGGCATCGTCTGTCAGGCTCGTCTCGTAGACGAACAGGGTGGCATCCGGGTCCTGCGGAAAGATGCAGTACAAATCGCACCCGCCGTCCGGTGCCACGACCCAGTGATCCTCCGGGATGTCGTAGACGAAGCCCCACAGCTCCCGCAGGTCGGTCTGGCTGTCCAGCACCTTCTGCACATCGGTGGTGATCTCGTAAGAGCCGCCCAGATACAGCACACAGGCGCGGTATTCGTCCTCCCCAGCCAGCAGGCGCATGTAGGTCACGTCCTCCGGCTCGGTGTACTCCTGCTTTTTGGTGTTGGGGGCGATCATATTATCTCCGTCCAGCATCTTTTCGGGCTTGGAACTGGGGGTGCTGCTGCCGCTGCTGCCGCTGCCGCAGCCCGCCAGACCGATGGCCAGCGCCAGCAGGGCGGCCAGAAGCTTCAGGTTTTTCATAAGTTCTCCTTTCTCATGCCCTGCCGGGGCGCACCTCAGGAGGCAGCGCCGGGCGTTGGGTGTTGGGAAAAATCGTCTACGCCCTCCACCGGCTCCGGGCTGCCGGTCCCGGCAGAAAGCCGGGGCGACCAGTCCAGCGCGCGGCCGGTGGTGCAGTAGACCACCGCCGTGGTGTCGGGGGTGTCCGGGGTGTCGTTGCACAGCAGCAGCACGGGTTGACCATCCCGCCCGCAATACAGCTCTCTGCCTGTCTGGTGTGGGTACTGGGGGTCCTGCTTTTCGTAGACAAAAAGCGTATCCTGCCTGCGCACAGCAAAGATGCAGTACAGCTCCCGCCCGCCGCCCGGCGCTGCGACCCGGTGGTCTGCCGGGATGTCCGCAACAAACTGCCACGGCTGTTCCTGCAGGCTGTCCAGCGCAGCGTCCACATCGGCGGTGCGCTCCGGGACGCTGCCCAGATAGAGCACTGCGGCAAGGCTGCCGTTCTGTTCGGCCTGCTGCCGCAGCTGCGCCACGGTCACAGCGTCCGGCCGGGAAGCGCTGTCCGAAGCTGCCGCGCCGGAGCGGATGGGGTCGCCGTCCACCGGCCCGCAGCCCGCAAGGCTCAGGGTCAGCGCCAGCAGGGCGGCAAACAGCTTCATGGTCAGGCTCTTCATCTTACGCCCACGGGTCGGCAGACGTGGGGACGCGGATGCCGGTCATCAGGTACTGCTCCCACAGAAACCACTGCCCATTGCCCTTGCGGCGCAGCTTGATGGGGCGGGGATCATCGGCACCGCCGCAGGGGATGAACAGCTTGCAATAGCCCTCCTCCACGTTGGAGGTGTGGTTGCTGCCCACCAGCAGGGTGAAGGGCTGGCGGGGGGTATAGCCGTTTTCCGGCGATGCACCCACAAAGTAGGAGAAGGGGATGTAGCTTTTGCCGTCCCGGAAGCGGTCGTTCAAAAAGGAGATATCCTGCCCGTTCAGCGGACGGGGGCCGCGCAGCCAGTTGAGCATCTCCTTTCCGATGTTCTTGTCGGCGCCGTAGGCGCACAGCGCACAGACGGTGAGGGCCGCAGTCTTGAAGGGGGTGTCAAGGCTTGCTTCCGGCAGCGCCTGCATCTGGGCAAGGCTTTCCGGCAGAGCCTGAAAGGTAAAGGTGACGGTCTGGTTGCCGCCGGTGGCAGCCGTGGCCTGCTTCATCTTATCAAAAAGTCCCATGAGAATGCTCCTTTCTGTTTCAGCTGTGAGGGTTCAGCCCCGTTTTGGGTCGTGGCGGGGCACGGTCCGTTTGCGGACCACCTTTTGGTCCAAGTCCAGACTGAGGTTTGCGAAATAGCCGTTTTCAAAATACCATGCAAGGTCCTTTGCATCCATGCCGACGCTGTTGTACAGCCACCGCAGGGGCACTTCCGGCCCGGAGTAGCTCTCCAACCGCCGGGCGATGGTCCTTGCGTGGTAGCGGCGGGCCTCCCCGCGGGCAAACCGCGCCAGGGGCACGGCCCCCACCACGATCCAGAGCACATAGCCTCCCACGTGGGAGGTGTCCTTGGCCTGCAGGTCCAGGCAGAGGGTATACAACCCGCCAAAAGAGCAGAACACGCAGAAGGCAAGCCCTGCGTTCCGCAGCCATTTGAGAAAACGGGGAATCTCGCCCCGGGCTTTTTCCGAAAGATAAGGGTTCATAAACATGCTCCTTTCAGAACGAACCGCCTCCGCCGCCGTGGGTCGTGCCGCTGGAGGAGGTGTGGGTGGAACTGCCGCCGGAGCTGTCGGAGTCCTTCGCCTCCACATGCTCGGTGCGATGCACGTCCCGGTACAGGAACAGCTCCCGGCTGTTGGTCAGGTTCATGCTGCCCTCCCGCACATAGCTGGCGGCGTTCTCCTGGAACGCCACGCTGCGCAGCTGGCTTTTCATTACGCTGACGACGACCCATGCCAGCACAAGGCCGATGCCCAGCGCAAGGAACAGGTACATGAGAGACAGCGGCTCCCGGGGCAGGTTATTCACGTCATAGGGGTGGCCCGCCCGGGCAGCGTCAATGTAGGTATCCGACCACTGGACAAAGGTGCGGAATGCACCGGCGTAGTCTCCATCGGCCATGAAGGGGGTCATCTGCTCGCCAAGGTACTGGATGCCGGCGTCCGTAAAGGCGGTGATGCCGTAGCCGCAGGTGGAGATATGCCACTTGCGGTCGCCTACGCTCACCAGCAGCAGCACGCCGTCCATATCGGGGCCGTAGCCGTACTGGCAGTAGTCATACAGATCATCGGCAAACTGCTCCATGCTGTCGGCACCAACGCTTTCCATCGACTCGATGGTGGCAATGGTCACATCGAAGCTCTGGCGCAGGCTCAGTTCTTCCAGTGCGTCCTCCAGCTCGTTGTCCTCGTCCTCGGTCAGCACCTCAGCGTCGTCGAACATGCGGTAGTACAGGTCGGCAAAGCCGCCCTCCACCGCAAAAGCCGGAACAGCCAGCGCCGCCGCAAGAATCAGTGCTGCCAGCGCCGCAAAGAGGGAGTGCAGTCGGTTGGAAGTCTTTTTCATCGTTCGTCCCTCCTTTACAGGATCCGTGCCAGCCACAGCAGCCACATCACGCCGTAGGATGCGGCGGAAAGGGCAGCCGTAAGGCCCAGCATCCACTTGCGGGCAGCGCCCTTGTCCACGGGCAGGTCACCCACGAATTTGCCGGTCTGGCCGTTCATGGCAAACAGATAGTTTTCGCCCCGCCAGCTGGTGCTCAGCAGCCAGACCGGGAACAGCGCATACTTTGCCTTGCCGCCGTGCAGCTGGATGCTGCTGTTTTCCACCTTGACCGAATCGTAGCCGGTAACGGTCTGCTGGAACGTCTCCTCGGTGGAGCGGCGGATGCGCTTGTTGGCCCGCTCGATGCTGTCCTCGGCGTTCACATCGTATTTGTCCGCCACATAGCCGGCCAGATAGGCGGTCTGGAAGGGGATGGCGTCCTGCATGGCGAAGGGCTCGATGGATTCCATCAGGTCGTCCTCGATCTTGGACGAGCCGTCCACCGGCACTGCATCAAAGCCCAGGGTGCCGTCCCGCCGGACGGAGTAGTAGTTGGTCTCGGTATAGTCGTATTTGCTGTCCGACCAGCAGCGGGTCCGGGTGGCGGTAAACCGCAGCTGAGCGTCGGCATCGCTGTCGAAGAGCCAGAAGGGCACATACACGCCCTTGATCTCGTCGATGTGGTTCTGGCTGCGGAACACCCGGGGCAGCAGGGTCTTGCCCTTGAGATGTTCCTGCAGCTTTTCCTTGGCTGCCTTTTTGTCCAGCTTGAAGGGGATGATGAGGTCGGGCCGCAGCGTCCCGGCAAACTGTCCGGTGAGGACGATGGGGTTGCCGCAGAACGGGCAGGCGGACGCGGCCATGGTGTCGTCGCCCACGATCTCGCCGCCGCAGCTCTTGCAGCTGTAAGTATGCAGACCGGCGGTCTCTCCTTCTGCCCAGCTGCCGCCGGGGGTCGCCCACTCCATCTCGCTGGGCTTTTCGTCCTTCAGTTCCTCATCGTAGCCCTTGAGGGTATCCACATCGAACTCGGTGTCGCAGTAGGGGCATTTCATCTTCTGGGTGGCGCTGTCAAATTGGATGGCGCCATCGCAGCAGGGGCACTTGTATTCCAGCATTCCTGCCATAGCGTTTCCTCCTGTTGTTCCAAAGGGGGCCGGGGGCTCTTCCCCGGCCCAGCTGTTTTTGCGTCAGTCTTCCCGCCGAAGCGGTCGGCTCAGAAATCCGTAGTGATGCGGAACACCACCGGTTCGTCCGGCTCGGTGGCTTTGCCGTGGTGGCCCACTGCCAGGAAAGCGTTTTCCTCCAGCGGCAGGAAAACATCAAAGATGCAGAAGTCGCCGCACAGCTGGCACAGGGTCTCGCGCTCACCCACGGGAAAGGACTTTTCCAAAAAAGTGCCGTCCGGCGCGTACAGCTCCCACATATAGCCCGTGTCCAGCAGATAGCCGTTGGGGCGCTTCATCATCACGGCGTCAAAGCTGCCCACCGGCTGCGAGCTGCGGGCCAGCTCATTGCCGTCCAGATCAAAGGCGGCAAAGTAGTAGTCTCCGCTGGATTCCAGCTCGCCCACCGTCAGCAGCTCGTCCCCGCTGAGGTTCAGGGAGGACATGCTGTAGAAGGGGCCGATCTCGTTATCGCCCTCCAGCGTCAGCTCGGTGTACTCGCCGTCCTGCACCAGCACCGGCGCGGAGTTGGTCCAGTAGATCACGGTCAGATCCCGATCCTTGGAGGAATAGCAGCTGCCCGAGTAGTCCAGTGCGTCGCTGGGCTCCTCCGGGTCGCTGCTGTTCAGATCGTAGCAGTAGACATCAAAGTTGTCCATGGCGTACAGGATGCCATTGCGGTCGATGCTGAGGGCGTTGCTTCCGTCAATGTTGTACTCTGCCACCGGGGTCATCCGGTCGTCCTTGATGGCATACTCGAAGATTTTAGCAGACTGCTCTTCATCGTCCTCGTTGTAGAAGCTGAAGAAGTAATTGCCCCGGTAGCTGTCCGCTTGGATCAAATGATAGGCACCGCATACCTCGCGGCGGACGTCAAAGGGGATGTACTGTGCCTTGAAGGTGTAGTCGCCGATGGTCAGTTCCCCGGTCTGGAACTGGGTCACAGGGGGCCCTGCAGGGGCGGCTTTGTCCTCTGCTGCTTCCGGTTGTGCCGAAGCGGACGGGGCACTGCTGCTGGAAGCCGGTGCGCTGGAAACGCTGGATGCGCTGGCAGCACCGGAGCCGCCGCAGGCGGTCAGGCCGAGGGCGGCGGTGGTAAGGCCCATGGCCTTGAGGAAATCTCTGCGCTGGATCTTTCTCATATCCGTTCCTCCTTTTGAGGTCACTGCACCTTTGCAAAAGCTTCGTCAGCACGGCGGCTGTACAATGCCATGCCGCCGGTCTGGGCATCGTTTGCCAGATTGATGTTCTCCACAAAGCGGGCCTTTTCCTGCTCAGAGAGCTGCCCGCCCTTCATGGCGGCGGATGCCACGGCACCCATGGCACTGATCATGCCCACCTGGCCCTTCAGCTCCCGTTCCTCGGCCTTGGACATCCGGCGGCCGAACATGCTGGTCTCATTATCGTGGACCCCGAAGATGTGGTCCAGATGCTGCCGTGCGATGTGGGCATAGCCGATCTCCCGCCGGTCCCGTTTGCTGAAGCAGATGACCAGCTCCTGCTTGATGTAGGGGTGGGGATGCATGCCCCGCTGGGTCTGGGCCTCGGTGATGCTGCGGGGCTGCACCAGCTTCAGCTTCAGGCCGCCGCCGTTGAGGGTGGGTTCCTGGCCCGGCTCCTTGGCGGGGGTCTCGTCCAGATACTCCTCATAGCTGGCGATCTGGTCGTAGCGGATCAGCTCCGGCATCTTGCCCCGGCCGCCGGTGCGGTCGTCGATGTACAGCATGCCCAGCTCATCGCAGAACACCAGCCCCATTTGCGATGGAGTGGAGGGGTATGCGTTGACCCGGAACTCGGTCTTGTTGAACACCTCGTCGAATACCCGCTTCATCCGGGCCATATACTCCATGTGCTCCTTGGCCTCGTCCAGCGTCAGCTCGCTGAGCCGGATATACTTGGAGCACTTGTTGCCGCAGTCATCGCAGAGGAACTGTCCGTCCCGCAGCTTGGAGCGGTGCATGGTGCCGCACTCCTTGCCGCAGACGGCACAGTTCTGTTTTGCGAACAGGTTGGAAAAGAATCCCATCATGGTATGCTCCTTTCATTGCTCTGTATTTGTCAGGTCAGGTCGCTGTCGTCAAAGGGGTCGCCGCACTCCGGGCAGAACTTGGGCGGGTGGGCGGGGTCTTCCGGCTCCCAGCCGCACTTGTCGCACTTATACTTGGGCGTACCGGCGGGCTTGGGTTTACCGCACTCGGAGCAGAAGCGGCCCTTGTTCACCGCGCCGCAGCTGCAAGTCCAGCCTTCTGCTGCCGCCGGGCGGGGCTTGCCGCACTCCGGGCAGAACTTGCCGGTGACGGTGGCACCGCAGCTGCAGGTCCAGCTGTCCGCAGCGGGCTTCGGCTCCGGCTTTTTGCTGCCGCATTCCGGGCAGAATTTGCCGGTAACGGTGGCGCCGCAGCTGCACTTCCAGCTGTCCGCCGGGGCGGGTGCGGGGCGGCTGACCTGCTGGGGCGCGTCCACGCTGTCCGGACGGGCCTGCTGGCCCATGGCAAACAGGTTCTGGGCGCTCATGCCGCCCATGCCGCCTGCACCGGCTGCCATGCCCATACCCATAAAGCCGGTCATGGCACCGGCGGTGTTGCCGGCGGCGGTCTTCATGGCGTCGATCTGACCGCCCACCAGACGGGCGGCAGCGGTGGTGGGATCGGTGGTCATGGCGTTCTCTTCCCACTCGGTGATCTTCTTCTGCTGCTCCTCCGGGATGGACAGAGAGTTGATGTTGAAGGAGAACACTTCAATGCCGCGCTTTTTGCGCCAGACGCTGGACAGCTGTTCGTTGAGCGCCTCGGAGATCTCCAGCGTGTGGGCGGGGATCTCGTAATACTGCACCTTGTTTGCCGAAAGGGTGGCAAGGGCAGGCTGCAAAGCGTTCATCAGCTCGCTCTTCAGCCGGGGTGCGATCTCGGATGCGTCATACTGGGTAGAGACGTTGCTGCACACGTTGGTGTAGAACAGCAGCGGGTCGCAGATGCGGCAGGTGAAGCTGCCGTTGCACCGCAGATTGACCGAGAGCTTGTAGCCCCGCTCCTCGCTGACCACCACCCGGAAGGGGATGGGGGTGGCAGTGCCGTAAAGGATCTCGCCCAGCTCCTTGGTGTTGATGTAGTACACCCGCTGGTCCTTGCCGGTGTCGCCGCCGTAGGTAAAGCGCTTGGCTACGGTCTGGAAGGTGGCTGCCAGACTGTCGCCGAAGTTGCCGGTGAACACGCTGGGCTCGGTGGATGCGTCAAAGGTGAACTCGCCCGGTTCGGCGCACACCTCCACCACGCGGCCCTGCTCCACGATCAGCATACACTGTCCGTCTGCCACGGCGATGCCGCTGCCGTTGGTGATGATGTTGTCCTCGCCGTTGTTGGAGCTGCGGCGGGAGGTGCGCTTCTGGCCCTTGACCATCAGCACATCCTTGTCCAGAGAATCGCAGTAGAAAAATTCCTTCCACTGGTCTGCAAGGGTTCCGCCCAGTGCGCCCATACCTGCTTTGATAAGACCCATAGTAATTTCCTCCTGTATGTTTTATTTGTGTAAGCGACAACGCTTTGTCATCGCATTGCGTTCGGTTTCGGTCACGGTACAAGGGTTAGATCCGGGGAGTCGTTTTTCCAGTAAATGGGACGCGTGTCCCGGTCAAACAGCACTTCTCCGGCGCGGTATTTCAGGCTGCAGCCGCTGGGGCTGCCGTCATCGTTCAGCAGAATGGCCCAGAACTCGCAGGGTCTGCCGTCCGTGTCGGTCAGCGTGAAGTGCAGCTCGGTGCCGTCCTCGGTGCGGCCCTGTGTTCCCTCGGCGGTGCCGGTCAGGGTGCCGTTCCACTCGTCCCATTCCACGCTCATACAGCAGCTGCCGTCCGGCAGGAAGGTCATCCAGCGGATACCCTTTGCGGACTCGTCTCCGGCGCGGTATGTTCCCCACAGCCTGCGGGGGATGGCGGTGTAGCCGATGTCGTCCCACGCCTCGGTGCGCTGAAAAACGTACCAGACCTCACTGCCCTTTTTGGGGCCGGTGGACTGCATCCGCAGCGAGCGGTCCTCCATCATGGAGATGGTCCAGTTGCTTCTGCCGTCCTCGCTGAGACTTGTCAGGTTCCAGCCCTGACTTTTTTCCCCGTCCCAGCCGGTCACAGCGCCGGCATTCAGCTCTCCGGTACGGGTCTCGGCAGCGGACTGGATCTGCGGGCTGCCGTATGTTTCCCGGATGAAGGAGACGGTCACCGTGCCGGTGATCTCAGCTTTTTCCAGCCGCAGAGTGTAGCTTTCGTTGCGGTCGGCGGGGGCATAGCTTTCATCCTGCGTCACCGCATTGAATGCCATCCACTCGGCCAGCACCTGCCACTCCCAGTCCGGTGGCAGCGGCTGCGTGTCCAGCGGAATGGTCACTTTGTCGTCCACATACTGCTCCCAGTCTGCACTGAACCTTCTGACCACAAAGGAAACGTTCTCCGCTTCGTCAAACGAAAGCGGCAATTCGTCCAGCGAAGTCCACCATGCGGTGTTTCCCTCTTTCAGGCTGCCGGTGGGCAGCATTCCTCTCTCGATGGCGGCTTGACGGTCCAGCTCATCCCGGCGCTTCACGTCACGGTACAGCGCTTCTTCCAGCGCGGCGGGGTCTGCCCCCATGCGCTGCAGCAGCTGGGTGGCGGTGAGCTGGCTCCCGCTTTCAAAGTCGAAGCACCAGCCCTGATAGAAGGGTGCATCGGTACCGCCGTAGCAGCTGCTGACCACAAGGCTGACGCAGTCGCCGTACCAGCTGGCGTTCCAGTTCATCTCAATGCAGATGTCCCACGAATCCGGGTCGGCTGCCTCCGGGCAGTCTGCGTACTCCTGCACATCGTATTCGTAGTAGTGGGCGATCTCGGCGTTGATGCGGGCGGCGTCGGCGCTGTCGCACTCCAGCCGGGGCAGATGGATGTTCAGCCGGACGGTGCCGCCGTTCTCTGCCTGCACCACCTTTTCAAGGGTGTACTGCTCGGTGATCGCCGCGGTGGCGTGCATGGAATCCGGCGGGGTCGATCTCAGTTCCCGGCTGCCAGCCGGGCGGGCAGAGGCCGCGGCTCTTGCCCCGCAGCCTGCCAGCAGCGCCGCCAGCAAAACGGCCAGCGCGCCGCAGAGAGCGATGTGTTTCATCTTGCACCTCCTTGTCTGCGGGCTCAGCTGCGCCGGGGTCAATAATCCGGGCAGCGGATCAGCTGCAGCTGGGTCTTTCCCTCGGCAAAGGGGTTTTGCCCGTCGATCATGGTAAGGTTCAGGGTCTCGTTGTACAGGTCGTACTTCACCGCCGCCACAAAGGTGATGCCCGGCATCCCGTCTGCCGTCTCGCTGGTAGAGACGCCCAGCACCATGCCCTCCGGCACCACGCCCAGATAGTCGGCGTAGCCCTGATAGAAAACCTTGTTGTCCTGCACACCCATCTGGACGGAGCCGCTGCTTTCCACGTCCATCCAGTCAAACTGGTCGTCCGACATGTCGTTGAAGGCACCGACAGCCTCCGAGGGGATCTCCTGCGCGTTCCACTCTGCCGTCAGGGGAGCCAGCTCCAGCACAGAGCCATCCTCCTGATGCAGAATTACCTCTTTGCCGCTGCGTTCCAGCGCCACGCCCTGATTTGCAATATAGATGGGGTCCTGACAGACCAGAGCGCTGCCGAACATGAGGCAGTGCAGCACATCCACGTACTCCACCACGCCGTCCTTGGTCAGCAGATAGACCACCGGGTGGAAGGATGCGCCCAGTTCTCCGATGCACACATCCACATACTCATTATAGATGCCAAGGATGGGGTAGGTGCGGTCCTGTTCCAGCCGGATGCCGTAATCCGTGTCCCATGCGGCGGTCTCCGGCGTGCGGCGCAGGGTGATGGTGCCCTGCGTTCCTTCCAGCTGCACCGAAGCGCTGCCGTAGGTATCGGTCAGCACCGTCTGCGGCTGCGGGTCAGCAGCCTGCAGCGGGATCTCCACATCCAGCTGCCGCCAGCCCGACCCGGCGGGGGAGCTGCACCCGCCCCGGAGCACCAGCCGGTCCTGCTCCGGCAGCAGCAGGCACAGGTCATCCAGCTGGTTGTTTTCCAGCGTGTTCATCCGCATGCTTGCCAGATTGCCGCCGCTGAGCAGGCCCTCGTAGTAGCCGCCCTGCGCCATGCGCCGGTCAAAGGTCTGCATGGCCCCGCGCAGCATCTGCTGCTGCACGGCGTCCGGGTCCAGTCCCATGCGCTGCAGCATTTCCGTCACGGAGACCTGCTTTTCGGTGGCAAAATCGAAGCACCAGCCCCGGGAATACCCCGGGTCGGAGCCGCCGTCGTAGCGGAACACCACAAGGCTCACGCAGTCGCCGTACCAGTAGGCGTCCCAGTTGATGTAGGTCTCCGGGCACCACTCGTCCTGCTGGGGCTCGATCTCCGGGCTGTCCTCGTACTGTCGGAAGTCTGCCGCATACATGGCGGCAAGCTCATCGTTGAGATAAGCAGCGTCCGGGCTGTCGCACACAAGCTGCGGCACATGGATGGTCAGCTTCTGGGTGATGTTGTAATCGTCCCGGATGGTCTTTTCCAGCGCGAACTGCTCGGTGATGCGGTCTTTTTGTGCTGTCTGCACCACCGTGTCTGCGGTGCTTTGGGCAGCTGTGCCGGAGCCTGCGGGGGCAGCGGGAGCCGCTGCGCTGCCGCACCCAGCCAGCACCACCGCCGCCGCCAGCACCGCAGCGGCAAGGCGTTTGTGTTTCATGGTCCTTCTCCTGTGTTCTCAGCCGTAGCTGCGGGTCATCTGCAGCTGGGTCTCGCCCTCGGCAAAGGGGTTCTGCCCGTCGATCATGGTAACGCTCAGGGTCTCGTAGTACAGGTCGGTCTTGACCGCCGCCACAAACTCGATGGACGTCTGCCCGGCTTCGGTCTCGTCGGCAGAGATGCCCAGCACCACGCCCTCGGGCACCACGCCCAGATACGCGGCGTCGCCCCGATAGATGTGGCTGTTGTCCTGCACGCCCAGCTGAACGCTGCCGTCGCTGCCCAGATCCAGCCAGTTCCAGCCGGTTTCAGAGGTGTAGTTGTAGGAGCCGGTGACGGAATAGGGGATCTCCTGCGCGCTCCACTCTGCCGACAGGGGAGCCAGTTCCAGCACAGAGCTGTCCTTCCGGCGCAGGTTCACCTCGCTGCCGCAGAGTTCCAGCGCCACACCGTTGTTGGCAAAGTAGATGGGGTCCTGACAGATCATGGCGTTGCCGAACATGAGGCAGCGCAACACGTCCACATACTCCACCACGCCGTCTTTGGTCAGCAGATAGACCACCGGGCGGAAGAAGCCGTCCTCCTGCTCCCCGATGCACACATCCACATATTCATTGTAGGTGCCAAGGATGGGGTAGGTGCGCGTCTGTTCCACCCGGATGCCAATGTCTCCCCATTGGTCGGTCTTTGGCGCGGGGCTCAGGGTGATGGTGCCCTGCGTTCCCTTCAGCTGCACCTGCACACCGTCGTAGGTATCGGTCAGCACCGGGGTGTCGGCGGGGGCGGCGGGGGTCAGCGGGATCTCCACATCCAGCTGCTGCCAGCCCCAGTCGGTCTCGGAGCAGTACTTGCCCCGGAGCACCAGTTGATCCTGCTCCGGCAAAAGGAGACACAGGTTTTCCAGTTCATTGTATTCCAGCGTGCCCATCCGCATTTCCGACAGGTTCCCGCCGCTGCGCAGGCCCTCGTAATACGCGCCCTGCGCCATCTCCCGGTCAAAGGTCTGCATGGCCTGCCGCTGCACCTGCGCCTGTACTTCGTCCGGGTCCAGACCCATGCGCTGCAGCATCTCGGCTGTGGTGATCTGCCTGCCAGTGGCAAAATCGAAGCACCACCCGCTGTAATACCACGGGGCGTCGTCGTAATCGTGGCTGCGCATCACCAGACTGACGCAGTCGCCGTACCAGTAGGCGTCCCAGTTGATCTCGGTCTGTGGGCTCTCTTCGCCCTGCGGCACCTCAGCGTCCGGGTAGCTTTCATAATCCTTGTATTCCGCCACATACATAGCGGCAAGTTCCTCGTTGAGAGCAGCGGCGTCCGGGCTGTCGCACACAAGCTGCGGCACATGGATGCTCAGCTTCATCACGCCGATCATCTCGCCCCGCACCGTCTTTTCAAGGCTCCACTGGTCGGTGATGCGCTCCTTTTGCGCCGTCTGCACCGCCGGGGCTGCGGAGCTTTGGGAAGCTGCGCCGGAGCCTGCGGGGGCCGCGGGGGCAGCTGCGCCGCCGCAGCCGGTCAGCAGCAGCGCCGCAGCCAGAACCACAGCAGCAAAACATTTGTGTTTCATGGCTGTCTCCTTTCACTTACAAAGCCCCGGGCACACAGGAGGATGGGCAGTGCCCGGGGCCGGGAAATTTCCAAAGATCAATGGGAGAACTTTTCGCCCACCACCAGTGCGATGTAGTGATCCTCACCGCCGATGTTGCGCACCGACATGGCAAAGCAGTGTGGGTTGTCTACCGCCATGTTGATGCCTTCCGACATATAAGTCAGCCACTTCTGTCCCTGCGCCTCGTTGGTGGGGTATTTCAAGGTCTCCAATTTGTTCGTTCCTTTCGGTCCAATCGATCCAAGGCCCGCAGTAAAATAGCGATCATAGATGGGATACCCCTTGTTAAACAGCGTCTGTTTGATCTCCGCTTCCTTTACCTTTACATCGTTTTCGAACTTTGTTGCGTCAACGACCGGCTTCCCCTCCTTTACAAAGGGGCTGATGAGAAGGTCGGTAAGTTCTTCCAGATCCTTCTCATAGACCAGCTCCGTCAGACCCTTGTCCCTGCGGAACTTATTGAGGGCGTCCAGTGCCTGCTGGACTCTGATGTCATTGGAGGGCGTCGGTGCGCTGGGGGCACCGCCGCAGCCTGCCAGTGAAAGCGCCACAACGGCTGCGCCGGTAAGGGTGAGGAATTCGCGTCTGTTCATCTCTTTCATGGGGGTGCTCCTTTCACTTACAAAGCCCCGGGCACGCTGTGAGGCTTCCGTGCCCGGGGCAAACAGGGGGTCAAATGGGAATTGTTGTGTTTAAGGGGGTCACTTTTTGCCTTCGGCGGCTACTGCGACCCAGTAGAGCTTGCCATCGTTTCCGGTAAACACCTTGATGCCGATGATCTTGAGATTTGGCCGCGCGAGATTATCTTCTATATCTACCATATCCAACGCCAGAAGTGCCTTCTTCATCTTGCTGACATCTTCGTCATAGTGCATAGTAGGTTTGCCTTTCTCGACCACACCGATGGGCTGTCCGAATGTCTGATACGGGCCGTTGAGCAACGTTGAGTTTTTAACCATTTCAGAGGTCAATTCATCGAACTCAATTTTGCCCAAGGCGCAATCAACGGCTTTCTCTGCCAGAGCATTCAGTCCGTCATCCTGATTGAGCGTACCCCATCCCTTTTCTTTACGGAAAAGGTTGATGGCTTCCAGCACTTTGGCTTCCTTGCCGGTGGGCGCTGCGGGTGCGGGAGGTGCGGAGGGAGCGCCGCAGCCTGCCAGCGAGAGCGCCACAACGGCTGCGCCGGTAAGGGTGAGGAATTCGCGTCGGTTCATCTCTTTCATGGGGGTGCTCCTTTCTTCTTATAAAGCCACCGGGCACGTTGTGAGGCTTTCGTGCCCGGGGCAAACAGGGGGATGTCTTGATGTCTTGTTATCTTATGCCGTTTTGTTCCAGAACACGATAGCGGTCATGTAGGTCACATTCTTAACCACCGGGCAGTAGATGCTGATGAACTCTGCCTTGCGGCTATTAGGATTGCTGTTCAGCAGTTTCTCTACAAAAGCCAGAACGGCAGCATCTTCGCAAGAATACTCATCCTCCAGAGTCACCACATCATTGTGAGACTGATGGAGGATGCCGGCAGTACCTGCCAAACTGTCCTCGCCGCCATACTTTTTCATTTTCTCCGTAAACTCAAGGATTCCCTTCGAAAGCATCTCACCGTCATCGGCTATCAGCGTATGCGTTGTCTCGTTGGCCTTTTCAAGAATATGCCCGTAAGCACTTAAGAAGTCCACCGCATCCTGATTGAGGGTCAGCTGCTCATGGTCAACCGCCGTTGCCTTGTACTTTTCCTTCCAGACCTTGTTGATGGCTACCGCCAGCTTAGCTTCCTTGCCGGTGGGTGCTGCGGGTGCGGAGGGGGCGCCGCAGCCTGCCAGTGAAAGCGCCACAACGGCTGCGCCGGTAAGGGTGAGGAATTCGCGTCGGTTCATCTCTTTCATGGGGGTGCTCCTTTCTGTTTGTCCCCCTGCTTTTTAGGGGGCTCTGGTTTTGGTATTCTCTGCACTTGCAGTCCGCTCCATCTTATGCTATCCTTATGAATAGAATCCACAGTTGCCTGTTGACACGTTTTGTGCACAGCGACAGGCTTTCTGCACCGGCGCAGGACTTTTTCTGGTTGTACTGTACCATACCCGGGAAAAAATTGCCCCCTCAGAAAAGCCGTTTTTGGGGGGCAATTCCAAAAAAATTTTTGGGGGTTTGGGGCTTCCCCCTCAAAAAATCCCCCCAAAAAGCCCAAAATTGGGGGGATTTTGGGGGCTTTTCCCACCAAAACAGGCAGCTGCAGCCCTGCCTGTGCCGGTTTCCCCCTCTGGCTGCAATGTGCGGAAAGGAGTCATGATAAATGGAACGAAGGACATTTTTAAAGCTTGCGGCGCTCGTCCCCGGTCTGGCGCTTGCGGGCTGCGGCGGCAGCAAGACCCTGCTTTCTCCCAAGGACCCCACCATGCTCAGCATCTGGCATGTGTACGGCGAACAGGCCGACTCGCCCATGAACCGCCTGCTGACCGAGTTCAACGACACGGTGGGCAGGGAGAAGGGCATCCTGCTCAACGTGACCAACATGACCAACAGCGCCGCCATCGGCGGCCAGCTGCAGGACGCCAAGGCCGGCAAGCCCGGCGCGCTGGACCTGCCGGACCTGTTCTCGGCCCACCCCGCAGACGCCAGCGCTCTGGGCATTGAGAACCTTGTGGACTGGAACGACTGGTTCACCGCCGAGGACATGGCGGCCTATGTGCCCGGCTTTGTGCAGGACGGCATCATTGACGGGCGGCAGGTGGTGTTCCCGGTGTCCAAATCCACCCAGCTCATCTTTTTGAACGGCTCCCAGTACGCCCGGTTTGCGGCGGACACCGGGGCGCAGCTTTCCACCCTTGCCACATGGGACGGCTTTTTTGAAATGGCGGGTGCCTACCGGCAGTGGTCGCAGGGCAAGCCCTTCTGTGCGCTGGACTACCCCCTGCGTCTGGTGGAGCTGAACGCGCTGGAGCAGGGCAGCGGCGAGCTGTACAAGGGCAGCTGGTACGATCTGACCAACGAGACCTTCCGCGCTTCGTGGATGGAGTTTGCCCGGGCGCTGGTGCAGGGCGATATTCTGATCTCGGACCTGTACTCCAACACGCAGGTGATGACCGGCGAAACGCTGGCGGGTCTTGGCAGCTCTGCGGCCATCCTCTATTACAATGATTTCGTCACCTACCCGGACAACACCACCGAGCCCACCGACCTGCTGCTGGCTCCTTTGCCCCACGCCGCAGGCACCGCCACGCCCCTGATGCCGCAGGCCGGTGTGGGCCTGTGCGCCTTCAAGACCACCGACCAGAAGGCCGAAGCTGCCGCCGTGTTCCTGCGCTGGCTCACCGAACAGCAGCGCAATCTGGAATTTGCCGCCGATACCGGCTACATGCCGGTGTCCAGCGCCGCCTTTGACGCCATTGCGGACTATCCCTTTGAGCAGCAGAGTTATCAGCGGCTGTACGACGTTTACAACGAAATGCGCATCCAGAACACCCCCCTGTCCGAACCGGGCATCGTGGGGTACCACGCCAAGGCCAAAACCTTGTACGACAGCCTGCGCCAGCGCCAGAAGGACTATCCCCAGCGCCTTGCGGACGGCGAAACGCTGGAAGCCCTTGCCGAGGAAACATGGCAGCTGCTGTGTGACAATGCCTGAGCCTGCCGCTCAGCCGGAAAGGAGGGACTTTGATGCACTTTGTTGACCGGCACCGTGAAAAGATCCGCCAGAGCCCCATGAGCAGCCGGCTGCTGTGGGCCTGCCTGCTGCTGGTGGTGCTGCTGGTGTTGACCTTTGGTGCGGCGCTGTTCCTGTTTGCCAGCCTGCACAACACCAAAAAGGACATCAGCCGCAGTCTGCAGATCCAGTTTTCGGTGTTCCAGAACGATATGGAGCGCTATTTTGACCAGCTGGCGGTCATGGGCGTGAACCTGTCCGAGGACATGAGCGCAGAGGTGGACAAGGAGCTTGCCCTGCGGCAGATGTCCTTTGCCCAGCTGAACGACTCTCCCGAGGTGCTGAACGCGCTGGAGGAGGAAATGATCGAGCCGCTGTGCCGCCGTCTGCGCCAGACCGGCTGTTCCGGCGCCTTTGTGCTGCTGGATGCCACCGTCAACACCCGCATGGAGGGGGCAGAGCATTCCCGCGCCGGGCTGTATGTGCAGAAAAGCGGTGCCGACACCCCCACCGTGCCCCTGCTGCTGTACCGGGGCAGTGCGGAGGTGGGCAAGGCCCACAGCGTGATGCCCCACCGCAAGTGGCGCATGGAGTTCCAGACCGACCAGTTCCCGGACTACGACCGCTGGATGACCCCCGGCAGCGCCCCGCTGTACCAGTCCTATACGCTGACCGAGCGGTTCGAGCTGCCCGGCACCTCGGAGGAGGTGCAGCTGTTTTTGCTGCCCCTGCGGGGGCGGGATGGCACGATGTACGGGCTGTGCGGCTTTGAGATCAGCGAGAGCTACTTCAAGCAGAACTTTGCCCAGCCCACCGGCTTTGACCGGCTGAGCTGCCTGCTGGCCCCGGCGGGGGACGGCCTTGCCGCCGATGCCGCCCTCAGCAGCGGCACCACCGGCGGCTACTACCATGCCCCCCGGAACACGCTGGTGCTGCGCAGCATGGGCGGCGGGCTGACCCAGTTGACCGGCCCCGACAGTGCCTATGCGGGCATCTCCCAGCTGTGCCGCCTGAGCGAGAGCCAGTCCTACCGGCTGGCGGTGTGCATCCCCATGGCAGACTACCGGAGACTGGTCTTTTCCGGCAATCTGCAGATGCTGCTCATCGGCCTGTTCATCGCCTTTTTCGTGGTGTTCTGCTGCATGAACTTCCACCGGCGCATCCTCTCGCCGGCGTTCCGGCAGTTCGAGGAGGACCGGCGGGAGTCCCGGCGGCGGATGGACGAGCTGCAGCTGGAACGCCAGCAGATGCAGACGGAGCTGTCCCGGCTGGCGGACGTGTGCCGCAACGAGTCGGTGCCCGATGCCTTCCAGACCTTTGTGGCGGGCATCCCCACCCTGACCAAGACCGAACGCCGCATCTTTGACGGCTACGCCGCCGGGCTGCGCACCCGGGAGATCGCGCAGCAGCTGGATATCAAGGACAGCACCCTGCGCTTCCACAACAAGAACATCTACGACAAACTGGGCGTCAGCTCCCTCAAGCAGCTGCAGCAGTTCGTGGCGATCCTGAACTCCGGCAGCGGCAGCACTCCGGACGAAAACGCCCCGCCGAAAGGCCGCTGAACGGAATGCTCCCGCGCCGCTATCCCAAACACCTTTACTTGAAATAGACCTGAAATGGTGGTAGAGTTGAGAAAAACAGGAGGAAGCAGCATGTGGTTTGTTTTTGCGTTGGGGTCAGCGGTATTTGCCGCATTGACTTCGATTCTTGCGAAGATCGGCATTGACGGAGTAAATTCCACGCTTGCCACGGCCATTCGCACGGCAGTTGTGCTCCTGATGAGCTGGGGCATGGTGTTTCTGACGGGAACACAGACCGGCATCGGGGATATTTCTCACAAAAGCTGGCTGTTCCTGATCCTATCCGGCCTTGCCACGGGTGCAAGCTGGCTGTGCTACTATCACGCTCTGCAGATCGGTGCAGCGTCCAAGGTGGTCCCTGTCGATAAATTGAGCGTGGTCATCACGCTGGCACTGGCATTTTTCATCCTGCATGAGCCGTTCACGGCCAAAAGTCTGATCGGCTGTGCACTCATTGCTGCAGGAACCTTGTTCATGGTATTATAAAAGCAAGAAATGGCTGCGACACGTTGCGTGGTGCTGCAGCCTGCAGATCGAGCACTTTCGTCTGATATGACCATTATTTTTGAACAAATGCCTTGACATCTTGTGCGGACTGCGTTATTATAAAGATAATAAAAGTTTGTTCAGAGAATCGAGCAGAACAAACAAGAGGGAAAGCAAAAACCCTTTTGTTTGCTCTGCTCTTTTTCTTCTGTTCGGAAAACAGAGCGATCAGGAGGTATTTATGCTGGATGTAGCGATCATCGGCTGCGGCGTCATCGGCGCAGCAAGTGCCTACGAGCTGTCACACTACCGGCTGCGGACCGCGGTCTTTGAGGCGGAAAACGATGTGGCAGACTGCACGACCAAGGCCAACAGTGCTATTCTGCACGCCGGATACGATCCCGAGCCGGGTACCCAGATGGCACGGCTCAACGTGGAGGGCTCTGCACTGGCCAAGGAGATCTGTGCCCGTCTGGATGTGCCGTACCGTCAGTGCGGCAGTCTGGTGCTGGCCCTCAGCCCGGAGGAGCTGCCCCACCTGCAGAAACTGTATGAGAACGGCATCGCCAACGGCGTGCCGGGCATCCGGCTGCTTTCCGCAGAGGAAACGCTTGCCATGGAGCCGAATCTGGCCCCCAATGTGGTTGGCGCGCTGTATGCGCCCAGCGCCGCCATCGTCAGCCCGTGGGACTTTGCACTGGCCATGGCAGAAGTAGCTGTGCGCAACGGTGTGGAGCTGCACCGCAGCTGCCCTGTGACCCACATTGAAAAGACTGCCGACGGATGGGCACTGACAACGCCCGATGGCATCGTGGAGACCCGCTACATCATCAATGCGGCAGGCATCTCGGCACAGGCCGTGCACGATATGGCTGCGCCCCACAAATTTACCATCCAGCCCACCCGCGGCGAATACTACCTGCTGGACAAATCCGAGGGCAGCCGTGTGCACCACGTCATCTTCCAGTGCCCCAACGAAAACGGCAAGGGCGTTCTGGTCGCGCCCACCGTCCACGGCAACCTGCTCGTTGGCCCGGACGCCGTTCGGGTAGAGGGCGACAACACCGCCTGCACCGCTGCCGGTCTGGCTTTTGTCAGCGCCGCAGCCCGCCGCAGCGTGCCGAGCATCCGGTTCGGGGAGTCCATCCGCAACTTTGCGGGCGTCCGCGCCAATGTGGACACGGGCGACTTCGTTATCGGCGAAGCAGAGGGCGCGCCCGGTTTCATTGATCTGGCCGGTATGAAATCGCCCGGCCTGTCCAGCGCCCCGGCTGTCGCAAAGGAAGTCACCAAGATCCTGAAGGCCCACGGCGACCTGCCCGCCGCCAAGACAGACTACAGGGACGGCCGCACCAGAGTGCGCTTTAAGGAGTGTTCGCCGGAAGAAAAGGCCCGGCTCATTGCGGAAGATCCCGCATACGGCCGCGTGGTCTGCCGCTGCGAGACGATCACCGAGGGCGAAATTCTGAACGCCCTGCGGGAGGAGATCCCCGCAACCACCATCGACGGCGTCAAGCGCCGCTGCGGTGCCGGTATGGGCCGCTGTCAGGGCGGCTTCTGCGGGCCGCGGGTGCTGGAGCTGATCAGCAAAACGCTGGGCATCAGCCCGCTGGACGTGCTGCAGGATAAAGCCGGTACCAACGTCTTACTGTGCGAAACCAAGCAGGAGGAAAATCACCATGATTGATCTGGTCATCGTCGGCGGCGGCCCGGCAGGCCTTGCCGCAGCTTACAGTGCATGGCAGCACGGCCTGCGCGATATTCTGATTTTGGAGCGGGACAACGAACTGGGCGGCATCCTGAACCAGTGCATCCACAATGGCTTTGGTCTGCACCGCTTTGGGGAGCAGCTCACCGGCCCGGAGTATGCAGGCCGCTGCATTGAACTGCTGCGTTCCACCGGCGTGCGGGTGGAGCTGGGCACCATGGTGCTGGAGGTCACCCCGGACAAAAAGATCCACTGTGTCAGCCGGGAAAAGGGTTATCAGATCCTGGAGGCCAGAAGCATCATCCTCTGCATGGGCTGCCGGGAGCGCACCCGCGGTGCCATCGGCATCCCGGGCACCCGCCCCGCCGGCATCTATACCGCCGGTGCCGCCCAGCGCTATGTCAACATGGAGGGCTATCTGGTAGGCAAGCGGGTGCTCATCCTCGGCAGCGGCGACATCGGCCTGATCATGGCCCGCCGCATGACGCTGGAAGGAGCCAAAGTGCTGGCCTGCGTGGAGGTCATGCCGTATTCCGGCGGCCTGACCCGCAACATCGTGCAGTGCCTGCAGGACTTTGACATCCCTCTGTATCTGTCCCATACCATCGTGGATATTCAGGGCAAGGCCCGCGTAGAAAAGGCCATCGTTGCCAAGGTGGACGAGAACCGCCGCCCCATCCCGGGCACCGAAATGGAATTTGATGTGGATACCATCCTGCTCAGCGTCGGCCTGATCCCGGAAAATGAGCTGACCCGGCAGGCCGGGATCCCCATGGATCCCCACACCAAGGGCGCTGTGGTCTACGAGAATATGGAGACCGGCATCCCCGGTGTGTTCGCCTGCGGCAACGTGGTGCACGTGCATGATCTGGTGGACTTCGTTTCGGGCGAAAGCGACCTTGCCGGTGCTTCTGCGGCGGCCTATGTTTTGAAGGGCGAAGCCTCCGATACGGTTGTGCTTGACCTTGTCCCGGGCAATGGCGTGGGCTACACCGTGCCGCAGCGGGTGCGCCCCGCCGATGTGGACAGGAGCGTGAATATCTCCTTCCGCGTGCGGCAGAATTACGGCCCCAGCCAGATCACAGTGGCCTGCGGCGGCAGGCAGTTGGCCCGGTTCAAGCGCCAGCGCATGGCACCCGGTGAGATGGAGCACATCGCCCTGCCAAAAGTCCTGCTGGAAAAAGCGGACGGCCCTCTGACCGTCGCGGTAGAGGAGGTTATTGCAGAATGAGCCGTATCAAAGAAGTTATTTGCATCTGCTGTCCCTGCGGCTGCCACTTGCAGGTGGACCCGGAAAATGATTATAATGTAACGGGAAACGCCTGCCCCAACGGTGCCGCCTACGGCAGGGAGGAACTGACCCACCCCACCCGCATCCTCACCAGCACCGTGCGGGTGGAGGGCGGGCTGTATCCACGCTGCCCGGTAAAGACTGCGCAGGCTGTGCCCAAAGAGAAGATGACCGAGGTCATGGCTGCGCTGGACCGCGTCACCCTGCATGCACCCGTCCGCACCGGGCAGGTGGTGCTGGCCGACGTGTGCGGCACCGGCGTGGACATTGTGGCGACGCGAAATCTGTAATACACACTCCTGAAACGATACGGAGGTAGCAAAAGCATGAGTACAAAATATGTTCTGGCGCTGGATCAGGGAACCACCAGCAGCCGTGCCATCCTGTTCGACAATGAGCAGAACATCATTGCGGTGCAGCAGCGCGAGTTTGAGCAGATCTATCCGCAGCAGGGCTGGGTGGAACACAACCCTATGGAGATCTGGTCCACCCAGTATGGAGTCATGAACGAGGTGGTGGCCCAGAGCGGCGTCGATGTCCACGACATCGCCGCCATTGGCATCACCAACCAGCGGGAGACCACTATCCTGTGGGAAAAGGCCACCGGCCGCCCCATCTATAACGCCATCGTCTGGCAGTGCCGCCGCACGGCACCGCTGGTGGATGAACTGCTGCAGCAGCCCGGCATGGCAGACTACATCCGGGAGAACACCGGCCTGATGCCCGACGCCTATTTCTCCGCAACGAAGATCAAGTGGATCCTGGACAATGTGCCCGGTGCGCGGGAGCGGGCCGAGGCAGGGGAGATCCTGTTCGGCACCGTGGACACATGGCTGGTCTGGAAGCTGACCGGCGGCAGAGTGCACGTCACCGACCGCACCAACGCCAGCCGCACCATGCTGTATAACATCCGCACGCTGGACTGGGACGACACTCTGCTCAAAGCGCTGGATATTCCGCGCTGCATTCTGCCCCGCGTGACTGATTCCAGCGAGGTCTACGGCACCACCGACCTGTGCGGTGTGCAGATCCCGGTGGCCGGCATTGCCGGTGACCAGCAGGCTGCGCTGTTCGGGCAGAGCTGCTTTGGCAAGGGGGAGGCCAAGAACACCTACGGCACCGGCTGCTTTTTGCTGATGAACACCGGCGACACCATCTGCCGCAGCCGGAACGGCCTGATCTCTACCATTGCCATCAGCCTGAACGGCAGGGTGGAGTATGCGCTGGAGGGCAGCGTCTTTGTGGGCGGTGCTGTGATCCAGTGGGTGCGCGACGGTCTGCGCATGATCCAGGAAAGCCGCGACGCGGAATACTACGCCCAGAAGGTGCCGGACAACGGCGGCGTTTACATCGTGCCCGCCTTTACCGGTCTGGGCGCGCCGTACTGGGATATGTACGCCCGCGGTGCCATCGTGGGCATCACCCGCGGAACCACCCAAAATCATATCATCCGCGCGGCGGAGGAATCCATCGCCTACCAGAGCGCCGATCTTGTGGCGGCCATGGAAAAGGACATCGGCGTGCCCATCACCTCGCTGAAGGTGGATGGCGGCGCCTCCCGTGACCAGTTTCTGATGCAGTTCCAGGCCGACATCCTGAACAAGACCGTGCTGCGCCCGGCCATCCGGGAGACGACCGCTCTGGGCGCAGCCTATCTGGCGGGCCTTGCCACCGGTGTGTGGAAGGACCGGGACGAGATCCGCAGCCTGTGGCACTGCAACATGACCTTTGCCCCGCAGATGGACGAGACCGAACGCACCCGCCTGCTGGCCGGCTGGCACAAGGCTGTGGGCCGCAGCAGCGACTGGGCAGAGCATTGATGATTTTCGTTCACGATCACTTACAGCAAAAATGAGACAGGCAGCCCCTTGTTTTCGGGGAAGCCTGTCTCATTTTTTGGATAGAGCTATTTGCAGCGGCCCATCGGGCCAGATTATTACATCATTTGATGTCGAGTTCGGGCGGGACGTCGATCTGATCCGAGACATACTTCCCGTTCTTTTTGCGCTGACGCACGCACTCGGTGAGCAGATACTCGATCTGCCCGTTCACCGAGCGGAAGTCATCCTCTGCCCAGGCGGCAAGGGCGTCGTAGAGCTTCGCGTTCAGGCGCAGGGGCACCTGCTTTTTGGGCTCTGCCATCAGTACAGGCTGCCGCTGTTCACAATGGGCTGTGCGTCACGGTTGCCGCACAGCACCACCAGCAGATTGGAGACCATCGCCGCCTTGCGTTCGTCGTCCAGCTCCACCACCTTGTTTTCGCTCAGGCGGTCCAGGGCCATTTCCACCATGCCCACGGCACCGTCCACGATCATCTTGCGGGCGTCGATGATGGCGCTTGCCTGCTGGCGCTGCAGCATCACGGCTGCGATCTCCGGCGCATAGGCCAGATAGGTGATGCGGGCCTCCACCACTTCGATGCCGGCCTGCTCAACATTCTTCTGGATCTCGTCCCGGATGCGGGCGGCTACCACCTCCGAGGAACCGCGCAGACTGCCCTCATCGGCCACGCCGTCGCCGGTGGTGTCCACATTGGGGGCTACATCATAAGGGTAAACGCGCACCACATTGCGCAGGGCGCTGTCGCACTGCAGGGAGAGGTATTCCTTATAGTTGTCCACATTGAACACGGCCTTTGCGGTGTCGGTGACCCGCCAGATGACCGCAATGCCGATCTCCACCGGGTTGCCCAGACAGTCGTTGATCTTCTGGCGGGAGTTGTTGAGGGTCATCATTTTGAGCGAGATCTTCTTGCTGGTAGATTCTGCGGTCTGGGCGCTGCCGCTGCCAGCCTTGAGCAGGGCCGCCATGCCGGTTTCGCCGCTGTTCACGTCACCGCTCTGGCTGAGCTTTGTGCCCGCTGCAGGGTTGACTGCGGTGCAGAACGGATTCACCCAGTAAAAGCCCTGCCCCTTTAAGGTGCCGATGTAATCGCCGAAGAGGGTGAGCACCAGTGCCTCCTGCGGCTTGAGCACCTTCAGGCCGCAGAACAGGAAAATGCCCGCCACCCAGTACAGGACGGACAGCGCCATGAGCAGAATGCCCGGGAACAGGCTGGTGTCCAGCAGGATCAGGCTGTACACGAACAGTACCGTGAACACCACATAACCCAGCAGAGTGAGCAGCAGCATGACCATGCCGTTCTTTTTGGTCTGCAGAATTTTCTCTTCCATAATGGTCTCCTTCTTATCAGAGCTTGAAAGCGTTTCTTTGTGATATCAAAATCATATCATTTTGAACTTTTGCTGTCAAGCCCCGGAGGCCAAAATCCCTTCAGGCGGGGTACAATGTTTATAAAACCGGCTTCTCAGTCCCGGAGCAATGCCACGGCCACATCGTTGACGTTCGTGCCGGTGGCTCCGGTCATGATGAGCCCCTCCACAGCCCGGAGGGCGTGGTAGGCATCGTTGTGCTGCAGGGTGTCAAACACGTTCCAGCCTTTTGCAGCCAGCGCAGCAAGGGTCTCGCCGTCCACATAGCCGCCTGCAGCATCGGTGGGGCCATCGGTGCCGTCGCTGCCCACCGAGAACACTGCCGCGTTCCGCCCTGCAATGGCGGGAGCTGCCGCAAGCGCCAGCTCCTGATTCCGCCCGCCGAGGCCCCTGCCGGTCAGGTGGACGACCGTCTCGCCGCCTGCGATATAGGCCAGCTTTTTCCCGTGCCCCGTGTGGGTGCGGACGATGGAGCCAAGAAAGCTGCCCGCTTCCCGGGCCTCACAGCAAAGCTGATCGGTCAGCAGGATGGGCTCATAGCCCAATTCCCGGCAGGCATTGGCCGCAGCGGTGCACAGTTCCCGCACACTGCCGGTGATCCGGGTGGTCACGTTGTCCAGCGCTTTGGGCGTTTCCTGCAGCAGCAGCGTCTTTGCCTGTTCTGACAGGTTTAAATGGTACTTTTCCGCAATGGCAAGGGCCTGTGCGCAGGTGGAGGTGTCCGGCACCGCCGGGCCGCTGGCGATCATGTCCAACGGGTCGCCGAGGATGTCACTGAGCACGATGCTGAACACCTCTGCCGGGGCACAGGCCTGCGCAAACCGTCCGCCCTTGACAGCGGAAAGCCGCTTGCGGATGGTGTTCATTTCCACGATATCGGCCCCGCTGGCGAGAAGCTGGCTTGTGATGTCCTGCAGCTCTTCCCCGGGCAGCAGCGGCCGCTCGAACAATGCGCTGCCGCCGCCGGAGAGCAGGAACAGCACGGTATCCTCTGCCGTCAGGCCCTGCACAAGGGCCAGCGCCTTTTCGGTGGCAGCAAAGCTGTTCTCGTCCGGGACCGGATGGCCTGCTTCACAGCAGGTCACGCCCGGGATCTCACCCTTTACGTGGCCGTATTTGGTCACCACCACACCGCCGTCTACACGGCCCAGTGCTTCCACCGCAGCGTGTGCCATCTGCCAGGCCGCCTTGCCCGCTGCCACCAGCAGCACTCTGCCGCCCCTCGGCGCAAAGGCTTTCAACGCACGGCGCACGGCTTCGTCCGGGAGAACGGCGTTCAGGCTGGAGCGGATGATGGCATCTGCATCCCTTCGCAGAGTCGGATTCATAAAGCATTCCTCCACAACTGTTTTTATTTTTAGTATAGCGCGTTTCTGCATCCTTTTAAAGTGCAGCTCTGCCGGGTTTCCTTCTTGATTTCAAAGAAAAATAAGGGTGAAAAAAACTGATATAACAGCTAAAATAGCGAAAAATGCATTGACAGTTGCACGGCTGTGACGCTATAATAAGCCGTGGAATATTTTCCGGCAGGATCATATTCCGAGGAAAAGAGGGGAAGCGTACCTTTTTGAACACAAAAAAACAATGTCGCGCTGCTGCTGCGGCGCTGGCTGTACTGGTGCTGGCGGCTTTGCTGCTTTTTGCAGGCGGCAGCTGGCTGGAAAAGCGCAGCCGGAAACCGGAGACCCGGACAGAGCTGCCGCAGGCAGAGCAGGAGATCGTGGAACTGAACGGCCATACCTACAAAAAGCGTGACGGACTTACGACCATTCTTGTAATGGGCGTGGATCATGAAACGCAGGAGTCCTATGCATACCGGCAGGCCGGTCAGGCGGATTTCCTCCGGTTGATCGTGCTGGACAGCAACAACAAGACGGTGCAGCAGCTGCAGATCGACCGTGACACGATCACGCCGGTGACAGTGCTGGGCGTTATGGGGGACCGGTATGAGCCGGTGGAGCAGCAGATCTGTGTGGGCTATGGCTTTGGCGATGGACGCCAGACCAGCTGCGAGGTCACAGTGGAAGCTGTGGAAAATCTGCTGGGCGGACAGACGGTCGATCAGTATCTTTCCATGGGCCTGGATGGCATTTCAACACTGAATGACTTGGCGGGCGGCATTACCGTTACGCTGGAGGATGATTTCTCCGCCATCGATCCGGCTATGACCAAGGGCACGACCCTGACGCTGCATGGCGACCAGGCAGAGACCTTTGTCCGTACCCGCCGCAGCATCGGCGTTGGCACCAATGAGGCCCGCATGGCCCGGCAGGAACAGTATATCCAGAAGCTTGCCACACAGCTGGATGCTGAAGTAAAGCAGAACCAGAACTTTGTGCTCACGGCTTACGACGCAATGGAACCGTATCTCTATACGAACATCCCGCGCGGCCAGCTGGCAAATGAAGTGTGGGCGGCAAAGGATTATGAGCGGATGGATACAATCAAGCCGGAAGGCACCCATGAGATCGGTGCCGATGGCTTTATGGAGTTCTATCCGGATGCTGCAAGCCTGCAGCAGGCTGTATTGCAGCTTTTCTATGAACAGGTTGAATAAATGTGTGTGTTGCACATTTAGATAGAGGTACTCTCGGGGAAAGGGTATGAAAGTTTGAAAGGAAGAGTCATATGAAAATGAAAAAGGTCGTTGGTGTTGCAGTTTCTGTGGTTCTGGCCGTAAGTATGGTTGCAGCCACTGCTTTTGCAGCAGAGACTGCTCCTGCAAGCCCGACCAGCGCAGATAAGGATGCCGGCAAGATTACCTTTGAGGCCACCGGTTCTTCTTCTGAGGGCATGAACATCGAGTTAAAGACCACCACTGTTTCTGACGCGGAAGAGGAAGCTCTGAAGGCAGCAGGCAGCGTGCAGGCTTATCTGGGTGCAGATGCCCATTCTGAAATTACCCGCATTCTGGGCAGCAATGTGACCATCAGCGAGATCAAGGAGCTGGAGGTTACCGGTTATGTGGCTAGAATGGGCGATGTTGCCGCTTACCTCCACTTTGCAGCTCTGCCCAAGGCAGGCACTCAGGTTGTCGTTACGGTCAAGGTCGTCACTGCGAATGGCAACGTTGTGACTCTGCCTGTGGTTGGTACCGTTGTTGAGCAGACTTCCACCGTCAATGGTAAACCTGTGACCCGGCGTGTTGTCAAGGTTGTGCTGGATGGCGTGACCATGGCAAACATTCAGGCTGGCAAGGCAACTGCTTCTGTTGCTACCGCAAAGTAATTAGCAGACTGCATCATTTGCGGTGCTCCCTGATGAAAAAGGGAACGCCGCATTTTTGGCGTATGGGATTCAGAAAAATAGAGGAAAGGGTGCAACGCCCGGGCCGCATGGGCGGCAGTATTATAAGGTTATAAGGAGTGGAATCGTGCAGCAAGATACTTTTGTGAAGGAGCGCACAGCTTTAGCGGTACAGCCGGAACAGGGAGAAGACACCATTGATCTGCTGGAACTGTTCATGGGTCTGCTGGCCCACTGGACGCTCATTGCAGCCACGGCTGTGGTGGGTGCCGTACTGATGGCGCTTTATACGTTTTTTCTGGTAACGCCGATGTACAAGGCAACGGCCACCATTTATGTGGTCAGCCGCAATGATTCGGTGTTGAACTTCTCCGACCTGCAGGTCGGCAGCGAGCTGACCAGCGATTACATCAAGGTCTTTGAAATGTGGGAAGTCCACGAAAAGGTCATCAGCAACCTGGACCTGAATTATACCTACACCGATATGGCCAGTATGCTGTCTGTCACCAACACCAGCGACACCCGTATGCTGGATATCACGGTCACGAACCCGGACCCGGAAGAAGCGGCAGCGATCGCAAACGAGTATGCGGATGTGGGCGCAAAGTACATCTCGGAAAAGATGAAGACGGACGAGCCCACCCTGATGTCTTCTGCGCGTGTGCCGGAGAACCCGTTCAGCCCCAACAAGGCCAAGAACATCCTGCTGGGCTTTGTAGTGGGCTTTGTGCTGGCCTGCGCCGTGGTGGTGCTGCGGACCATGCTGGACGATACCTACAAGTCTGCCGATGATATCCGCAAATATACCGGCATGGTCGTGCTGGCATCGATCCCGCTGGCCGATGCTGGCGAACAGCCGAAAGAGAAAAGCGAGTTCAAGCGCCGCTCCAAGCGGTTTGCCGATGATGTCCGCCGCCGTGTGGGTGGCAGCTCTGGGAGGAAAGCATGAAACAGCTGAAGATCACAAAATTTCCGGCTCTGGATTATGCGGGAAATGAAGCCTTTAACACCCTGAGCACCAACCTCTCCTTTGCAGGTGCGAATGTCAAAAAGATTATGATCACCAGCTGCCATGCTGCAGAGGGCAAGAGCTATCTGTCCATGAACCTGATGCGCACGCTGGCACAGCGCGGCATCAAGGTGGCGCTGGTGGACGCAGACCTGCGCCGCAGCATGGTCAACAGTGACTACGGCCTGAAATATGAGGATGGCCGCAGCGACGGCAAGGGCCTCTCCCATTTTCTGGCCGGTATGGTGGGCGTGGATGAGGTCATCTACCAGACCGACATCCCCAACGCGATCATGGTGCCGGTGGGCCGCGATGTGCCCAACCCGCTGGCGCTGCTGACCAACAGCCATTTTGCGGAACTGCTGGATATGCTGGCCAGAATGGCAGATTACGTCATTGTGGACGCACCCCCGGTGGGCGTGGTCATCGATGCGGCGGAGATCGCCAAGGCATGTGACGGTACCCTGATCGCAGTGAACTACAACGATGTGAGCCGTCAGGAACTGCTGGACGTGAAGCAGCAGATCGAGCAGACCGGCTGCCCCATTCTGGGCACGGTGCTCAATCAGGTGGACTACGACAACTATATGGGCCGCAAGTACTACAAATCCTACTCAAAGTATGGAAAGTACGGCTATTACAGAAAGTATTATAAGCGGAGCCACGAAGCGGAAAAGAAATGAGCGGCTTTACGGATTATCATGCGCACTTCGTCTACGGCGTGGACGATGGCGCACAGACCAGAGAAGAAATGTATGCCATGCTGGATGCAGCGGCAGCAGACGGTGTGCGGCACCTGTTTGCTACCTCCCACAGCACGCCGGGCATGGAACGCTTCCCGCAGGAAGTCTACGACCGGCATCTGGCTCTGGCCCGCGCATACTGCACACAAAAAGGCTACGACCTGAAGCTGGAGCACGGCTCTGAGCTGCTGTATACCCCTGCGGCGGGATATGCGGCAGTCCAGCGCCAGCTGCTGACCTTGGGAGATACCGGCTGGGTGCTGCTGGAGTTCGTGCCGAACATAACGGCAAAGGAGCTGGAAACGGCTCTGCAGGAGATCACGGGTGCGGGCTACCGCATTCTGGTGGCCCACATTGAGCGGTATCCCTGTCTTGCACAGCACGGCCTGCTGGCCCGCCTGCATGAGAAGTACCGGCTGCGCTGCCAGATCAACTGCTCGGCTGTGCTGGACAGCGGCTTCTGGCAGCGGATGCGGCTGGAGCACTGGGTCAAGGCGGGGCTGGTGGACACGGTCTCTTCCGATGCACACAACTGCACCTCCCGCCCGACCCGGATGCGGCAGGCCTACGCGCAGCTGTGCAGCCATGTGGGAGAAACTACGGCACAAAAATTGACAGGGTTGGACGGCACGGAATATCTTGTATAATTGTCTGCGCTGCCGGAAATAAGATCCGGCTCAGACACCTCTTTCGGTCAGTGGTTTTGCGGACAAACTGCACGGAAGAGGTGCTTTTTCGTAATTAAGATAAAGTTTCCGTTTTTTTGTGCAAAAATAACTTGCGAATCAGCGGGTGACGTGTTAAACTGAACAAGGGGGATCATTTTGATCGTAATCTTGCGGGGGTGTGTTATTAAATGAAGATATTGGTCGTCGATGACGGACAGCTTGCGATCAACTCGCTGGTCCGCATCCTGTGCCGTGTTGCACCCGACTGTGATTATATCAGCGCCATGACCACCGAAGACGCTCTGACATGGATGCGTCAGGGGCCTATGGATGCTGCCTTCCTGAATCTGGAAATGCCCGGCATGAACGGGCTTGGTTTGGCGCGCATGATCCAGAAGCTGCAGCCGCGCTGCAACATCATTGTGGTGACAGAGCATCCGGAACATGCGCTGGAAGCACTGCAGATCTTCGTCAGCGGCTTTCTGCTCAAGCCCGCAAACGAGGATGATGTCAAGAATGTGCTGAAGCATCTGCGCTACCCGCCGGAGGATGGCCCGGCAGGCGTCAAGATCCAATGCTTCGGCAATTTTGAGATCTTTGTCAATGGGCGCACACTGGCCTTCAAGCGCAGCAAGAGCAAAGAGCTGCTGGCCTATCTGGTGGACCGCAACGGTGCCACCTGTACCAACGGCGAAATGCTGGCGGTGCTGTGGGAGGACAAGCCCGATACCGCATCCCTGCACAGCCATCTGCGCAACCTGATCTTTGATCTGAGCCATGCGCTGGAGGATGCAGGTGTTACCGGCCTGCTCATCCGCGGCCGCAGCACGCTGGCCATCGATACGGGCAAGGTGGACTGCGATTATTACAACTTCCTGAAGGGGGACCGCTCGGCCATCAACTCCTACCGGGGCGAGTATATGACCCAGTATTCCTGGGCAGAGGTGACCCGCTCGGCGCTGCGCCAGCAGGCAAGCGCCCAGAAAACGGCGTCCATTCCCAGCTATTACGCGCCGACCGAATTTTGAAGCAAAAAGAAAGCACTGCATCGCTTTGAAGTGAATGCAGTGCTTTTCTTTTTGTCGAAATGCTTTTAGTTTTTCAAATGGGCATCCCAGCCGGAGGAGGTAATGATCTGCTGATCCGGTGTGCACCACATGGCTTCCACGCCGTCCAGACTTTCCACGATCTTCATCCCGTCCTCCAGCGGCTGGCAGAACAGGCCGGTGGTCAGGCAGTCGGCCAGACCGGAGTCGCTGCACAGCACGGTCACGCCATTGAAGTAGGTGGAAGGGAACAGGGTGTCCGGGTCGATCAGGTGGTGATAGCGTTTGCCGTCCACCACAAAGTAGCGCTGGTAGTCGCCGCTGGTCACAAGGGCCATATCGCTCATGTTGATGGCACCGCTCAGCATGGAACTGGCGGTGTACAGGTCGGAAGCGTTCCACGGGTTTTCCACACCGCCGGTCCACTGGCTGCCGTCCGGCTTTGTGCCGATGGCACGCAGATTGCCGCCCACGCTCACCAGAGCGCTGGTCAGGCCGCGGGCCTCGGCTGCCTGACATGCCATTTCCACGGCATAGCCCTTGCCCACGCTGCCCACGTCCAGCCGCATGTCCGGGTCGGCCAGATAGACGGTCTTGGCATCTTCGTCGATGATGACATTGTTGATGTCGCAGTGCTGGGCGGCAGCTTCCAGCTCGTCCATACCGGGCAGCTTGTTGTCCGCATCGGTCTCGGTGGCCTCGGCCGCTTCGCGGTAGTTGTGCCAGATGTTCAGCACGCTGCCCATGGCGATGTTCAGCTTGCCGTTGGTGGTGGCGTACATCTGGTCGGCCAGCTCCAGCATGGAAAGGATGCGGTCATCCACCTCCACGGGGGCCTTGCCGGCGTTGTCGTTGATGGTCTTCACGTTGGTCACGCCGGGGTAATCGTTGTAGATGTCGTACAACTGATTGTAGGTGACAAGGTCTGCGTGCAGAGCGTCCATCTGGGTCTTGAACACCTCTTCGCTCTCACAGTAGGCGATCACCTGCGTTACGGTGTCGAACACATCGTAAAAAACGGTGGAGTAGCGGGTCAGCTCCTTCTTTTTGGGGGCACAAGCGGCCAGCAGGCTCAGGCAGAGCGCACCGGCCAGCAGCATGCTGACCAAACGGTTTGCGCGGGTCTTCATAGGGTCTGGTTCTCCTTTGCGGCGGTAACGGCTGCGTGCTCCTCCTGCAGATGGGCCAGCAGGTCACCGAACACCCAGCTGCGGTTGGAGGGAGTGACCACGGCCTTGAGCGGGATGTTCACCTGTGCCTGCTTCATCAGGTCCAGCAGGGTGTCCACATCCTTATCCTTGAAGTTTGCCAGCACCAGTGCCGGGGGATAGGCACCCGGTTCCAGCACCAGCGTGCGTGCGGTTTTGGTCTCCACCTCGCCCAGCAACTGGGCAACGGTCTTGCCGGCGTCCGCAGGGGACACGGGCAGCAGCTTCATGCCAAAGGCGGGGGCCATGCCCTCCAGCTTGCCGCGGTCGGCATTGGAGAGATTCCAGCCCAGCGCCAGCGGCACACCGGCATTCTGGTTGCGTGCGATATGTGCTTTCATAATGATACCTCTTTTTAAGGGATGATTTCAAAATACACTATAGTATACCACAAACCAGAGCAAACGAAAAGCCCGGGCCTTTCTCTGAGCGGAAACAGGCCCGGACTTTTTCGGTTCAGTCAAAAGAAAAAATCATTTCCGGCTGGTAAGCCGGTTCAGCAGCATCACGGACAGAACGATGATGCCGATGACGAGGATGATGCCGACCATTCCGATGAGCATCATCGGCAGTGTGACCATCCACGAAGAAAGATGAAGCATAAGTACACCTCCGTTAAGTCATCAGGGTCAGGATGAGACCGCCTGCAATGACGGATGCGATCTGCCCCGAAACATTGACGCTGATGGAATACATCAGCAGGAAATTCTGGCTGTCCTCTTCCAGACCCATCTTGTTGACGACGCGGCCGCTCATGGGGAAAGCCGAGATGCCGGCTGCACCGATCATCGGGTTCAGCTTTTTGCCTTCGGGCAGGAACAGATTCAGCAGCTTTGCAAACAGCACGCCGCCTGCGGTATCAAAGACGAAGGCCACCAGACCCAGTGCAAGGATCAGCAGCGTGTCGGGCCGGACGAACTTGTCTGCGGTCATCTGCCCGGCAACGGTCAGGCCCAGCACGATGGTGATCAGGTTTGCCAGCACATTCTGTGCGGTCTCGCTGAGCACATTCAGCACGCCGCACTCCCGCAGCAGGTTGCCGAACATCAAAAAGCCCACCAGCGCCACACTGGCAGGGGCGACTATGCCCGCAATGATGGTCACGACGATGGGGAACAGGATCTTGGTCAGCTGGGTAACGCTGCCTTTTTCATAAGGCATCCGGATCAGGCGCTCCTTTTTGGTGGTCAGCAGCCGGATAACGGGCGGCTGCACGATGGGCACCAGGGCCATGTAGCTGTAGGCTGCCACCATGATGGCACCGAGATACTGGGAGTTGAGGGTGTTTGCCACAAAGATGGCAGTGGGGCCGTCCGCTGCACCGATGACAGCAATGGAGGCGGCATCCTTCAGGTCAAAGAAGAAGCCCGCCAGAAACAGGGTGAAAAAGATACCGAACTGTGCCGCCGCACCAAAGAGCATCAGCCACGGCTTTTCCAGCAGCGGGCCAAAATCGATCATGGCACCAATGCCGATGAAGAGCAGCAGCGGGAACAGCTCGTTGGACATGCCCGCATCAAACAGAGCGGAAATTGGGCCTACCGTATCGCCCTGCGTAATGGCACCCGACAGGGGCAGATTGACCAGAATGGCACCAAAGCCCATGGGTAAAAGCAGGCTCGGCTCCATTTTTTTGGCGATGGCAAGGTAAATGAGCAGCGCACCGATGGCCCACATCACCACCATCTGCCATGTCAGATTTCCAAAGTTGGAAAACAGACTTGCGAATGTGTTCAGAAAGTTCATGCTTTTTCTTTGCCTCCTTGTGCTCCGGTACAGCGGCAAGAAAAAGAGACCTCTGCCACAGTACCTTGTCTGTGACAAAAGTCTCAAGCGAACACATGACATCGGGCATTTTGCCGTGATGACGCTGCCATGCAGCCGTTTTCCGGATCACAAAACGGAAAACGGCCCTTTACTCCCTTTTATCAAAGGTATTAAAGCAGAAAACAGGGGTAAAGTCAAGGCAAAAGCGGAAATCTTTCCTGCATCTTATCCGGGCCGCTGAGCACCACCATCCATGATCGGATGGCTGTTGTGGTCCATTATGGCCTTGCCATGGCCGTGCTGATCGACCTGTTCCAGCTTTAAAAAGTCCATGATCTGCTCCGGCAGCAAAAAAGGTGCCCGATACGCATTGCTTTTTGCTGCATTTTCTGCAAAAAACGGGACAAGCCGAAGCGGTTTGTGCTATACTGTGAGCAGGGTGCAACCCTTGCGTGCAGCTGAAAAGTCGAAAATCCAGCCTGTTTCTGCAGCCACAGCAGGATCTTGTGGGAAAAAGCCTTGAATCCCGCCTGTGACTGCGGAATACTCGCCATTTTCTTTGTTTTCAGATACGCCCTGAGCAGACCGCAAACGGATAGAAGGAGCATTTCCATGATCACCATCTCAGAACGCAGAGAGCAGGAATCTGCTAAAAATTTTGTCCTGCGGGTGCTGATCGATAACATCGTCAACACCCGTCTGGAACCCGGAGAAAAACTCAACGAGCCGGAGCTGTGCGAGCAGCTGGGGGTCAGCCGCACCCCTTTCCGGGAAGCAGAGCTGGAGCTGGCGCAGCGGCGGCTGATCGAGATCCGGCCCAAGATCGGCACCTATGTCTCCCTCATCGACGCCGGGCTGGTGGAAGAGGTTCGGCATCTCCGGGCAGTGCTGGAAACAGAGCTGGCGGGGATGGCCTGCGAAATGCTGACCAAACAGGAGCTCGACCGTCTGTGGGAGAATGTGGCGCTGTGGCAGATGTACATTCAGCGGGCGCGGGAGGAAAAGATCTTTGCACTGGATAAGGAGTTCCACAAAATGCTGTATGAGCTGTGCGGCTGCCCTTACTGGTATGAGCTGGTGGAAAATCTGGCCCCTCATTTCGACCGCACCACGATGCTCAGCTTCCGCTGCCGCCCGGCAGAGGCAATTTTGGATGACCACACCAGCCTGCTGAAGGCCATCGAGGCAAAGGATACCGCCGCTGCCCGCACCATTGCCGCCCGGCATATGCAGCGGTACACCGAAAATCTTGCCACCATCCGGAAGTCCTTCCCCCAATATTTTAAGTAAATGCTGCCGGGGACACCCCGGACAAGAATAAAACGGCCCCGGAAAGCGTTTTCAGATGCTTTCCGGGGCCGCTGCTTTTATTGCCGCTCTTCTTTTGCACGCAGGCGGCGGCAGGCGTCCTCCTTCACAAGCTCGAGGATCACCGCAGTCAGGGGGATGAAGAAGATGATGCCGATGATGCCAAAGAGCTTTCCGCCGATCATGGCGGCAACAAGGGTGTAAAGGGGAGAAAGCCCCACGGACTTGCCCACCACGCGGGGATAGATGAACTGATTTTCAATGAACTGCACGGCAAGATAAACGATGAGGCAGCGCACCGCCAGCACAGGGTCCACCAAAAGCACAAGGAACACGCTGACCACGCAGGAAATCAGCGCGCCGACGTAGGGGATGATGGCGCAGATGGCGGTCAGCATCCCCACAAGACTGCCGTAGGGGATCCGGAAAACGGAAAACGCAAGGGTCATGAGGACGCCGAGGATCACTGCCTCGCTGCATTGTCCGGTGAGAAAGTTTGCGAAAGACTGGCGGAACGCTCTGCAGAACTTCAGCAGCCCGGCGGCGTGGTTCGGCTTCAGATAGGCGCATACCAGTGTGCGGGCATGCCGGCAGAGACTTTCCGAGCCAAGGGACATATAGATGGAGATGATCAGGGCAAAGGAGGCTGTCACCGCAATGTTCACCGTGGCAGATACGGCGCTTACCGCATTGATCAGCACGGTATCGATGCCGGCAGTGATCTTGTGCAGCAGCTGCTCCCAGTTGATGCCTTCCAGCCAGCTCATCAGCCAGCCCGTGTCGGCATTCTGCGCACTCAGATAGGCGGTCCAGCGGGGAATGTTTGCCTCGATCTGCAGATAGAGACTGTGGAAGGACTGCACAAGCTCCGGGATCAGCAGGGTCAGAGCCAGCACCAGCACCAGCACAACGCCCAGCAGCGTGATGCAAAAGCTGATAAGGTGGATGGCTTTATCCGACGGCTGCTTTCTGGCCTTGCGGAACAGATGTTTCAGCCGCTTTTCCAGCCCACTCATGGGCACGTTGATAAAAAGTGCCAGAATGCCGCCTGCCAGAATGGGCAGGACCAGATCCACAAGTTCTGCCGCAAAGGCCAGAACGGTGGAAAGCCGCAGCAGTGCAACAAAAAGCGTTACGCCCACAACAGTTACGAGCAGATATTGTTTGGTTTTTGGTTCCATGACGAAGTTCCTTTCCCGGAGCCGGCGGCTGAAATTTGCAAAGAGACGGTCTGCGGACTCTTTTTCGTATTGTAACCAGAAGAAAAGGGCTTGTCAAGACGCCGGGAAAGGGGAAGGCTTTTGATTTGGCTCAGGCTGCAAAAGCGGATTTCCGTGCAGGCATCCCTTCCGCCCTTGTTTCCATCCCGCAGAACCATTATAATAGGGGCAAAAGACAAAGCCGAAAAGGGGATATTTCATGGGAGAAGCAGAAGTCAGCCGCTTTCTCTGCATTCTGATCAAAATGGGAGAAGCACTGCAGAACAGCGGGGCCGAGGTTTTCCGCGTAGAAGATACCTTGAACCGCATCGCAGCCGCATACGGCGCGCAGGAGGTCAATGTGTTCGTCATCACATCCAGCATTGTTGTCACCCTGACAATGCCGCAGCTCCCGCCGCAGACCCAGACACGCCGTCTGCGCCATGCGTCCGGGAACGATCTGCTCATGCTGGAAGAGCTCAATGCACTCAGCCGCCGGATCTGTGCGGCACCGCCCTCTGTGGAGGAATTTCAAAGGCAGCTGGACGCCATCCTTGCCCAGCGTGCAGACCCCCGGCTCCGGCTGGCGGGCAGCGTGCTGGCTGCTTCCAGCTTTGCTGTGTTCTTTGGGGGCAGCCTGTGGGACGGCCTGCTGGCCGGCGTCATTGCAGTGCTGGTCTTTTGGATGGAGCGCTGCCTTGCACCGTTCTGCATGAACGGCGTGGAATTTCAGTTCATCGCCTCATTTTGCTGCGGCATTTCCACCCTGCTGTTCTGCCGCATCGGGCCGCAGCTCCACGCAGACAAGATCCTCATTGGCATCATCATGCTGCTGATCCCCGGCATCATGCTGACAAATTCCATCCGGGATATCCTGCTCGGCGATATCATTTCCGGCTCTCTGCGGCTGGTGGAGGCCATTCTGATGGCCGCAGTCCTTGCACTGGGCATGATGGCGGCCATCTGGCTGATGGGAGGGATCGCATGATGCAGGTCTTATCGCAGCTGCTCAGCGCAGCTTTGGGCTCTGTCGGCTTCGGGCTGATCTTCAACCTGAACCGGCGCTACCTGCCTGCCGCCGCTGTGGGCGGGTTTCTGGCATGGCTGGCCTACCTGCTGGCCGATCATGCGCTGAGCAGCGTCTTTCTTGCAAATCTGTTGGCCGGTTTTTGTGCCGCCTTCTATGCCGAGATCCTTGCCCGGTGCTGCAATGCGCCTTCCACGCCGTTTTTCATCACGTCGGCCATTCCCCTCATCCCTGGCAGCACGCTTTACTACTGCATGAATGCGGTGGTCTCCAGCGATCTGCGGGCGGCAGAGCACTTTGGGGAGCAGACCTTTCTGGCCGCCCTCGGCATTGCGAGCGGCATGGCGATCGCGTGGTGTCTGGCAGATCTGAGCCGGAAACTCCATGTGCTTCTGGTCCGGCCCCGCAAATGATTTGTACGGTCCGCTCTGGAAAATCATATGGATTTTACAGGGAGATGATTGCAACGGTATGGAGATCCGGTTACACATTATAAATATTTTTATCGAAAAATGGATGCCTCCCGCTCAATGCAGGGAAGCATCCATTTTGGATCTGTATTCAGAAAATCGTGGCCTGTCTGCCGACCGGCTTTCAGCGTGTCAGTTCATCTTCTTGCCGAAGAACTCCACCTCTTTGCTCACGAACTGCATCAGTTCGTCGAACTGATCCGGGGTCAGGCTCTGGGCACCGTCGCACTTGGCCTTGGCGGGGTTGTTGTGCACCTCGATCATCAGGCCGTCGGCACCGGCGGCGACGGCTGCCTTTGCCAGCTCCGGCACCATCCATGCGTGGCCGCAGGCATGGCTGGGGTCCACGACAACGGGCAGGTGGGTCATCTTATGCAGCATCACCACACCGGCAAGGTCGAGGGTGTTGCGCATGCTGGTCTCAAAGGTGCGGATGCCGCGCTCGCAGAGGATAACATTCTCGTTGCCTTCGGCCATGATGTACTCGGCGCTCATCACGAACTCTTCCAGCGTGTTGGCAAGGCCGCGCTTGAGCAGCACCGGCTTTTTCTGGCGGCCGACGGCCTTGAGCAGCTCAAAGTTCTGCATGTTGCGGGCACCCACCTGAATGAGGTCCACGTTCTCGAACAGCGGCAGGTGCTCGGTGTTCATGATCTCGGTGACGATGGGGGAGCCGGTGGCACGGCGTGCCAGCTTGAGCAGATCCAGACCCTCGCTGCGCATCCCCTGGAAGGAGTACGGAGAGGTGCGGGGCTTGAACGCGCCGCCGCGCAGCAGGGAAGCACCGGCGGCCTTGACCCGCTGTGCACAGTAGGTGATCTGCTCCTCGCTCTCGATGCTGCAGGGGCCTGCAATGACCGCAAAGTTTCCGCCGCCGATCTTGACGCCGTCCACATCGATGACGCTGTCATCCGGATGGAACTTGCGGTTGGCCTTTTTGTAGGGCTCCGTCACACGGCGGCAGGTCTCCACTACCGGGTTTGCCAGCACCCAGCTTTCGGCCACGGCCTTGGTGTCGCCGATCAGGCCCAGAATGTGGCTCTCACTGCCCTTGGAGTCGTTGATCTGCAGGCCCATATCCTGCAGTTCGTGGCAGAACTCGCGTACCTGTACTTCGGGTGCATTCTGTTTCAATACGATGATCATGATTTTTGTCTCCTTTGCCTTATCGTGTGAACGGCGAGGGAGACCGGCTCCTTTGCCGCAGCTTGCATTGTCAAACTTCAGTGCTCTGAAGTGTGTGACGCTATGATATCACTTCAGGAAACTGAAGTCAAGAGAAATTTTGAAATTTTATGGAGAAAGTGATAGAATAAAAAAGAACCCTCTCAGTCATTGCTGCGCAATGACACTTGCCGGGTTGCGGCTCCCAGCAATCACTTCGTGCAAAAATGCACTCGTGCTTTGCTGGCCGCTGCCCCAACAACAACTCCCTGTATCCGCCACTGGCGGCGGTCGTTGTTGTTGCTCCCGAAGGGCGAGCTTTTTACTGCTTTCCATGGGGCATTGCTTCACGGTGAAAGAGGATCTGCCAGTTACCGCGCATAAGCTCCCCCTTTTGGGGGAGCTGGACGCGAAGCGGCCTGAGAGGGTTCAATACAAGCAAAGGGGATTCAAATATGGGAAAAGAAGCAAAAACCAATGCCATGCGCATTCTGGAACGTGAAAAGGTACCCTACACCGCCCACGAGTACGCCCACGAAGAGGGCGTGGCTGTGGACGGCGTGACCGTGGCAGCCAGCATGGGCGAGGACCCGGCATGCGTGTACAAAACGCTGGTAACGCAGGGAGCCAGCAAAAACTATTTCGTCTTCGTCATTCCGGTGGCAGCGGAGCTGGATCTGAAGGCCGCCGCCCGCAGTGTGGGCGAAAAGAGCGTGGCGATGATCCATGTGGCCGATATCAACAAGGTCACCGGCTATGTGCGCGGCGGCTGCAGCCCGGTGGGCATGAAAAAACAGTACAAGACCGTGTTTGACGAGAGCGTGCTGACACAGCAAAAGGTATATGTCTCCGGCGGCCGCATCGGCACACAGGTGTGCTGTGCCCCGGCAGACCTTATCCGCGCAGCACGGGCAGCAACTGCAAAGATCATCTTCTGAGAGGACGAGAACGCTTAAAAGTCGGTCTTTTTCCTCAAAAAGCCGGAGCGCTTCTTTACCTAAAATATACCTAAACTATAAGTCATACTTAGAAAGAAAAACAATGTCGAAACTGCACAAAACTTTTGAAAGTTTTTTGGCGGCATGAAAACACAAGGTAGAATTTATGGAAACGCCCTTTTCAAAGCGTTTCTTTTGCCGTAAACTGTATGTAGTACAGGGACGGATGGCCCGCAGAAAGGGCTTTTGCCGTCCCTGAAAAAACGCAGGCACAAAGAGTTGCGGAGGAAAACTTCAATGATGAAGATGCTGGCCGGTCTCATGAGTCAGAACAACATTCATGCAAGTCAGGGGCATCGTGCAGCTTTGTGCGGCGTGTGGGAAAAGCGTATGCAGAAATAAAGGCGGTGGTACGGGGGTACCACAGCCTTTTTTGTTTGTCGGGATCAAGAAAGAGAGGTTTGGATATGGTTCGTAAAGTGGCTGTGATCATGGGTTCAGACAGTGACTGGCCGGTGGTGAAGGGAGCCTGCGCTCAGCTCAAGGCGCTGGAGATCCCGTTTGAGGCCCACATCCTTTCGGCGCACCGCACCCCTGCCGAGGCGGCAGAGTTTGCAAAGAACGCACGCGCCAAGGGCTTTGGCGTGATCCTGTGCGCGGCAGGCATGGCGGCCCATCTGGCCGGTGCCTTTGCGGCCAACACCACCCTGCCGGTGATCGGCATTCCCATGAAGGGCGGTGCCATGGATGGTCTGGATGCACTGCTTGCCACGGTTCAGATGCCCAGCGGCATCCCGGTGGCAACGGTGGCTCTGAACGGTGCCAAGAATGCCGCATGGCTGGCAGCGGAAATTCTGGCTTTGAGCGATGACGCTCTGGCCGAAAAGCTGGCTGCAGAGCGCACCGCCATGGCTGCACAGATCGCCGCCAAAGAGGAAAAATTGCAGAACGAACTGAACGAGCTGTAAGACGCGGACCCTCTCCGTCACGCCTGCGGCGTGCCACCTCTCCCGAAGGGCGAGGTCTTACGCCATCTGACGGGAAAGCTGGCATTGCGGAGCAATGACTGAGAGGGTTTCAGAGCGAAAAAGGAGAACCAATGTCTGATTTTTCATATCCACTGCACGAAGAATGCGGTGTTTTCGGCATCTATGACCGTGCCGGTACCGAGGATGTGGCCGCTGCCGCCTACTCGGCCCTGTATGCTCTGCAGCACCGTGGTCAGGAGAGCTGCGGCATCGCTGTGAACGATGACGGTGTCATTGTCGGCCACCGCGACCTCGGCCTTGTGAACGAGGTGTTCACCCCGGCAGTGCTGGCAAGTCTGGCAAACCCCAATGCGCACATGGCCACCGGTCATGTGCGTTACGCCACGGCAGGCAGCCGTGTGCGTGCCAATGCACAGCCCATGATCGTCCGGCACGGCCGCGGCACCATGGCACTGTGCCACAACGGCAACCTGACCAATGCCATTGAACTGCGCCGCCAGCTGGAAAACGAGGGTGCTATCTTCCACGGCTCCTCGGACACCGAGGTCATCTGCTACCTCGTCACCCGCAACCGCCTGCGCATGGGCAGCATCGAGACCGCCATCAGCAAGACGATGGATGTGCTGGAGGGTGCCTACAGTCTGGTGATCATGTCGGCCACCAAGCTCATTGCAGTGCGTGATCCCCGCGGCTACCGGCCCCTGTGCATCGGTACTCTGCCCGGCGGCGGCTACGTGTTTGCCAGCGAGAGCTGTGCACTGGACGCTGCCGGTGCCACCCTGCTGCGGGACGTGGAGCCCGGCGAGATCGTGGTGGCAGACGCAAAAACCGGTGAGCTGCGCAGCATCAAGGATCACTGCGGACGCCCGGACACCCAGATGTGCGTGTTCGAGTTCATCTATTTCTCCCGCCCGGACAGCATCATCGAGGGCAGCTCGGTGCACGAGGCCCGCAAGCAGGCAGGCCGGTTCCTTGCACAGGAACACCCCGTGGAAGCGGACGTGGTCATCGGCGTGCCGGATTCCGGTCTGGATGCAGCGCTCGGCTACTCGCAGGAGAGCGGCATCCCCTATGGCATCGGCTTTATCAAGAACAAATACATCGGCCGCACCTTCATTCAGGGCAGCCAGAAGCAGCGCGAGAACAGCGTGCGCATCAAGCTGAACGTCGTTTCCAGCACGGTCAAGGGCAAGCGGGTGGTGCTGGTGGATGACTCCATCGTGCGCGGCACCACCTCTGCCCGCATCATCAAGCTGCTGCGGGACGCCGGTGCCGCCGAGGTGCACTTTATGGTGTCGGCCCCGCCGTTCAAGTACCCCTGCTACTTCGGCACCGATATCCCGGACCAGAAGCTGCTGGTGGCCACAGGCCGCACCGTGGAGCAGATCAATGAGGTCATCGGGGCCGATACACTGGGCTATCTGTCCACCGAGCATGTGGTACAGCTGGCCAAAAACGCAAAATGCGGATTCTGCACCGCCTGCTTTACCGGCGAATACGCCGTAAGGCCGGACGAGGTGCTTTCCACCGATATTCACGAACGCCACCTGAACGACCGTCCCAAGGACGAGAAAAAATTAGGAGAGTAAGACCATGGAAAAGAGCTATTCTGAAAGCTACGCAGCCGCCGGTGTGGACATCACCGCAGGCTACCGCTCCGTTGAACTGATGAAGCAGTATGTGGCCCGTACCATGAACGAGCATTGCATCGGAGGCTTGGGCGGCTTTGGTGGTCTGTTCGAGCTGGACTGCACCGGTTATAAGCACCCGGTGCTGATCTCCGGCACCGATGGCGTGGGCACCAAGCTGAAGATCGCCATGATCATGGACAGGCACGATACCATCGGCATCGACTGCGTGGCCATGTGCGTCAACGATGTGATCTGCGCCGGTGCAAAGCCGCTGGTGTTTCTGGATTACATCGCCTGTGGCCGCAACATTCCCGAGAAGATCGCCGAGATCGTCAAGGGTGTGGCTGAGGGCTGCGTGCAGGCCGACTGCTCTCTGGTGGGCGGCGAGACTGCCGAGCACCCGGGCATGATGCCGGAGGAGGAGTACGATCTGGCCGGCTTCACCGTGGGCGTTGTGGATAAGGAAAAGATCCTCAGCAACGAGACCATGGCAGCCGGTGATGTGATCATCGCCCTGCCTTCCACCGGTGTGCATTCCAACGGTTTCTCGCTGGTGCGCAAGATCTTTGACATTGACGCAAACCCCGATGTGCTGCACACCAAGCCGGAAGAGCTGGGCGGCAAGACCCTCGGCGAGGCCCTGCTGGCCCCCACCAAGATCTACGTAAAGCCTGTGCTGAAGGTGCTGGAAGAGGTGGATGTGAAGGGCATTTCCCACATCACCGGCGGCGGCTTCTATGAGAACATCCCCCGCAGCCTGAAGAAGGGCTGCTGCGCACGCATCAACAAGGCAGATGTCCGTACCCCGGCGCTGTTCCAGCTGATGCAGAAGACCGGCAACATCTCCGAGCATGATATGTTCAACACCTTCAACATGGGCGTGGGCATGGTGCTCACCGTCCCCGCAGAGCAGGCCGACAAGGCACTGGAGATCCTGCACGCAAACGGCGAGCCGGAGGCTTACCGTCTGGGCGTCATTGCAGAAGGTGAGGGCGTGGAGCTGTGCTGAACATTGCAGTTTTAGTCTCCGGCGGCGGCACCAACCTGCAGGCTCTGCTGGACAGCGAAGCCCGGGGCGAGAACCCCAACGGCAGGATCACCCTCGTGGTGGCCTCCAAGCCCGGTGTCTATGCGCTGGAACGGGCCGCAAAGGCCGGTGTGGAAGGCTGCGTGGTGCGCCGCAAGGATTACGAGAACAGTGAGGATTTTGACGCAGCTCTGCTGAAAACGTTGAAAGACCATAACATCGATCTGGTGGTGCTGGCAGGCTTTCTGTCCGTGCTGGGGCCCAGTGTCATTGAAGCGTATCCCCGCCGCATCCTGAATGTGCACCCGGCGCTCATCCCGTCTTTCTGCGGGCCCGGCATGTACGGCCTGCGTCCGCATGAGGCGGCTCTGGCCCGGGGCTGCAAGGTGACCGGTGCCACCGTCCACTTCGTGAACGAAGAGTGCGACGGCGGGCCCATCCTGCTGCAGAAGGCCGTGGACATCCTGCCCGGCGACACCCCCGAGGTGCTGC
>OJPL01000048.1_pt1 | contig 46203 bp, 44 predicted proteins | sample 1598501 | NCBI WGS metagenome assembly OJPL01 (sample SAMN03922486, study PRJEB24848) | human gut metagenome | isolation source: stool sample | host: Homo sapiens | place: Germany | collected 2011-05 | reverse complement strand
TCGGTTTCAGCCAAAATCTCGTTTTGCCAGAGCCGGAGCCGCCGACCACCAGCACATTTTTGTTCCGGGCATTCTTGGGGTCGGGTGGACGATTGCTCATCATCAGACGTTCTGTTTTGGTTAAAATGATGTTGTCGGAAAACTTGGGAGCCATGAACGGTTCAATGTCCTTGGCATTGCCCCACCGGGCAGAGCCGTACTCCATGCCGTGCCTGTACTTCTTTGCATTTTTGCTTTTCAGGTAGACCGCCAACCGCATCCCGGCACCGCAACACAGGCCGATAACAAGGTCAAACGGATGCAGACTGGGCAGCGGATTTGCAAATGCCACCGGGAAAGTTCCCATCATCGCCATGATTTTATCGCCCAGTTCCTTGCCCTCGGCCAGCCGCCACGCTTCGCCAAAGTTGGTTGCCACCAGCCCCAGCAGGATATAGGGCAGATACAGAGCAAGCAGTTTCGTTAGCTTTTTTGTGGTCATAAGCCGCGTTCCTCCTGCTTGTGCCGGACTTTGCCGGGAATTTCCGCTGCGGCTTGCACCAGTTCGTGCAGCTTTTCCAGCACAGAGGGACGTTTGGTTTTGCTCAGCAGGGATGCCGAGTATTCCTTGAAGGCTGCATTGAACGCTTCAGCATCCGGGGCTTTGAAAAAGACCAGATACCGGGGTGGCACTTCGGAGCTGTCCTTGCGGATGGCATAGTCGATGCCGTACTTTTTGGCGTACCGCTCAAAACCCTTAATGTTGGTTTTGTCGATTTCCACGCTGGAAACACCCCGGTTCTGCCGCAGGAGCATACGGACGCTCTGTTTGCCGCTTGATTTATCGGCCAGTAATTTTGACTGATACTCCCGAAGTGCTGTGCGGCCAGCATTCAAAATCGTCCGAGCGGTCAGCTTCGTGGTGGACACCACGATGTTGAATGTTTTCTGTTCGACTTCTTCCTGCAATTTCACCACCTCCTGCGGAAATTTTTTCTTTAGCGGTCATGCTCTGCGGAGGGCTTAATATGCGCTTTTGGTTCTGCGGACTGGACAGCTTCATCGGGAACAGGTACAACCAACAGACGCTTTCCCAATTTGATAAAGGCTTCGGGCTGATGAAAATGTTTCTCGTACTTCTGTGCCAGTTCCGGGGTCAGGGATGCAAAATCTTCCTCTCCCAGCCCAACCACCAGAAAAGTTCCGGCAACAGCATCGTACATCTGCCCATGTTCATCACGCAAGGCACGATTTAGGGGTAGCCCAGTCAGCTTGCCCTCATCGTTATACACGATGGCAACAGGATCCTCGAAAGGATAGCTTGCAGCAATCGGGCCATCAACTGCCTGCTGCAAGGCTTTCAGGTCGTTGTCAATTACAATCTGCTTCGGATACTGTCCCGGTGCAATTTCCAGCACCGACAAGGTGTTTTCTGCCATGCGAATCCTCCTCTCTGTCCAGCATGATTTCGCCATACCGCGCTGCCTGCATCAAAGCTGCTACGAAGAAGCCGCAGAGTGCGCCGAACTCAAAAAATGCAAAACCGATGAAAAAATTCAGCATGATACACCTCAGTCGATGCAGATGCAGGGCAGCTTCTGATCGTCTGCCATAAGTGTAACGCTGTGGCTCGACAGAAACTTCTGGAAACGGTACACGTCATCAATGGTAAGCGAAATGAAGTTCCCGTCCATGTTGGCGCGTACAAGAATGACCGGGCCAGTCAGGTAACGCTTGCCCGCCATCTTCAGAACCTGTGCCGGATTGTAGGTGAGCAGCAGCGAAGTGTCGGGGAGATGGATGCTGGCATCGCTTTCATCGAAGCAGGGCAGAATGTCAGGGGCTTCATCCAGTGTAATAACAGTCAGTTCCATATCCGTCGCAATGGCTGCAAAGTAGACTTCACCGGGCTTCTTGCCACCTGCCAGAATGGTGCAGATGCGCATATCAATAGTAATTTCCTCGGAACGGATAATACGAGAAGCGGTATTGTTCATAGGCGTTTTTCCTCCATTTTTGCAAAAGAAAAAGACCCCATCGGGTCTTACATTTCAAACGATGTTCAGCGTTCGGCTTCATGTTTGCGCTTCTTCAAACGCTGATCCAGCAGCTTAATGATGGAATCTTCGATTTGCTTTGACGAATAGCTGCTCGGAAAATATTTTTTTAGGGCATCACTTCTGAATACAATTTTTTCTGCTTTACTCTCCTCCAAAAGTCCGATGATTTTTTCTTCCATTTCTCTCGGAGTAGAGCTTTCGGGAAAATATTTCCGCAGAGTATCGTTTTTGATAACCACCTTGTCCAATTCGTCCTTTTTCGGCTCTCCCATCACGGCAAAGGCAACGTCATACGAGAAATGACCTTCCTGAGCCAGCTTTTTGAGCCGTTGCGCCTGTGATAGTGATGGAGAGTTCTGTGTGTCGGACATAGCTTCAAGAAAATCTCGCTGCTGGTTTTCATCAAGATAAGAGAGTTCCACCGCAGGGTTAAATGAGATTTTCTTTTCGTCTACCATGTCCAGAAGTTCCGGGATAAGGTTGGTTAAGCGGATAAAGCGGCGAATTGTGTCTTTACTTACACCAGCATCTTCACCGACTTTTTCAACAGATAACTTCTGCGCAACTTGCGTAGAAGTTAAATCTGACCTAGCACCTTGTCTTTTTAGTGCATCTAGCTTCATCTTGTAGGCAAATGCCCGCTCACTCGGCAAAATCTGTTCGCGCTGAAGGTTGGAATCGACCATGAGCAGGACGGCGGCATCATCATCCATTTGACGGACAATGACAGGCAGGGCTTTCAATCCGGCAAGCTGTGCAGCGTGCTGGCGGCGATGGCCGGAAATAATTTCATAGCCACCTTCCGGGCGTGGACGGGCAATCAGGGGATTTGTGACACCCAACAGCTTTATGCTTTCCACTGTATGCTGCATAGCTTCATCGTCCAGAACCTTAAAAGGATGGTCTTTGAACGGATGCAGTTCCTCGATGGAAATTTGCTGCACCTGTTCGCGCTGTTCTTCCTGCCGGGCTTCTTCGGTGAAAAAAATATCATCGTAGCTGTTCAGACTGACGTTTAATCCGTTTTTCGGCATCGGCCAACACCCCCTTTGCGATGGAATGATAGGCTTCTGCCACTTTGCCTTTGGGGTCATACTGGAAGATACTTTTTCCGGTCGTGCTGGTTTCGGCGGCACGGACAGAGCGAGGAATCGTCTGCTCGAACACCTTCAGATGCTTTCCGTAGGCTTGCCGAATCAGATTGCTGATCTGCTGCCCATAGATTGTGCGGCTGTCCGTCATGGTGAGCAGGATGCCCTCAATTTTCAGTTTCGGGTTTATCTGCCGCCTTACTTTCTGCACGGTCTGCAAAAGCTGTTCCAGACCTTTTGCAGAAAGATATTGCGCTTGCACCGGAATAAGCGCGGAATCTGCCGCCGCCAGTGCATTGACCGTCAGCATACCGAGAGAGGGAGTGCAGTCAATCAGGATATAGTCATACTGGCGCTTTGTGCTTTCCAACACCTGTTTCATCACTTTCTCCCGACTCATAGTATTCACCAGAGCCACTTCCAGTCCGGCCAGTTCGATATTGGCCGGGATAAGGTCAACGCCCTCCGCATGGTGCAGAATCCCTTCGCCGGGTGGAATACACTGGTCGTTCATGGCTTTCTGCATAAGAGTGGAGAGTGTAGTGGGCAGTGCATCCGGATCTTGCCAGCCCATACTGACAGTGAGCGAACCCTGTGGGTCAGCGTCCACAAGTAGAACTTTCTTGCCCTCAATTGCAAGTCCCACGCCCAAATTTTCACAGGTGGTGGTTTTGCCTGTGCCACCTTTCTGGTTGATAACGGCTATCGTTGTTGCCTTTTTGGAAATTTTCATCACCTCCGAGCTGCTAAATCGTGGTTGACTTTGTTCTGATAGTAGAGCTGCATTGTGGTTGGGGCGTTGAACAGTGCGGCCAAAAGGTACTGCTTCATGTTCCGTATCGGTGAAGTGTTTGCGGAAAGGCAGTCTAAAACAAACCGAATGTGGTCTGCGTTCAACTTTTTCAACCGACTGCGCACGACTTCGGCGGGCTTATCATCGCCAGCGATTCTTATGAACTTGCGCTTGCTGTCACAGGTATCCACCAGCGAATTCACGATCTGATAGATTGTATCTTCATCATCCGGGTAAAGCCGGAGAAGAAGGTCTATCTCCAAAGAATGTGAAAAATATTCTTCGAGCAGTTCACGATTATTCATCTCATCCATTTCATCGGAGAGGATAGGATTCGTATTATTCCGCTCTGTCTTATTCTTTTTATTCTTATTACATCGTGATTTGGGTGGGTCTTGACATTCTTTTTTGAAAGCCCCAGATTCGTGATTTTCACGATTCTGGACACGCTCATTTGAAAGGTCTGACGAAAAGTTTTTCACATATACCAAACTTGGCTTGCCCAATCCTCTGCGTTTTCGTTCAACCAAACCAAATTTTTCAAGTTCCCGGAACAGCTTCATCGCTTTGTTGTCTGCGCAACACAAAGTCCTCTTGACATCCTCAATGGTGAAGATGATGAACACTCGCCCTTGCTTGTCAAGCCATCCATTTTTGGCAGAAAGGCTCATGCGGTCAAGCAGAATTCCATAGAGCGTTTTAGCATCGGTTGACAGATTTTGAAACCGCTGCTCCTGGAAAAGAGCCTTTGGAATGCGGAAGAACGAAAAGAGTTCTCCGGCCTGTCCGTAAAAGTAGTCAAGGGTCATACAATTCTGTCAAGGATAAAAAAACAACGATGATTCATTGACATGGTTGACAAATCCTCCTTATAGATAATTCGTGCAAACAAAAAGCGCAACTTCGATTGATGAAAATCGAAATTGCGCGATGTAACTTAGCCGGGGGAGAAAGGTCATTTGTCGGGTTCGTTTGACCACAATTTGACCACAAAAGAAACGAAACATCTTGACATCTAACGAAACAGAATGATAAAATAAGTTTGGAATTTGATGATACTGCGTACAAGTGGTATCGAGGTGTCCATTGTGTTTTTGCGAGAAGCACAATGGGGTTCAAGAGGCCGTGAGTTCGATTCTCGCCACTCGGACCAAACAAAAATAATCCGAACTTGTTTCCGATAGGAGATGGGTTCGGATTATTTGTTTTCTTCGGAAAATTAGCGTTTGCGAAGCAATGAAAGCCCCAGTGGGGCTTTTAAGCGACGGAACGGTCTGCGTTAGCAGATGGAGGGGCTTTGCCCCGACAAGTTCCATGCAGGTGTCCGTGGAAGATGAAATCCGAAATCATAGATTGACCGCCAAAAACCAAACAATGATTTCAGGGGGACACGATTATGAAGTACGATGCAAGAGCTTGTCATTTCAATATGGACACCGGCTGCGTGGAGCTGTTGCTCCAGGATGGGAGAATGATCTCCATTGACTGCACCGGGGTCGAGGATGCACTGGATGTGACCATGGCGCAGACAGTGCAGGGAGTCCAGACTTGCCCGTTCTGCAAAATGGTGCGGTGCATTTCGCGCACTTTTACCGGAAGGGATGCTGTCCCAAATCAGCTTGTCCAGCTTTTGAAGCTCCAGACGCTTTGCCCGGAACCTGACAGCCAACATCCCACAACCAATATGGAGCCTTTGGGCAGATGGTATTCCCCGATGCGTCGCTCCAGAATAAGGGAGTAGAACGCTTTCTGAACTTCCTGCGAGCATACGTTCAACTCATCCAGAAACAGACAATAAGGCTCTTCTCGTGCGATCATCCGGGGCGGGCAAAACACACTGCGCCCGTCCACGATCTGCGGCACACCAATGATATCTTCCGGTGCAAGTTGGCTGCCCAGCAGAGAAACACAGGGCAACCCCATATCTTCGGCAAACTGCTCCACGATGGCAGATTTGCCGATGCCGGGTGCGCCCCAGATAAAGACCGGGCGCACGAGGCCGACATTCAATAAAATATCCAGAAGCTGCTTCTGGTTGACCGAAACTGTGAGATTCAAGGCGATTTATCCTCCGTGATGCGACGAATGACGATTCCTGTATAATTCAAAGATTTCATCTTCCGCGCCCCTTTCCATTTGTTTGAACACAGTATAACAAAACAGGATGACAGATTCTGTCATCCTGCTTTGGCTTTTTGTTGAGTTTTGCGGTTTAGTAGTCCTTCAAGGCTTCGCAGATCTGAGGGCGAACTTCCACCCCGAACCGGAGGCACAGAGTCTTGACCATCCGGACATAGATTTGCTTGGCCGGTTCCCACTGACGGTTTTCCAGTGCCGTACAGCTGGGGCGGATGTAGTCTTCCCACAAGGACTGATACAGTGCGTCGGGATCCGGAGTGCGATCGATGGCCTGCACCAGCAGCGGCCCCACGCGGTAATATTCCCGGACGATGGCTTCACCCTGCGGCGTGGATTGCAGCTTGTTGTCCCGGAACCAGCGCAGCAGGTTCAGCTCGCGGCAGTCATCCCCGGCGTGCAGTGCACGACAGGTGGCCGTTGTGATAAAGCAGCCACTGTCGTGAGTCTGGTAGTTGGACGTTGTGCGTTTGTAGCTGTTTTTCTCCTGATAGGCGGTAGTCTGTTCTTCTTTTTCTTTTGCATCTGCCTGATAGCACGCACGCAGGGAAGGCTGCAGGGATGGGTTCTTGAAGCCTTTGAGGGCGGCCAGCTGATAATAGCGTATGGCCTGCTCCGTATTCTGGGCGACACCATAGCCGTGATGGTACATACATCCCTTGCAGAAATTAGAAACGCCGGTGTCAATGCCGGAAAGCAGGCACATGGCCTCGGAATAGGATTCGCCCAAGCAGAACAGCACCACACCAAGAATCTCGCTGTTGTGCAGTGACTGATGGCTGCGTTCCTCGATGAGATAGCGGCACAGGGAACAGAGAACCTTTCCGTTCTCTGCATATTTTTTTCTGGCAGCATCGGTCAGGCTGGTCGAGCCGATCCGCTTGGCGGTGGAAAAACCAGAATCATACAGCTTGTCCACGATGAACTGGATGGCGGGTAGATATCCTTTGACTGCGGCCAGCTTATAATAAGTGAATCCCGGATCGGCCAGATCGGAGTATGTTACACAGCGCGGGGTGCTCCGTTGAGCCATTGCCACGCAGGCTTCCGGCAGCAGACCGTTGACCAGCACGGAAAGATCAATGGAAGAGGAAGCGCAGTTGTAGAGCTGCAACAGCTTTTCTCCGGCGGGCAGATATCCCCGCTGGAAGCTTTCGGTCAGGGCCGAGGTGACGTCTTCTGGGAACGTGGCAATCAGGCTTTTTGCGTAATATTCCCGGCCAGAGGAAAGCCGATTCGGCTTCAACAGGTCCACATACTGGCGCAACGTTGCGCGGGACAGACTGTCCGGGTTCTGAAGTTCCAGCAGCATCCGGGCCTTTTCCCACTCGCCGGGGCCTACCGTGACGACTGGAGCACTGACGGGTTTTCCGGCCTTCTTTTTCAGGTAGGCCTGTACCAGCGGAAGCTCCGGATATTCCAGTGTACGCAGGCTGGCTTCGATCTTCTGCCCGAAACGGGTCTTTTCTCGCTCTTCGGTAAAGAAAATCTCGAACACAGCATCCCACACACGGCGGGGCACCTCTTTCCCGCTGGAAGAGAGATCCCGCAGATCCTTTTCGTTTTCCGTCAGGCAGGTGTGAATCGTTTCCAGAACAGGCTGCAGGGCGTTCCACTCGTTGTTCAGCTGGTCTCCGGCCTCTTTGGCCGACTGTCGGAGCTGCGGCAGGGCATCGTTCTGTTTCTCGCCCAGCCGCACGATGTCATCGGTGATCTGTCGGACGACTTCCTGCATTTCATTGCTGCTGCGCAGATAATAGCATTCCATCTGCGTAAAGAGTGCCTGAAAACGGTATTGGAAGCCGTACAGAATCGGGTGGATGGTGCCCAGACAGGGAACCAGCATCGCCCAGTCCATGCGGGGACAATGGCAGAGTGCCGGGTGGGCTTTCAGTGCGGGAACCAGCTCCGGTTTACAGGTGACCGCGTCAAAATGATCCAGTCCGCGCTTGGAAGCGGTCTGGAAGCCGCGGGAATTAAGACAGGCGATCTTTCGGCTCACCGCGCCCCCGAACAGCTGCTCTGCCCGGTGGTAGACGTTATCGAAAATAAGCGAAACGTTTTTGACCGCCAGCGGGGTGCGCAGCAGAAAGACTTGGACGATCTTGTTGAGAGCTACGCGGTTCTTGCCGCTTTCGGTCAGGAGCAGTTCATATTCGGCGGGGGACAGGGCAACATGCCGGTTGGCATAGTTCAGAACTTCCAGCTGATCCTCTTCGCTGTCCACGATTAGAAATGGAATCTGCGTCTGGAGCCGGAACAGCGGGGCAATGTCTGCCCAGTGCAGGAATGCGCGCCGGAAAGGCGCAAAGAGAGTGTTGGTGTGGTAGTCCGAGATCAGCAGGCAGCCGGTGCCGGCCAGCTCGGGGCAGAGGTACAGGGGTTCCATCTCGTCCAGCAGACCCTCAGCCTTTTTTTGCAGGGCGGGCGCATCGGGATAGCGGGAGGCTTTGAGCTGTGTGGTCAGGTCGGTATGAACCAGAGCGTACAGCTTTTCGTAGTGCTCCCACGACCCGGTAGTGGTCTCTGCGCGCTCCTCCTGCATGATCCGAGCCAGAACGGCTAGATAGGCTGTGGTATTATCCATGTTGATCCTCCGACTGAATGTAGCTTGCGATCTCATGATTTATCTGTGTCACGAGATTATCATAGCGCTTGAGCAGCTTCCTTAACTGCGTGTACTTTTGCTGTGTTCTGCCCCACAGCTCCACCAGCGAGCGGATCTGCATCACCTGCCGGGAGCGGGTGATACCCCCAAACAAGTCCCGCGCTGTGTGCCCGGTCGTGTCGATGGCACGGACAAGGTTCTGGCGCAGCTGGTCTTCCAGTTTCTGGAACGCAGTGAACAAATCATTGCTGCGCACGGAATCCTGCAGGACATACTGGAAGAACACCGGGATCAGATTACCGCAGTACTCTTGGTTCTGATTAGAGGAATAGGCCGTGACCCCGAAGCATGGGATGGCAGTCCGGACCATTGTCTGCCGGGCAAGATTCAAGATTTCATGGATTTCATGCTCCGGTTTCAGATCGGCTTTGGTGAAAACAACCAGAATTTTGGTCTGAAAATGCAGCGAGGCCAGAAAATCGAGGTCATCCTGGTTCAACCCGCCGTTGTCGATATCCACCAGCCAGATCAGATAATCGGAAGCGCGGAGCTGTTCAAAGGCGCGCTGTCGGTCAGAGAGAGTCATCTTGGAAAGGCTCTTCTCATCGTATTTCGTATAGCCCGGCGTGTCCAGCAAGGCGATTCCTTCCGGCAGGATGAACGAACTGGATTCTGCAATAATGCAGTCCAGAAAAGCCGAAAACCCGATGCCATAGGTATCGTAGAATTCGTGGGTCAACGCGCCCATGGACTGTGTGGTCAGCGGGGTGCTATAGCCGTAGATGCTGTTGGCGGAAAGCGTATCATGGTCGGCTTTGATGATGTAAGTGGGGACAGAAGTGGTGGGTTTCTGGTCAACCGGGAGCAAGTCTTGAATGCCGGAAATGGCGTTGATGAAGCGGGACTTTCCGGCACTGAATTTGCCGCCGAAGCTGACCACAGCCTTATTCTGGAGTTTCCGGATCTTCTGAATCTCGGTCAGCCGGGCACACAGGTTCAGGAATTGCTCGTACAGTTCCAGCTCGTTGTCCAGCGAAATCTCTGAAAACAAGGCAAACAGTTGCGCCACCATGGACTTGATTCGGTGGACGGGCGGCTGCTTTTCGTTGCGGATCAGCTCCGACAGCAACCGGACGGCCTGACTGCTGTCGGAAATGTACATGTTGGGTTCGGGCACTTTTACACCCTGAAAAAGCGTGCTCAGGTCGGGCTCGTCTTCGTCAATAATAAATGGCACGGTGTCACACCTTTCTTATGGTTTCCGCAGGCGGGGAACAGAACCCGTCAGTGGGAGCTGTCGGTCTGTGCCAGCTGTTTTTTCATCTGCTGGATCGTTTTGTCAAACTGCTGATAGGCAGCAAGGTAGGTCTCGCGCTCCTGAATCTGCCCCTGAAGCTTTTCCAGCTCGCCGCAGAGCAGCTCCTGAATCCGGTCGGCAAAGGTTACGGCCTGCTTGTTCAGCATATTGGCGGCCATCTGCAGCGCGGCGGTCAACTGCTGGCCCATGTCTTGGTCAATTTCGTTCAGCAGTCGGGTCTGAAGAGATTTCAGCTTGTGGATGTCGTCGTTTTCCGCATAGCCGGAAGGAAACTGACTTTCGACCTTGTCGATGTAGGTTGTGTAGTCGAACCGGATCTCCGGACTGGAAAGCTCGTTCAGCACATTCTGGAGCGGCAGCCGGATGTCGTCCTCGTCAAACTCCATGTCGCTCTTTCGGAAAGCATCCAGAACCACCTCGACAATGCGGTGGGAGAGCTGCTCCCGGTTGAAGACATACTGGAATTCCTGATTGATCGTGTTCTGGCAGGTGGAGGCGTGGTGCTCAAGGTTGGTCACGACCTCCGAAACATCAACCCGGTTGTTCGTGACCGTATAGGAGTAGTGCTCTTTTATTAAACCGAAAAGGCCTGTGCCTTCGACACCGTGATGTTCCTCGGAACTGGTCTGCACGTCCAGCCGCTGGTGGTTCTGCTGTTCCAGTGTGAGCTGCGGTAGCAGCTGGTTGACTTTGTTTTTGCATCCGATGGCAGCACCGTCAAAAATGTACATCAGCTTGCCGCGGGAGGACTCCATGACCTGTTGAATCGCTTCGGTACGCTGCAGAAGCTGCTCAGAGGTAGAATTTTTCAGGGTGGTGCGGCTGGAGGACAGCTCCTGCTGGATCTTATCCAGTGCGCGCAGATGGTTTATCTGTGCGGTTTCCAGCAGGGTATTGTTTCTGCCATGGATGATTTCTGCCTTCTGCTGCCGCACGGCTTCCAGTGTCTTCAGAACCTTGTTGATACCGCCGATGGATGACAGCAGAGTTTCGTCAAAGTCCGGGAAGTTGTTGTGCAGATTCTGCAAAACAAGGTTCTCTGCCGGACTCAGCGGCTGATGCTGCTTCTGCTTGCGGGCCATGGAAGAGCAGGTGGAGGAGACGAACAGCAAATCGCTTTCGCTGATCTTTTCCATGATGCCGGCCCGGCGGGGATTGTTACGCATGGCCTGCTGCATGGTGTTACGGAACTGACCCTTGTAACTGTTCAGTGCGTGTTGAGAGGCAACAGCAAAACTGCCTTTCGGCTCGTTCAGCAGGCCGGAATCCAGTTTGCTGCCAACCACGATTACCTTCCGCACGCCGTTGTCCGGCAGACCGTTGGCCATCAGGCCGACCGTGTTGGCGTCCATGAACTGGCTGCACGGGGACAGCAGGATCACGACGTCGCAGGCGCGCAGAAACTGCCGTGTGGCATAGCTGCGGGAGACGATAGGGTCATTCAGGCCCGGGGTATCCACGATCTCCAGATCCTCCAGCTCAGGGAGATTCACTTCCAGCTCGACATAGTTCACGATGGGTGTGAACCGGCCGCGTGCGCCAACGTAATCCTGCAGCTTGGCCATGATGTCACCGTCCAGCACGTCCGCATCCCCCAGATGTTCTAAGATGGCAGAGTTCGAGCCGACCATCAGGGTCAGCTCTTTGGCGCTTTTCAGCACCTCGGGGACATCCTGCTGGAAGAGTGTGCGCTCAAACACTTGCTTGGAGCACACGCCCTCTGTGCTGTCTGCGTGGGACCTGTCATAGATTTTGCAATAGTTGCTGTATTTAGTGTTCAGTTGCTCCTCGTATTTCTGCGCGTTGTCCTCGATTTTTTCCCAGTCCTTCCGCTCATAGAAATGCACTGTTGCCTGCGGCGTCTCGGAATAGCGGATGCGGGTCAGGGCGGCGGTCATGGGGGTGGCCGCCTTGGGCAGAACGTCCTTGCCGCCAAAGATACAGGCGTTCAGAAAGGAGGATTTTCCGGCCTTCATGGCACCCACGATACCGATGCTCAGCTTGCGGGCATCCTGCTGGGCGCGCTGGATCTCAGTTTCCAGCGTTGTGGTGACGGACTGAAAATCAAGGAACTTGCCCTCGTCGAACAACTCCTGATGTTCGCTCAGGGTCTGTTCTATCTGCCGGGCCTGCTGAAGATACGCATTTGCTTTTGCTGGATCAAATCCCATAATTCGTTACCTCAACTGCTGCAGCATCTTCTGGATTGCTGCAATGTCTTCTGTGATGTACCCCTGATAGGCGGCAAAAGTTTCGACTTTCTGCGCCTTCTGCTCCTTGATGGATGCAATGCTGTTCTGCAGCTGCTCCAGCTTCTCGTCCAGCATCGACTTGTAGGCGGCCTGCACTTCCCGGGTGCTGGTCTCGATGTTGGTGCGGATCTGCGGGTAGAGCTTGTTGCAGATCTGCGGAATCACATTGTTGATAAAATTTCGTTTGACGATGTCCTCGTCCTTCTCTGCAAACAGCCCCTCCAGCAGGTGGATGATGTCCGGCAGCAGGATGATTATGACTTCCAGCCAGGGTGCGATGGCGTCGGTGGCAGCGGCAACAACGCCGGTGATGGCGTGGTAAAGGGTATTGTTGCGGTCATCCTTTTTGTGCTTGCCCAGCCCGGATTGGGGAGCGGGGGTAAAGGTGCCGCTGTCGATCAGGCTCTTCAGGTTGGAGGCGAGGTTGGTGGTCATCGTTACAAGATCCTCCGCGTCCATATCGTTGTGGACGAGCTGGTCAAACTGCAGCTCCGCAGTGATAGCATCGATCTGGCCGGATACGATGTTTTTCATGGATGCCACGAGCACCGGCCGAATGGTTTCCAGAATGATGGCCTTCACAGCGGTCTGGTTGCCGTTCAGCAAGGCGGTGGAAATGGTGTCGGCATGGGCGGTCAGCGCTTGCCGAACCGAGGCCAGGGTGGTCTCGGTCTGGGGATCGAGCTTGTCCTGTGCCTGCTGTGTTTTCTGGTCAAACGCGTCCGCGAGCTGTTTCTTGCTGCGCTCAAAACTGCGGAGGCTTTCGTCCAAATCGTGGGTGTCCAGACTGAGTTTGCGCTGCTCGATCTGCAACAGTTTTTCTGTGTTTTCCAGATCGATGCGCAGCTGCCGGGTCATGATACGGTCGAAGGCTTTCTGTGCATGGAACTGTCCGAGAATGGATTCCAGCTGGGTACAGCAATCCTCTGCCCGGGCAGAGATGGGATAGACTTTGTACGGGAAGCCCCACATTTCCAGAGTTCCCTGTGCGGCGGATACGATCTGCTCCACGGTATCCGGGGTGATTTTGTCGCACTTGTTAAGGACAACAGCAATCTGATCGCTATAATGCGAGATCTCCCGGATGAACTGCAGGGTGGTTTCGTCCAGACCGCCCTTCTCCTGATCAACGACTACTAGATAGGCTGAGCCGACCCCGATGTAGTTCGACAGGGCCTGCGCATGGGCCTCGATGCCGGAATCGAACCCCGGGGTATCCACGATGGTATAGTCCGCAATGCGTGCCAGCGCAGGGGCATTCACATGGTATTCCAGATGGCTGTACTCCTCCGGAAGATATTCCTTGCCAGCCTGCAACTCCTCGCAGGAGCCGTCCTTCCGGTAGGCAAAGGCCTGCTCGGTGGTGTCATAGACCAGCTCGGTGGCAAGCGCAGTCTGCGGCTGCTGGGCCTCCTTGAGGAAAGCGGGCCGCTGCAGCAGTGCGTTCAGCAGGGCACTTTTGCCGGCACTGAAATGCCCCACCACAAGCAGCTTGATTTCAAAATGATCTCGCAGCTCTTCGGACAGCTGAAATGCGCCCTGAAAATTCCGGTCCGGATAATGTGCTTCCAACTGCTGGCGCATCGCAAGTGCATGGTCAAACTTTTTACGATCTACCATTGTTTTTCTCCTTCTTCTTGGATACTGTCGCTTCTGAACGGCCCGGCATCCGGCATGGCGTTGCCGAAATTCGCAAAAATCAGACGAGATTTGTGAAATTCATAGTGCGATTATAACATAAATTGCATAAAAATACCATAGGGCGAGCCGCAAATCTGTACGTAAGCGGTTTCTGCTGGATGCAGGTCCAGTATACAGAATAAAAACGACAGAATCTGTCATTCTTCAATAATATAATCGAATTGCATTTTAATCGGATTTTTCGTATACTGAACACAGGAAGTGGGGGCTGAGCAATGGGCTATTCCAAAAACGAACGAATTTTAGACCTTTATGAGCAGTTATGTGCAGGCAGGACGCTGACCAAAGTCAAAGAAGCACTCCGGTTTGGCATTGACGAGCGTTCTGTCCAGCGGGACATTGATGACATCCGGGCATTTCTTGCCGAACGTAACATAGCAAAAGGAGAGAACCGGCAGATCATTTATGACCGGCAGCAAAAGGGCTTCCGGCTGGTGGGCAGTCCCTCGCCGCTGATGACCAACAGTGAAATCCTGGCAGTCAGCAAAATTTTACTGGAAAGCAGAGCCTTTACCAAAGAAGAAATGTCGGGCATTCTAAACAAGCTGGTGGCAGGCTGCGTTCCGCTGGAAAATATCAAGCTGGTTTCTGCGCTGGTGTCCAATGAGCTGTTTCATTATGTGGAGCTGACCCATCCGGTAGGCATTCAGGATAAGCTGTGGGAGATTGGGTGCGATATCCAGCAGCATCATCTGATGCGTATCCGCTATCAGCGGCAGGGCGCAGACGCGGCATCTGCGGTGGAGCGCATTGTGGAGCCGGTGTCTATCCTGTTTTCGGAGTATTATTTCTATCTGAATGCCTACATCACGAAAGAAAACGATGGAAAGTATACCCGCAAGTACGATTACCCGGCCATTTTTCGCATCGACCGCATTGCGGACTATAAAATTATGGAGCAGACGTTTTCGCTGCCGTATGCCAGCCGGTTTCAGGAGGGCGAGTTCCGCAAACGGGTGCAGTTCATGTATCCGGGGCGGCTGCAAAGCATCCGGCTGCGCTACACGGGCAGCAGCGTGGAAGCTATCCTTGACCGCCTGCCCACGGCAAAAATCGTCTCACAGGATGCAAATGGGTATCTTGTCGAGGCCGAGATTTACGGCAACGGCATCGTGATGTGGCTGCTCAGTCAAGGAAATCGAGTCGAGGTGCTTGCACCGCAGACTCTACGGGAAGAGATGTTCCGTGTGCTGACGGCCATGCTGGAACGATACCAGCCCTGAAACAGGGCAATCCGCTTTTCACGCAACAGCAACAACACTGGTTTGCAGGTCGTAGACAAAAAGCAAAGATGACAAAATTGTCATTTCAGGTGAACAGAATAATACAGGCAAAATAGAAAGGAGAAAAAGATCATGAGAAAGACACACGCACCGGACACCGTCCGACAACCTTTGCCACCGGAGAAACCGCGCCGCAGAAGGTTGGGGCGCAAACTGGCAGATTCGCTGGAAGTAGTGCCGCAGAAACCAGCACTGGAATCCTTTCCTGTGGAAGAACTGGACGGCAGTGGAATGATCCATGCAGAAAAGCCGATTCGTCCTACCCCACTCCCGCCACCACAGGAGCTGATTTACTGATGGTCATTTTTATGGGGAAATATAGAAAAAACGACATTTCCGTAGGACAAAAAGTATGATAGAAGGAGACATATGAGAGAGCCAAATAAATCGGAAGTTGGAGAATCGTGCTATATAAAACGAACCCGTAATAAGCATAAAATTGTGAAGCGTCTAATTTTCTCTTGACAACATACGGTTGTGCCTTTAAAATAATCTTGGAGAATACTGCACGAATAAATTCTCTGACATCGTTCATTGCAATCAAACAAGTCACTTCCTTCCCATTCTTTCAACAAAAAACGCAGCGTACCCCAATTCTATGGGCTGCACTGCGTCTGGCTTGCTTGATTCAACTATTCTGCTGCCAATTTCAAAAATTTCTTGTCCGACTGAATGCTCTGGGTCACAAACTTCCCATCCCGGAACAATGCGTATGTTGTGACCGGTGCAGGCACATTCTGAGCCATCTCTTTCTCTGTGATATGGATGGCTTTGAACGGGATTCCATGTTCCTCTGCAGCCTCCTGCACCTTTGGCACCCAATAATAGGTGTAGGGGCACTGGTCGGTATAGTAGAGGACAAAGCCGTTTTCCTCCACCTTGGGGTGCTTGGCGCAGGCCTTGAATTTTGGCGGCTGGACACTCTCTGCAAGAGGCAGATACATGAGGTTGATCCCGCAATCGGAGATGTCCGAAACCTTAAAGCCCTTATGGGTCAAAAACTTGGGGTCCGCGAGAAACTCTCGTTTGCGCCCCTCTGCACACAGAATGCAAACGCCGTTTTTGCCCTGCGCCTTGGCATCCCGAAGACATTCTTCCAGCAGCTCGCTGGAATAGCCGTGCCCTTTCAAGGAGCCGGAGACCCACAGACAGTTGATATAAAGCCAGCCGGCCGCTTCAATGGGCACCCATGCGTTTTCTGCCGGGATGTACTCGATAAAGCACTTGCCGCGCTCCGCACTGCGGTAAAAAACAAGCCCCTCCTCAAATCGCTGCTTGAGCCATTCCTTCTTGGCAAGGCTCTGTTTGCCGGACATGGCACAACAGATGTGTTCCTTATCGATGTTTTCTTTTGTGATTCGGATATACTCCATCGAAGCGTCCTCCTATATCCTTATGCCTTTTCCGGCACAGTTTCTTCCAGTTTTCCATCAATGAAGCGGATCACGCAGGCATACCTGCACTTGGGGCAGAACAGCGGAAAATCTTCCAGTACCGTATGCTCCCGGATCATGGTGCGTGTTTTGCTGCCGCACTTCGGGCAGCGTATCCAATCCATTTTATCCATTGTTCGTACCCTCCTTCTGAATCTCCTCCCGCTTGCGCTTCCGGATCTGTTCGTTCAATGCTGCTGCCATATAAAAGCTCTGTCCGAAGTCGATGAGATGCCACATTACCTTTGCCGTCAGAATAAATGTGCCGTAAATCAGCCCATCCAGCGTGTTGTACCAAAAACCCCAGTTATGGGCAAGAGGGAGCAGCACTGCTTCCAGCAAAATTGCGTGCAGGAGGGTGCGAATCCACCATGCACGATTGCTCAATTCTTCGCCGGAAGTATAGATGAGAAGGGTCAGCATACTGACCAGCGTCAGCAGGATGCAGCGTCCAAAAAACGTGACAACAGGAAGTTCGCTGGTAGGGTTGAATAGCAGACACATGAAAAAGGTGCTGAGCATGATAAGTCCATACACAAAAACAAACCGATGCAGCCAGAATTCGATATTTTTCATACGCTCCTCCTTATCGTCCCAGCAGCCGTTTGAGCGTGCTGACATACTGCCGGGATATGATCACTTTTTCGCCATTGTCCAGAACCGCCTCAAAACGGCCGGAAAGAGAGGGCAGGACATAATCTATTTTCCCGGCATTCAGGATCATGGACTTGCTGCACCGGAACAGCATGGTGCCCACACACAAAGCTTCAAATTCGTAGAGCTTTTGCTTGCTGGAAAACACCTCTTTCTGGCAGTAGAAAAAAGCGCTTCCGTCCACCACTTCAAAATAATGGATGTCGCCAAGTTTCAGCCAACACAGTTTCCCGTCTGCCATACCGTTGACGGTGATCTGCCCGGCAGCAATGCCTTGGATCTCCTCCACCCAAGGCTCTTTGGGGGCGTGGCAGCGCAGCAAAACTTCTTCCGCTCGCTCTGGGGTAATCTGTTCCACCGTTACCTTCATGTCCTCACTCCTTTCCCTGTAAAGAATATAGCACAGAACGCCCGACTGTTCCATGATGGGTGCGGTAAGTTGTAAAAATCAGGGAGTAAGTTGCAAAAAGCCGCTGTGTCGCAGAGCGCTTCTCCGACACAGCGGCCTTTTCGTTTTTGGCTGCGGCTTACCGCATCCGTCCATCGCCGCCCATCAAGGCGGTCATTTCTTCAATATAGTCCAGCGGGAACGGCGGAGCGCACAACGGCTTCATGGCAATGCTCATGAGCTTCATGGGGTTGTCGTCTGCCGCCACCCGGTTGGAGCTGAGCTTTCCGCAGCGTTTGCAGCGGTGGATGATGGCCCATTCGCCGCCCTTGCGCACCCAGACGGCCACCGGCTCCATGATGCCGCCGCAGTCGGAGGCACGGTCGCCGGGTTCTTCGTCCACATGAAGGCTGGACAGGCAGTTGGGGCAATGGTTGCGGTGGTCGCTCCCAGCATTTTGCGGGGTGCAGACCCGTCCGCAGACTTTGCAGGTAAAGGTATCGTTGCAGGCGTGGGTTTTATAGTAACCTTTTTCAAAGGTCTTGCGTTTATTTTCACGATTCATGGTAATATCCTCCTGAAGAATTGTGTCTGTTCGTCTTCGGGAGGAGTGGCTTGTGGTATTTGCCAGACCTCCCGGTCAGCCCACAAGCTCCAGTGCAAATGTTGTATGTTTCAAAAAGCTCTCCTTATGTTTTTGTACCGTAAAATTCAGATTTTGGGGTCCTATGAACGTGTGCTGTAATTATCAAGCCTCCTTCCTTCGCCTTGGTTTTGGTGACGGCAATTCATCGTACATTGCCTCAACCAGTTTTGTGAGAAATTCTTTGTTATCAACCTCCTCCACCAACAGTATTTCTTTCGCTCCTTCATACGGAAAATCACAAACCGCCGCAGGCATACATTCCAAAGCAGATTTTGTTTTCTTTACAAGCAATCTGTCATCATAGATCCCGCCGACGATTTTGCCGTGATAATAGAGGATGTATTCTCCCATCATAGACCGATACGAGATATCCTCCAAATCAGATAACTGTTCCAAAATGAAATGAAGATACTCTTTGCTGGAAGCCATGATTCTTACACCACTTTTCGCATTGCTCTGTTGGATGGTTTCATTTTTTTCCTCGTTCGATGTTAAAGGTACGGAAGAACAGCTTTACATGGGCGTCCAGCTTTTCAAGGCTTTCGGCTTCCCGCTCCGGCTGGCGGTCGCAGACGCTGAGCAGGGTGATGACCGGAGAAACGTACATCCATGCCAATGTATCCGGGTCCTCGTCCCGAATTTCGCCGCCTGCGATCAGGGAACGGAAGATACCTGCATGGTAAGAAATCATACGGTCCACATAGCGTTCTGAGAACAGTGCTGCAAGCTCCGGAGAGCGGAACTGCTCCAGCGTCATCATCCTGCGGAACTGACTGACCTGCTTATCGTGCAAAGAATACAGGAAGATCCGCCGGACTTTGTCCGCAAGAGCCTGCTCCGAAATATGAGAAAACGTAGGGCAGTCCTGCTTAACATTCTGTACATGAATGTCGATCCTGCCCGTATCTTTTTCGTAGTGGGCAGCCGTTGATTCCACGATGGCATCAAAAATCGCCTGCTTGCTGGGGAAATGGTTGTAAAGAGACGGAGCCTTGATGCCCACCGCTTTTGCAATTTCGCCCACGCTGACCGCATCATACCCTTTGGTCGAAAACAGTTCCAGAGATTTTTCCAGAATGCGCTGTTTGGTATCTTCCATTTTCCTTTGCTCTTTACTAACTAATATTTGTTAGTTCCACTATAATCAAAAAAGTTCCCATTGTCAAGATTTTTTTAAGACAATGGAAACAAAATCGTTACCGCAGACCAACGGCATCCATAATTACTTCAATGCTTTCCACAGGTTGATTTCCCCAGTCGTGCTCAGCTTAACCGTGATAGTCTCCCGTAGCAGAATCTACGCAAACCTGCTAACGAGTGTCAATGGTCTGAACAAAAAAATCAGCACTTCCTGCGACGGTGTACTGCCTGTTTTTCACTGTATCCTGCGTGAATCGCTCTGTTTTGTGCGCGAATCACTGGCCACAGAATGCGGAAGCTGTGCTATAATATAAGTATCAGGACGTGGAAGGAACAGGGGGTGCAGCAATGAAGCTGCGGACAGCGATCGTGGAAGATCAGAAACCGGATGCCGAGCGGCTGGAACAGCTGCTGAAAAAGGCATTTGGCGAGGAAGAGATCCTTTGCAGGCGGTTTGTGTGCGGAGACGATTTTTTGAAGGAATTTCCGGGCGAGGGATATCAGGTGGTGTTTCTGGATATCTGCATGGAAGGCACAAACGGCATCGAGACGGCGCGGCAGCTGCGCGCCGCAGATCCGGAGCTGCTCATCGTGTTTGTGACATCCTCGCCGGAGTATGTGTGGGATGCCTTTCCGGTGCATCCGTTCGACTACCTGCTCAAACCGTATAAAGAAGAAAAGTTTGACCATCTGGCAGGGGAGCTGCGGCGGGTGCTGGGGCGGCAGCAGCCGGAGCTGGAGGTGCGCATTGCCCGCCAGACCGTGCATCTGCCGCTGAAAAAGATCCACTATGCCATGGCCCAGAACCATTTTGTAAAGGTCATTACCGATGACGGCGAGTGTCGCGCTGCGGCAAACTTTGCACAGGTGCAGGAACAGCTGATGACCCAGCCGGACTTTCTGGTGTGCAACCGAGGAGTCATCATCAACATGTCCAAGGTGCTGCGGTTCGACGGTGAATGCATTGAAATGCTGGATGGAGCCCGCCTGCCAGTGCGGCAGAAGGATAAAAAAAGCCTGCTGGCACAGTTTACGCAGTATCAGTTCCGCAATATGCAGCGGCAGATGTGAGCCCGGAGAGGAGGAATGCTTGTGAATTTTGCATTGTTTGGACGTTTTTTTCTGGAATTTGCAATGATGTATCCGGCAGAATACCTCTGCCTTGCCTCGCTGCAGGAGCACTTGCGTGCACCGCGTAAAACCTATGCCATCGGTGCATCGGTGGTCACACTGATGAGTCTGGCTGGCGCAGCGGTGTGCAGCATGCTGGACATAGAAACGAACTTCCTGCTCATCCCGCTGCTCATCATCAGCTTCTGGCTCCTGCGCTGGCGCACCGACCGGGAAGTATCGATCAGTCAGACCATGTTTCTGTTCTCGGTGTCGGCAGTGATGATGTCCGTGTGCACCCTGCTAGCCGTCGTGCTGAACGCGGAAGCCGAGCTGGACAATGCACTGCCGGTGTTTCTGCCCAGCACCTCGGTCATCTGCCTGACCCTCTCGGTGATACTCAGCACCATCTTCCGCTTTACAGCAGTGCGCTGGAGCCAGTGGCTGCTGCAGGAGTACCACGGCGAAGCGTTCTGGGAGTCGGCATGGCCGCTGCCGGCGCTGTACGCGGCGTTTCTGGTGTTCTGCATGCCGAAAGAAATCGGTATCGTCCTGATGAACCGCATCCGCATCATTGCAGTGCTGGCGGTGAGTATCTCACTGCTGGGCATCTTTTTGCTGCTGTACGAGATGTACCACGTGGCAAAGGAATACACCCGCAGTTCTCAGCTGGATCGTGAAAACCAGCTGCTGGCCGTGGAGTCCCGCCGTTATATGGAGCTGCGCAGCTATCTGGAACAGACCCGCCACCTGCGGCACGATTTCCGCCAGCATCTGCATGTGATCTCCGGCCTGACCGAGGCCGGGCGGCTGGACGAACTGAAAAGCTACCTGAGCCAGTACGAGAGCGAGCTCAGCGATGCCCGGCCCACCCTGTGTGCCAACGCTGCGGTGGATGCGCTTGCCGGCCACTACGACTATGAGGCCCGGAGACAGGGCATTCCGGTGGAATGGAAACTGGAACTGCCCAGATTCCTGCCCCTGCCGGAAGCCGATCTGTGCACCATTCTTGGCAATCTGCTGGAAAATGCGCTCCATGCCAGCCAGAAGCTGCCGCCGGAAGAACGGCAGGTCAAGGTGCTGGCCCGGATGCTCAGTCCGGCCATGATGGGCTTAATGGTGGAAAACCGCTACGATGGTGTGCTGAAAAAGCAGGGCCGCGTTCTGCACTCCACCAAGCATGACGGACAGGGCATCGGCCTTGTTTCCGTCGAAACTGCTGTGCACAGGTATAACGGCAATCTGACGGTGGAAACGGGCGGCAACGTTTTCCGGGCCAATGTGCTGCTGAACCTGTAGAATATTCCTGCCCTCAGGCACCGGCTTTTTTGCACAAGCCGGTGCTTTTTGGTTGCACTTTCCCCGGGAAATCGGTATACTTAAACGAAAGACTGGGTACAGCAGGGCAGGAGGGGAGCGTATGGCACCGAACAAAACCACGCGGGGCGGAATCTCCCTGCGCCGCAGGGTCACGGCATGGCTTGCCGCGATTTTGCTGGTAACGATGCTTTCCAACGGCATCGCCACGGTGGTGGGTCAGTGGGCCGTGCGCGCCTTTGACGCGCTGCTGGCCGACAACGCCGCCTGTTACACGGTGCAGGATGCCATCAAGGACGAAACACAGGCTTTTGCACGCTATGTGCGGCAGCCCACCTCGGAAAGTGAGCAGGTCTACACTGCCGCCTGCGCTGCGGCCGAACAGAGCCTTGCGGCCCTGCCCTTCGATTATGCCCGCATCGGTGCGGAACGCTATGCCCGCACATGGAACCTTCTGCAGGGCTACGAGGGCTACCGGCAGGAGCGGGACGCTTTTTTGCGGCTTTCGCCCTCAGCGGATACCTACATCGAACGGATGTACCATGTGATGGCCCTGCAGGATTATCTTGCCGAGTATGCACTGCGGCTGACGCAGGCCACACTGGAACAGGAAAATACCCTTTACAGCAGCACGGCGGCCCACATCCGGCATCTGCCGTGGTTGTATCTGGGGCTGTTCCTGACGGCGGCAGCACTGATGGTGCTGCTGGTGCGGGGACTGAGCCGCGCGGTGGTGCGCCCGCTGCTGGAGCTGGCGCAGGCTTCCCGCAGCATTGCCGAGGGGGATCTTTCCGGTCCGGATCTGCCGATAAAAAGCAGCGACGAGGTGGGGCGGCTGACAGGCACCTTCAACCAGATGAAGCACGCCATGGCCCAGCAGCTGAGCACCCAGCAGGCCCTGCACCGGGAAGAGGTGCGGAACCTTGCACTGGAAAAAGATCTGGAACACACCCGGCTGGAAGTGCTCAAGAGTCAGGTGAACCCGCATTTCCTGTTCAATACCCTGAACATGATCTCCTGCATGGCCCGGCTGGAGGACGCTTCCACCACCGACCAGATGATCGTGCATCTGGGCAGTTTGTTCCGGCACAATCTGCGCACCAAGCGTCAGCAGATCACGCTGGAAGAGGAACTGGACGGGCTGGAAGATTATATCTATCTGCAGCAGATGCGGTTCGATGGACGCATTACGGTGGAAAAGAGCATCCGGGTGCAGCCTGCGGCGGTGCTGGTGCCGTCCTTTACACTGCAGCCGGTGGTGGAAAATGCATACTCTCACGGGCTCAAGTCCTGCGAGGAAGGCGGGCGCATCCTGCTGCGGGCATGGATGCAGGGCAGCGTGCTGGTGCTCACGGTCGCGGACAACGGCAGGGGAATGACGGCAGAGGAACTGGATACCCTGCAGGCCAGGATCGCCCAGAGCGAGCAGACCGGCCGCAGCATTGGCCTTGGCAATATTTCCCGCCGCATCGGGATGCTGTATCCGGGCGGCAAAATGCAGGTATACAGCCGCGCAGGCCGCGGCACGGTGGTGCGGTTTGAGATCCCACAGACGCAGTGGACAGAAGAAAGGGAGGGAGAACCTTCGTGAAGTGCAAATTGCTGGTGGCAGAGGATGAATTGATCGAGCGCAAGGTGCTGTGCAAGACGCTGCAGAAATATCTGGGGGATCTGATCAGCCTGTACGAGGCGAAAAACGGCAGGGAAGCCATGGAGCTCTTTGCCCGCGAAGCACCGCAGGTGGCGGTTCTGGACATTGAAATGCCCGGCTTCACCGGGCTGGAAGTGGCCCGCAAGATCCGCGAGACAGACAAAAATTGTGCGATCCTGTTCCTGACCGGATTTGACAAGTTTGACTACGCGCGGCAGGCGATCTCCGTGCGGGCCATGGAGTATCTGCTCAAACCCTACAACGAGCAGGAACTGGTGTTTGCGGTGGAGGAAGCCATCCGGCAGGTGTCGGTGCAGCTGCCTGCCCGCCCGCTGCAAGCCCCTGTGCCGGAGGAGCCTGTCCGCTTAGAGGAGGACGGGGACATGCGCACCGCCATCATCCGGGCCGAGATCGGCAGCTTTATCGATGCCCACTATCGGGAAGACATCTCCATGCAGGATGCCGCAGCTGCCCTGCGTTACTCGGATGCTTACTTCTGCAAGCTGTTCAAACAGTGTTTCAAGGTGAACTTTTCGGCCTACCTGAATGAATACCGGGTGAACAGGGCCCGCCAGCTGATGCTGGACCCGCGCCTGAACATGAAGGACATCGGTGCGGCTGTGGGCTACAGCGATGCCAACTATTTTACAAGGGTGTTCAAGCGCCTGACGGGCCAGACCCCTTCGGAGTACCGCATGGCCGCAGCGGAAAAAGCGGTACAAGGATAAAACGGATATAAAAGAAGCACTCGTTCTTTCCTGCCTGTCAGCAGGAAAAGGACGGGTGCTTCTTTGTTTTTGCCAGTTTCTTTCGTCTAAGGGATGCAAAAATTGTACTTGGATACAACAAAGACAAAATCGTCCTGCGTTTCGCAAAATAATCCGGTTTCGCAAAAATTTACGGTTTGTTAAAATCTAATCATAGAAAAAGAGAGAAAAGAGAGGATGCAATTCATGAAGAGAAGAACGTTTCTGTCGCTGATGGGCGCAGCGGCACTGACCAGCGGCATGATGTTCACCGGCTGCGGAGCAGGCTCCAACGGCGATGACCGCAAGATCGTGCGCATCGGCCATGTGCAGTCCCAGACCCACCCGGATCATCTGGGTCTGGAAGCCTTTGCCAACTACATCAACGAGAAACTGGGCGACAAGTACCGCGTGGAAGTGTACCCCAGCGAGCTGCTTGGCTCTCAGACCGAAATGGTGCAGCTGACCCAGACCGGCGCCATCGACTTTGTGGTGGCATCCACTGCCATCATGGAGACCTTCAGTGCCAAGTACCAGATCTTCAACCTGCCGTATCTGTTCTCCGGCGTGGAAGCCTACCACGAGGCGATGGACGACCCCGAGGTGACCGACCCCATTTTCAAGACCACCTCCAAGGCCGGTCTGGAAACGGTGGCATGGCTGGACGCAGGCACCCGCAACTTCTACACCATCAAGACCCCCATCAACCAGCCTTCCGACCTGAAGGGCCTGAAGATCCGCGTGCAGCAGTCGCCCACCAACGTGGAAATGATGCGCCTGCTGGGCGGCACCGCCACCCCTATGGGCTTCGGTGATGTGTACACTGCACTGCAGGCCGGTATTCTGGATGGTGCCGAGAACAACGAGCTGGCCCTGACCGATAACGGCCACGGTGATATCTGCAAGTATTACTCCTACGATATGCACCAGATGGTGCCGGATCTTCTGGTGGCAAACTACGCCTTCCTGAACGGGCTCAGCGACGAGGAGCGCGCCATCTTTGAAGAGGGCTTTCAGATCGTAAAGAGCACCGAGCAGGATGCATGGGAGGATGCTGTGGCCGAGGCCAAGGACAAGGCTGAGAATGAGCAGCATGTCAACTTCATCTATCCGGACACTGCACCGTTCCAGGAGGCCATGGCCCCCCTGCACGATTCCGTGCTGGCAGCAAATCCGGAGCTGCAGCCCATTTATGATCGGATTCAGCAGCACAACGCTGCCCATACTGCGGACTGAGGAGAAGCATCATGGAAAAACTGAGAAATACTCTGAACAAGCTGCTCAACCTGCTGGCAGGCCTGAGCATGACGGTCATGGTGGTGCTGACTACCTATCAGGTCATCGTCCGTTACATCTTCAATTCGCCCTCCACATGGTCGGAAGAGCTGGTGGGCTATCTGTTCGGCTGGAGCACCATGCTGGGCGCTACCATCGTTTCCGGTGAGCGCGGCCATATGAACATCCCCGTGCTGATAGACCGGTTCAACCCCACCATGCGCAAGGCGTTCCACATCTTTGCCGAGGTCATCGCCTTCATCTTCTCTGCTGCCATTCTGGTCTTCGGCGGTTTTCAGGTGTCCAAGCTGGCTATGGGCCAGCAGACCTCCTCGCTGGGTGTGGCCGTGGGTGTGTTCTACTGGGTCATGCCGGTCTGCGGCGTAATCATTCTGGTGTATTCCGTGCTGAACATTATCGGCATCGCCAACGGCTCCATCTGTCTGGATACCCCGGAGGATGCAGACTTTGCAAAGGTGGAAGCCGAAATGGCCGCCGATACTGACAAGGAAAACAAGGAGGACTAAGCTGTGGCAATTCAAGCATTACTCGTGATCCTGGCAGTGCTGCTGGTGCTGCTGTTTCTCGGCGTGCCTATCTCGTACGCCATTGCAGTCTCTTCTCTGACTGCCATCCTTTCTTCCATCGATCTGAACGTGGCAGTGCTGACGGCTGCTCAGCGCACCTTTGTGGGTATGAGCAAGTTCAGCCTTACAGCCATCCCGTTCTTCATTCTGGCGGGCAACATCATGAATCAGGGCGGCATCGCCAAGCGTCTGGTGGATTTCGTCATGGCCATTCTGGGCAAGCTGCCCGGCGCACTGCTGGTGACCAACATCGGCACCAACGCCCTGTTCGGTGCCATTTCCGGCTCCGCCTCCGCCGCGGCTGCCGCCGTCGGCTCCATGATCCGCGACGGTGCCGAGGAGCAGGGCTACGACCCCGCCGTTACTGCTGCCACCAACGCCGCCTCTTCCTGCTCCGGCCTGCTGATCCCGCCGTCCAACGCGCTGATCACCTACTCTTTGGCGTCCGGTGGTACCTCTGTGGCTGCGCTGTTCATGGCCGGTTACATTCCCGGCATCATCTGGGCACTGTGCTGCTGTGTGGTGGGCGTGCTGCTGGCTGTCAAGCTGGGCTATAAAGGCACTCCCGGCAAGTTCGACTGGAAAAATCTCGGCGTATGCACCCTGCGCGCCCTGCCTTCTCTGTCCCTGATCATCGTGGTCATCGGCGGCATCATCGGCGGCGTGTTCTCTGCCACCGAGGGCTCTGCCATCGCGGTCGTCTACGCGCTGGTGCTGGCTTTCTGCTACCGTTCCATCAACCTGAAGAGCCTGTGGAAGATCATTGTGGACTCTGCCAAGATGTCCGGCATGGTGGTGTTTCTGGTGGGTGTTTCCAACATTCTGGGCTGGGTCATGGCTTTCCTGCAGATCCCGGATGCTGTGGCGGCTGCCCTGCTCAGCCTGACCAGCAACAAGTATGTGATCCTGCTCATCATGAACGTGATCCTGCTGGTGTCCGGCACCTTCATGGACGTGACCCCGGCCATCCTCATCTTCACTCCGCTGTTCCTGCCCATCTGCCAGAGCTTTGGCATGAGCACAGTACAGTTCGGTCTGATCCTCGTGTATAACCTGTGCATCGGCAACATTACCCCGCCCGTGGGCAATGCGCTGTTCGTGGGCATCAAGGTGGGCCGCACCTCGCTTGCCAAGGTCATGCCGTACATGCTCATGTACTATGTGGCCATCATCGGCGGTCTGCTGCTGGTCACCTTTATCCCGGCAGTGTCTACCGCACTGCCGCAGGCAATGGGCCTGATGTAACTGAGACATTCCCTTCTTATTCTTATTATTCTCCTCCTTCTTATAAAAGGCGGTGCCTGCTTTGCGGCGGGCACTGCCTTTTCCTGTCTCTTGCGCAAAAGCAGTCTTATGCGCTATACTATCTGCAAAGGGAGGGAGACACCATGCGCAGACGGACTTTTTTAGCCGGGCTGGGCTTTGCAGCCTTGCAGCTGGCAGGCTGTGCCGCAAAGCCGCAGACTACACCGGACTATGTGCTGACCTATGCCGACAACCAGCCCGCCGGATACCCCACCACGCAGGGCGCGCAGTATTTTGCAGACCTTGTGCAGCAGCAGACCGGGGGCAAGGTGGTCATTCAGGTCAAGGCGAACGGCGAGTACGGCTCGGAACAGCAGGTGTGGGAACAGCTTGCCATTGGCGGCGTAGATTTTGCCCGTGTGTCGCTCTCGGTGGCCGCCGATGATCTGCCCCGGCTCAATGTGCTGCTGCTGCCGTACCTCTATCGGGATGCCGACCATATGTGGCGCGTGCTGGATGGCAGCATCGGGGAGGCGTTTTTGCAGGATTTTACCGCGCAGGGCATGGTGGGCCTGAGCTGGTATGACGCAGGTGCCCGCTCCTTCTATGCCCGTCAGCCGGTGCGCAGCCTGAGCGACCTGCAGGGCAAGACCGTCCGCGTACAGGACTCCCAGATCGTGATCGATATGATCCGCCTGCTGGGTGCAGTGCCGGAAACTTCGGCCTACAGTGACGTCTACTCGGCCTTTGAGACCGGACAGATCGATGCTGCTGAGAACAACTGGCCAGCCTACTATTCCATGGAGCACTACAAGGTGGCGCGGTACTATATGGCCGATGAACACAGCCGCGTGCCGGAGGTGCAGCTTGCTTCCGGCCGCACATGGAATGCACTGCCGGAGGAATACCGGCAGATCCTGCAGGAATGCGCCCGGGCATCGGCACAGTATGAGCGCCAGCTCTGGGCACAGGAGGAAACAACGGCCCGCGAAGCGGCGTTGGCGGGTGGGTGCCGGGAATTGCCGCTGCCCGAAGAAGAAATGCAGAACTTCCGCCAGCTGGTGCAGCCGCTGTACCAGAAATACTGTGCCGACTATCTGCCGCTGGTGGAAGAGATACAGCGGAATTGAGGCCGTTAAAGAATGATTCAAAAATGCTCTCTTAATATTTCCTAAGAAATCTTTCGTGGAAAACGCGGCAGCAGGCTGGTATACTGAAAGAAATGAATGAAAACTGGGAGGAAAAAAGAATGGCAGGACAGACGATTCTGATCGTGGAGGACGACCCGGACATCCGGGACGGTGTGCGCATCCTGCTGTCAGGGGAAGGTTATCATATTCTGGAGGCGGAAAACGGCCTGCGGGCATTGGAACTGTTCAACCCGGAGGTGGATCTTGTTATTCTGGACATCATGATGCCGGGCATGAGCGGCCTGCGCGTGTGTGAGGAGCTGCGCAAGAACTCAACGGTGCCCATCCTGTTCCTCACCGCAAAATCGCAGGAATCCGATAAGCTGTTGGGCCTGACTGCGGGCGGCGACGACTATCTGGCAAAACCCTTCTCCTTTACGGAGCTCAGTGCCCGGGTCAAGGCACTGCTGCGCCGGTACTGCGTCTATCTGGGCAAGGAGCAGGCGCCGAAGAAGCCGCGCAACACCACGCTGGAAGCGCACGGCGTGCGGCTTGCGCTGGACTGCAACCGGGTGTGGGTGGATGAGCGGGAGGTGGACCTGACCGAGACCGAATACAAGATCCTGCGGCTGCTGATGCAGAACCCGCAGCGCATCTATTCCATCCAGGTCATCTACGAAACAGTGTGGAACGAGCCTTATTATTATGTCTCCAACGGCACGGTGATGGTGCACATCCGTAATCTGCGCATGAAGGTGGAGGATGATCCGCAAAACCCCGCCCGTATCTGTACCGTGTGGGGCAAAGGCTACCGCTTTGCTGCCGGAGAGGAAGGCCGCTTATGAAAGAGCATCACGGCCTTGCAAAACAGTTCATACGCATCATTGCACTGGCGGCGCTGGAAAGCGTGCTGCTGCTGACGCTATCGCAGGTGGTGCTTGCCAAGGGGCTGCGCTTCTGGTTCAGCCGCACGGAGGTACAGCAGCACGCCACCCAGAAACAGGTGCAGGAGCTGCAGAGCTATGTGACCGAACATCACCTTGACAGTACCGATGTAAAGGAATTGACAGACTGGAGCCATAAGCGGCGCTATACCCTGCTGGAACTCTACCGGGGCCAGACGATGATCTACTCTTCGTTTGCACCCAAAGACGGGATGATCTCGTTTCTGCCGCAGAACGGCACATCGGATCATAACCCGGGTGTTCTGGTGGATAAGACCGGCTTTTACGATTGGCTGCCCTGCTACACGCTCACCTTTGCAGACGGCGAGGTGAGCGCGATGCTCTATTACAACGGCTTCAATACCTATTACGGCACCGGGTGCGAAATCTTGCTTTCCCTGTGCATCTTATGGTGGTTCCCGAGTCTCTTCCTGCTGCACTGCCGCAGGATCGTGCGCTACGTCGTGCAGCTCAGCGAGGAGATCCAGGCCATGGAGGGCGGCGATCTGGATCACCCCATTACCATCCGCGGCAGCGATGAGATCACCACGCTGGCATCCTGTCTGGACTCCATGCGGGTGACCTTGCGCCAGCAGCAGGAAGAGGAGGCACAGGCGTCGGCCAAGGTGAAGAACCTCATCACCGAAATGTCTCACGACCTGCGCACGCCGCTGACCACCCTGCTGCTGTATACCGAGATCCTGCGCTGCCGCAAGTACGAAACGCCGGAACAGGCCGACAATTACCTGAACAAGATCGACGCGAAGGCCCGGCAGATCAAGCAGCTTTCGGATAATCTGTTCGAGTATGCGCTGGTCACCCGGGATACCGTGGCCGTGCTGGACCCGCCCGCACATTTTTCAGCTGTGTTTGAAGAGCCGCTCACGGAAATGGTGGAAACGCTGCAGCAGCGCGGCTTTGCCTGCGCGCTGGAACTGGGCGATGAGGACGTGCTGCTCTCGGTCAGCGGGCAGTATGTGCGCCGCATTCTGGATAACATCACCTCCAATCTGCTCAAGTATGCAGATCCGGACAGGGATGTTGTCGTGCGCTTTGTGCAGGAGGGAAGCAGAGCGGGGCTTTGTTTTGAAAACTACGTGCTGCCGGTGCCTGCTTCCTCAGAGAGCACCAAGGTGGGCCTGACCAGCATCGAAACCATGATGGAAAAAATGCAGGGCGTCTGCCGCATTGAGCGGCCGGAGGGCGTTTTCCGCATGACGCTGCTGTTCAAAACAGCAAAAGAGTAAATTTAGAACTGCTGCATGAGAGTGCGGCAGTTTTTTTGTTGTCAGCTGCTGTACCCTCTCAGCTTTGGCGGTGCGGAAAAGGATGTGGCTTTGCAGGGGCTTTCCCATGGAAAAGCTGACGCCGTCTTTTTTCATCTTAACCACTCTTAAGAAATTCCTGCCCCTTTTCCTAAGAATCATCCTGTATACTTCCAGATATTGGCGGGGGAGTACCACCGCTGTACACAATACAGGAGGGGCGATACGATGCTGCGAAAGAAAAACAGCGAGCCGGCACAGCTGCCGGAGGCCCGGCAGGAGCTGCTGGGATTTGAAAGCCCGGCGGCGCAGCCGGGCAAAAAAGACCCGAAACAGTTTTTGAAGCACAACTGGAAAAAGATCACGGCGGTGGTGTGCGTGGCGGCGGTGGCCGCTGCGGTGCTGCTGCCCAAAACCAGCAAAAAAGACGTGCAGGCCAGCACCCAGTATGTGGAAGCAGCGCTGGAACGGCGGGATATCACCAACACCTTCAGCGGTTCCGGAACCATTTCCGCAGCCAATACCTATACGGTCAAGTCGCTGGTGAAGGGTACCGTGCTCACCGCCGATTTCGAGGTGGGTGATACCATCGAAAAGGGAACGGTGCTGTATACCATCGACAGCTCAGACGTTGCCACCAGCGTGGAAAAGGCCCAGCTCGCTCTGGAGCAGGCGCAGCGCAGCTACGACGATGCCGCCGATGCCCAGTACATCCGCAGTGTCATTGGCGGCACGGTGGCTTCCATCAAGGTCAAGGCCGGTGACTACGTGACCGCCGGGCAGGAGATCGCCACCGTGCGGGACGATTCCAGCCTGCTGCTCACGCTGGAATTCCCGGCGGCAGATGCTTCCAATTTTGCCGTGGGTCAGGCTGCACAGGTCATGCTCAACGGTACCTTTGAGACCCTTTCCGGCACGGTGCAGGCTGTGGCCGGCACCGACACCATCAGCAGCGGCAATCTGCTGGTGCGCACCGTGACCATTGCGGTGCCGAACAACGGCAGCCTGACCACCGCACAGGCAGCGTCGGCCTCCATCAATGGCGTCAGTGCGCTGGCCTCGGCCCGGTTCGATTACCAGCACCAGCAGACCGTCACAGCCACCACCAGCGGCACCGTGTCCGCTGTCTGTGTCAAAGAGGGCACTGCCGTTGCGGCGAACACGGCCATTGTGCAGCTTTCCGGCACCGAGCTGAGCAGGCAGGTGCAGTCCGCTGCCGACAGCCTGCTGAACGCACAGCTTTCCATGAGCGACACCGAAAAGCAGATGGAAAATTATACCATCACCTCGCCCATCAGCGGCACCGTGATCCAGAAGAATGTCAAGGCCGGTGACACTGTGGGCACCGACACGGCTTCCAGCGAGACGCTGTGCACCATCTACGACCTGAGCTATCTGGAAATGACCCTGAATGTGGACGAGCTGGAGATCCTCTCCATCAAGGAGGGGCAGACCGTCACCATCACCGCAGACGCCATCTCGGACCGCACCTTTACCGGCGTGGTCACCAGCGTTTCCGCTGCAGGCACCACCACCGGCGGCACCACGACCTACCCGGTGACCATCCGCATCGATGACACCGGCGACCTGCTGCCCGGCATGAATGCCACGGCGGAGATCGAGGTGAGCAGTGCCGAGAATGCCCTCACCATTCCCAATGGCGCGGTGGTGCGCGGCAATTACGTGCTTGTCACCAAGGACTCGCCCAGTGCCGTCAACGCCGTGCAGGATATGACTGCGCCGGACGGCTATGTGTACGTGAAGATCACCACCGGCACCAGCGACAACGATTCGATCGAGGTGACCGGCGGCCTGCAGGAGGGCGACACCATCGCCTACGATGCCGACGCTGCTGAAAAGCAGAACGCCAGCGACAGCATGGAGTTCATGGTGGGCCCGGGCGGCAGCGGCGGGCACGGCAGAGGGAACGGAGGCCCCGGCGGCGGAGGCCCGGGAGGTGGCTTCTGATGAGTGCCCTCATTGAATTTGATCATGTGTGCAAGTATTACCAGATGGGCGATACCCTTGTAAAGGCTGCAGATCACATTTCGATGCAGATCAACAAGGGCGAGTTCGTGGCCATCGTGGGCCAGTCCGGCTCCGGCAAATCCACCTGCATGAACATCATTGGCTGTCTGGATGTGCCCACGGCTGGCACCTACAAACTCAATGGCCGGGATGTGGGCAGAATGAGCCGCGATGAACTGGCCGAGATCCGCAACGAGCTGCTGGGCTTCATCTTTCAGCAGTATAATCTGCTGCCCAAGCTCAGCCTGATGGAAAACGTGGAGGTTCCGCTGGTGTATGCCGGGGTGCCGCGCGGGGAGCGTCATCGCCGTGCCGCCGCAGCGCTGGAACGGGTGGGCCTTGGAGATAAGCTCCGGAACAAGCCCAACCAGCTTTCCGGCGGTCAGCAGCAGCGTGTTTCCATCGCGCGGGCACTGGCAGGCTGTCCGGCTGTCATTCTGGCCGACGAGCCCACCGGCGCACTGGACAGCCACACCGGCCGTGAGGTACTGAAAATGCTGCAGGAGCTGCACCGGCAGGGCAATACCGTGGTGCTCATCACCCACGATAACTCCATTGCCGTGCAGGCCCAGCGCATCATCCGACTGGAGGACGGCCGTGTGGTGTACGACGGCGATGCCCACGCACCCGAAGCCGTGGTGCAGCCCGGCTGTGGGATCAGGACGGAACAGGAGGGGAGCGCATCATGATCTATGAGACCTTCCGCGAGGCTGTCCAGAACATCTGGAGCAACAAGTTCCGCACCTTCCTCACCATGCTGGGCATTATCATTGGCGTGACGGCGGTCATCGTCATCGTGGGTCTGGGCAACGGCATGACCCAGAGCATCGCGTCCAGCTTTGCAGACCTTGGCACCAATATCATCAGCGTGCAGGTCATGGGCTACGGCTCCCGCTCGGTGGAGGTGGAGGATGTTTACAGCCTCGTGGATGCCCGCCCGGATCTGTTCGAGGCGGTGTCGCCGACGGCCAGCATCAACGGCACCGTGAAGGTGGGCGCCACCAGCTACAGCAACACCTCCGTCAAGGGCGTGAGCGAGAGCTATCTTGGGATGAGCGGCTACACCGTCCGCGTCGGGCGCGGCATCAACTATGTGGATCTGACCGACAACAAGAAGATCTGCGTTGTGGGCGACTATATCAGCCGTGTGGCCTATGGCGGCAATGCCGTGGGCCAGACCATCAAGATCGGCTCGGAAAAATATACCATTGTGGGCGTACTGGAAGCCAAGGTGACAGACACCTCGGATCAGGAGGGCAGCAGCGATGATATCGCTCTGCTGCCCTACACCACGGCGCTCCGCGTTTCAAAGACCGGCACCGCCAGCTCCTACGCTGTCACCGTGACCAGCGAGGACAACATTTCCGAAGCGAAGACCGTACTGGAAAACGGCCTGCAGGAGCTGCTCAATTCCGATGAGGGCTACATGGTCACCAGCATGAGCGAAATGCTGGATATGATGACCTCCATGGTGAACATGGTCGTCACCATCCTCACAGCCATTGCGGCGATCTCGCTGCTGGTGGGCGGCATCGGCATCATGAACATCATGATGGTGTCCGTCACCGAGCGCACCCGTGAGATCGGCATCCGCAAGGCGCTGGGTGCGAAGGAACGGGTCATTCTGGGACTGTTCGTCACTGAAGCTGCCACCACTTCCGCCCTTGGCGGCGTGCTGGGCATCGGTCTCGGCTATCTGCTTTCCGCGCTCGCCAACAGGATCCTGCCGCTGGTCATGAGCGATATGGAAATGACCGTGTCACCGTCCCTTGGCTCGGTGGCTGTGGCCTTTGGCATTTCGGTGGGCATCGGCGTGCTGTTCGGCTACCTGCCCGCAAAGCGTGCGGCCCGGCTGAACCCCATCGAAGCGCTGCGCTATGACTGATAACCCTCTCGCCGGCACGGCCCGCTTGAAGCGGCGCAATGCCGGAGCTCTCCCGAAGGGCGAGCCCAAAATTAAGGAGGCAACTATGAAAAAACGATTTCTCGCACTGCTGCTGGCGGTGTGCATCGGCGTGTCCGTGCTGGTGCTGCCGGCTTCGGCAGCGGGCTCCAACACGGCGGTGCAGACGGCGGTGACGCTGGGCGCTTTCTCCACCGAGGAAGCGGCCGGGCTGAGCACGCCGCTCACCCGCGGGCAGCTGGCAAAGCTGCTGGTGGCCTTTTCTGCCTACCACGATAACGCCAATACGCAGGGCAGCATCGGCACCCTGTATACCGATGTGAGCGGCAGCAGCGCTTATGCACCCTATATCCGCATTGCAGTGCAGCAGGGCTGGATGAGCGGCTACACCGACGGTTCCTTCCGCCCGGATAACACCGTTACGCTGGAAGAAGCCTGCACTGCCGCCCTGACCCTGCTGGGCTACGATATCACCACCCTGACCGGCGGTTTTCCGGCAGCACAGCTGAACAAGGCCAATGCCATCGGCCTGCGGAGCAATCTGGGCTGCACGCAGGGCCAGACCATGACTCTGGAAGAGGGCGCTATTCTGCTGTACAATGCCCTTACCGCAAATACGGCAGACGGCAGTGTGTACGGCACCACGCTGGGCTACACCGTGACGAACGGTCAGGTGGATGTTTCCTCCATCCTGCTCAGCAGTCTGGAGGGCCCCTTTGTGGCATCCGAGGGCGAGAGCCTGCCCTTTGTGCCGGAGGCCATCTACCGCAATGGCAGTGTGAGCACCTCGGCACAGCTTTCCGCCTATGACGTATACTATTACAATGCCAGCGCAAAGACGGTGTGGATCTACACCCGCAAGGCAGCAGGCCGGATCACAGCGGTGTCGCCCAGCGCCAGCGCACCCACCTCTGTTACCGTGGCGGGCACCAGCTACACCATTGCAAGCTCCTCGGCGGCGGCACAGCTGTCCAGCCTGAACGGCGGCGGTGTGGGGCAGGTGGTCACCCTGCTGCTGGGCATGAACAACGAGGCCGTTGCGGTGCTGACCGGCGATGAAGCGGACGAAGTATTCTACGGTGTGGTGCAGACCGCCGCCCGCAGCCTTGTGGAAGAAAACGGTGCGGACGTCCGGCAGGCGGTGGCAGTCAAGTGCACCGACGGCGTTACCCGCACCGTGAATGTGGACAAAAGCCTGAATTACCCGGCGGGCTGGATGGTGAAGATCACGGTGAACGCCGAGGGTGAACAGGTGGAGACCATCACCAAAACCAGTACCTCCGGCACCATCAATGCAGACAGCACTGCTCTGGGCGGCACTGCCCTTGCAGACGACGTAGAAATTCTGGATACGACATCGGAGGGTGTGGCTGGGACGGTAAGTCCCAGCCGCCTATCGGGGGTAACACTTTCTGACGCCGATGTGCGCTACTACACCACCAACGAAAACGGCCAGATCGACCGCCTGATCCTGAATGATGTAACCGGTGATCTGTGGACCTATGGCGTGCTGGATGATGTGAAGAACCTCATCAACAACACCACGACCTCCTCCGGCATGACGGTCAGCACGGCGATCAAAAAGCTCACAGGGAACGACAGCACCACTGGCACGACCGGCAGCACAACCACCACCACGACAGATGATTCCCAGATCATCAGCGATATGGCGGATATCGTGCTGCCCAGCACCGGCGATCTTTTGTGGGGCCTTGTGGACGGCAGCATTGGCAGCAGCCTGTGGGAAAGCGTGACCGGCAGTACCGATAAAATGGCAAGCTACCTGCTCAAACTGGGTGCCAACAATACCAGCGGCAGCCTGAGCACCGTGCTCAACTATCTGGGAAGCGGTGCAGATTACGTGTGCTACGTGAACGGCAAACAGACGACCTACAAGACCAGTACCAAATATCCGGTGCTGGCAGGCGGCATCGCCATTGGCACCAGCACCTCCGGTACGGTCAAGTCCATGACGCAGCTGCTGCCCGTAGTCATTGACAAGGTGGGTGCTGCCTCGGTCATGAGCGGAAACAAAAAGTACGAAACTGCCGATGAGATGCAGGTGTATCTGTGGTATAAAGGCACCTACTATCCCACCACTCTTTCTCAGGTGAACGGTGAGGAGTACACCCTCATCGGCTGGTACGATGGCGGCCTGCGCGCGGCAGGCGGCAAGATCCGCGTGCTGATCGCGGTCAGGAAAAACTGAATCCGGCCCGGCCCTCCCCGATGGGAGGGCTTTTGCTGTCCGCACAGCGCATACGGTCAAGCTGAAAAATGAATAAAATTTATGCATGTGATGATATCATTTTAGGCTGATTGAGCAAAGAATCGAAAGAAGTCCCATAATCATATTGACATAATGGGTAATGGGGTGTAAACTACATGCATCGGGTCGAGCAAATCCGAAAATTGAGATCATTCAGGGAGGAAACGGCTATGATGTGTTGTTGCGCAATGTGTTGTTGTACCACAAACGCTTCCCGGACCGGCCGCCCTGCAGTATGGTATGCCGTGTGAGCATATCTGCAAATTCTGTGTGGGAACACGCAGAGAGATCTGACGCTGACCGCCTGGGAGCTTACTCGAAGAGGGAGCTTCCGGGCGTTTTGTTTTGACCCGCAAATCAGGATACAAGGGAGGAATCCGGCAATGGACTGGAATGCGATCCAGCAATATTTGCCGCTCTACCAGAAAGCAGCCGTGCTGACGGTACGGCTGGGCGTTGCAGGCATCATTTTTGCCATCATCATCGGGCTTGCGTGTGCGGTGATCCAATACGACAAGGTGCCGGTGCTGCGGCAGATCGTGGGTGTTTACATCCAGCTGTCCCGCAACACGCCGCTGCTGGTGCAGCTGTTCTTTATCTACTATGGCCTGCCCAAGGTGGGCATCCGGACCAATGCCGAGATCTGCGGCATCGCAGGTCTGGCGTTTCTGGGAGGCAGCTATATGGCCGAAGCATTTCGCAGCGGTCTGGAAGCCATCGAGCCCATCCAGACCGAGAGCGCCTATAGTTTGGGCATGGATCGTCTGCAGACCATGCGATATGTGATCCTGCCGCAGGCAATGTCCACAAGCATGCCGGCCTTCATGGCAAACGTGATCTTCCTGCTCAAGGAGACCAGCGTGTTCAGCGCCATCAGCCTGATGGACCTGATGTTCACGGCCAAGGATCTCATCGGTATGTATTCCAAGACCATCGAATGCCTGTTCCTGCTGGTGGCGTTCTACCTCATCATCCTGCTGCCGGTATCCATCGTGGGCAGCCTGATCGAAAGGAGGCTGCGCTATGCTGGATTTGGGTCTTGACGTCCTGTTCAAGGGCAAAAACATGGCCCGCCTGATGGGAGGTCTTGGCGTAGCTCTCAAGATCAGCGCGGCATCCGTGCTGATCAGCCTGCCGCTCGGCATTCTGCTGGGTGTGCTGATGACCTTCCGCAATCCCATCATCAAGGCGATCCTGCGGCTGTATCTGGAATTTATCCGCATCATGCCGCAGATGGTGCTGCTGTTCCTCGTCTACTTTGGCACAACCCGCGCGTTCGGGTGGAACCTTTCCGGCGAGACGGCATCGATTATCGTGTTCGTGCTGTGGGGCACTGCCGAAATGAGCGACCTTGTGCGCGGTGCACTGATCGCCATTCCGAAGCACCAGTACGAGAGCGCTGAAGCGCTGGGTATGAGCCGCATCCAGACCTACTGGTACATCGTCATCCCGCAGACGGTGCGCCGCCTGATCCCGCTGTCCATCAACCTGATCACCCGTATGATCAAAACCACCAGTCTGGTGCTGATGATCGGTGTGGTAGAGGTGATCAAGGTGGCCCAGCAGATCATTGAGGCCAACCGTACCGCAAGCCCCAATGCAGCCTTCGGCATCTATCTCACAGTTTTTGTGCTATATTTCCTTGCATGCTGGCCCATCAGCCTGCTGGCAAGCTATCTGGAAAAGAAATGGAAGTGACCGTGTATGGCAGAACCTATTTTGACCGTTGAACATCTGATCAAAGCCTACGGCGAGACCCCGGTGCTGGACGACATCAGCTTTGCCGTCAAGCCCGGTGAGGTCATCGTGGTGGTCGGCCCCTCGGGCTGCGGCAAAAGCACGCTGCTGCGCTGCCTGAACGGTCTGGAGCCCACCCAGAGCGGCCGTGTGCGTCTGGGCAGTGAGACCGTTGCCTACGGCGGCAAAAACCTCACCCAGCTGCGCCAGCGAATCGGCATGGTGTTCCAGAGCTACGAGCTGTTCCCGCACATGACGGTGCTGGACAATGTCCTGCTGGCCCCCACCAAGGTGCAGAAGCGCCCCAAAGCAGAGGTGCAGCAGGAGGCCGAGGCTCTGCTGGACCGCGTGGGTCTGCTTGCCAAGAAAAACAGCTACCCGCGTGAGCTTTCCGGCGGACAGAAGCAGCGCGTTGCCATCGTGCGCGCACTGTGTATGCACCCGGAGATCCTTCTGTTTGATGAAGTGACCGCTGCCCTTGACCCGGAAATGGTGCGCGAGGTGCTGGACGTTATGCTGGACCTTGCCAAGCAGGGCAAGACCATGATCATCGTCACCCACGAAATGCAGTTTGCCCGCGCCATTGCCAACCGTGTCATCTTTCTGGATGGCGGCAAGATCGTGGAAGAGGCTGCACCGGCCGAGTTCTTTGAACGGCCCAAGACCGAGCGCGCGCAGCGCTTCCTGCGCACATTCACGTTTGATGCTGTGAAATGAGTCACAGATCAAGATAAAGACTGCGGGTGTTTCGCAGCCAATGGGAAAGATTTTGTAAAGGAGAATCCACTATGAAACAGTCTAAAATTTCTCGTCGTTCCTTCCTGCTGGGTCTGGGCGCAGTGTCCGCTGCTGCCGTTCTGACCGCATGCGGCGGCTCTTCTTCTGCTTCTACCGCAACTGCAGCATCTGGCAGCGCAGCATCCGGCAGCAGCGTGGTCTACCGCACGCTGGATCAGATCAAGGAGTCCGGCACCATCAATATCGGTGTTTTCTCCGACAAGAACCCGTTCGGCTACGTGGATGAGAACGGCGAGTATCAGGGCTATGATGTCTACTTTGCCCGCCGTCTGGGCGAGGATCTGGGCGTAGAGATCAACTATGTTTCTACCGAGGCTGCCAACCGCATCGAGTATCTGCAGACCGGCAAGGTGGATGTGATCCTGGCAAACTTCACCGTGACCCCCGAGCGCGCAGAGGAAGTGGACTTCGCTCTGCCTTACATGAACGTTGCACTGGGCGTCATTTCTCCGGACAGCAATGTGATCACCACTCTGGACAACTGGAACGCTGACGATCAGATGATCGTCATTTCCGGCACCACTGCCGAGACCTACCTGACCAAAGAGTACCCCGACATTCCGCTGCAGAAGTACGATTCCTATGCAACGGCCAAGAATGCACTGGAGAACGGCAACGGCGTGGCATGGGCCAACGACAACACCGAGGTCATTGCATTTGCAAAGCAGAACCCCGGTTACACGGTCGGCATTCCCTCTCTGGGCAGTCAGGACACCATTGCTCCCGCTGTGAGCCAGGGCAACACCACCGTTCTGGATTGGCTGAACGAGGAGATCAAGGCTCTGGGCGAAGAAAACTTCTTCCACAAGGACTATGAGGAGACTCTGGTGGATACCTACGGTCTTGACTATGAGGACGAGCTGGTCGTTGAGGGCGGCGAGACCGCTGCCAGCGAGGCAGCAGCTTCTGAGGCTGCTGCTTCCGAAGTAGCTTCCAGCGCAGCCGCACAGTAAATAAATAACATCGAGCGGGCAGGAGAGGGCCGGACCTTTCCTGCCCGTTTTTGCATTGCACCATCTGCCGGAACGTGCTATACTGGAACAAAACAACTCCTGTCCGAAAAACCTGAAAAAGAGAGGATGTTCCCAATGAAACGTGCCTATACGAACGGGATCCTGCTGGATGGCACCGAGCAGATGCAGCCGGTAGCGCACAAAATCCTGCTGACCGAGGATGATAAGATCACTGCCATTGCCGATGAGGGCATGGATCTGGATGGCTATGAGGTCATCGATCTGCACGGCAGCTACATCATGCCGGGTCTGGTCAATCTGCATGTGCATCTGGCGGGCAACGGCAAGCCCAGCGCAAAGCCGCGGGACAATGCTGCGCTGGTGCGTAAAATTCTGAGCAATGGCCTGACCCGTGCGGTGGCCTACAGGCTGGTGTGCAGCTACGCGAAGCTGGAACTGCTGGGTGGCGTGACTACCATCCGTACCGTGGGCGGCATTGCGGATTTTGACACTCGCTGCCGGGACGATGCCGCTGCAGGCAGACTGCTGGCACCGCGCATTCTTGCCGCCAACGAAGGCATTTCGGTGCCCGGGGGACACATGGCGGGCTCGGTGGCAGTTGCGGCCCATAACAATGCCGAAGCGCTGGCTCAGCTCAGAAAGGCCAGCGGCCAGAAGGTGGATCTTGTCAAGCTGATGATCACCGGCGGTGTGCTGGATGCCACGGAAAAGGGAACGCCCGGAGAGCTGAAAATGAAGCCGGAGATGGTCAAAGCCGTCTGCGACGAAGCCCACAGGCTGGGCTACACCGTAGCAGCACACACCGAATCGCCGGAGGGCGTAAAGGTGGCGCTGGAAAATGGTGTGGATTCCATCGAGCACGGTGCAAAGATGGACGATGAGACGGTCCGCCTGTATAAGGAGCGGGGAGCCTTCCTGTGCACGACCATCTCCCCGGCGCTGCCCTATGCGCTGTTCGATACAGCGGTTTCCGGTGCCTCGGAAAAGGATCAGTACAACGGAAAGATCGTGTTTGACGGCGTGGTGGAAAGCGCAAAGACCGCGCTTGCCAACGGCATCCCGGTGGGCTTGGGCAATGACGTGGGCTGCCCCTACATCACCCAGTATGATTTCTGGAGGGAGCTGTGGTATTTCCATAAGTATTGCGGTGTGAGCAATCGGTTCGCCCTCTACACGGCGACCCTGCGCAACGCACAGCTGGCCGGAGTAGGAGATGTGACCGGTTCCATTGAGCCGGGCAAGAGCGCAGACTTTATTGTGACGAAGCACGATCCGCTGAAAGACCTGCGTGCGCTGCAGCATCTGGAGCTGGTGGTGTGCCGGGGCCATGTGGTCAAAAAGCCGAATCCCAAGCGCAATAAAACGGTCGATGCCCTGCTGGACCCGTATCTGGCATAAAACTGCGGAAAGAGATCAAAAGAACAGCAAGGGGCTGCTGCACCAGATGACGTGCGGCAGCCCCTTGCTTTGCAGCGGAGGATTCATATGCTTGCCATCACAGCCAGAATGCTCTGCCAGCTTTTGTTCCGGGCGGGGGAAGTGTGAGCCGAACGGCTGCGGCTGATAACTGTGGCTGTGCCGGAAGCGGCAGGGCCCATGGCAGTCAGCGGCACAGACGGATGGAAGAATACGGCGGTATCGCTGGCCAGCCACTGGGCCGCAAGGTGCGCGGCCTGCGGGTCTGCCTGCAAGGCGCGGCGCTCGCTTCCGGCCAGAAAATCTGCCAGCCAGTAGAGGATGGCGCTCAGCGGCTGACTGGGTGCAGGGCCCTGACTCCAGTAGGTCCAGCGGGCACCGGCCCCTACAAAACTCTCCACGGTAACAACGGCACCGGTGCGGGCGTTCTGCGGGATGCTGCCCTGATGATCGGCTCCTGCAAGGGCGCGCAGCTCAGACAGGATGCGCTGGGTGCGTGCCAGATCCAGCCGGTCTTCCCGGCAGTAGGCGCGAAAATCGGTCTCGTCGATCAGGCCGTCTGCACTGGAAGGGAAGCGGCCTACCAGCTGCCCATCAGCATTGTGGCACAGCTGCCAGCCCTTGCGGAACAGCTGGAAGTTCAGGCAGCGGCGCCCCATGGTGGAGTAGCACAGGATGGAGGTGTTCTCACCGGGCAGCTGCTTGAGCTCCAGACAGGCATCGTTGCCGCAGGTATCCTGCAGCTTTACCGTTAAAAGAAGCTGCGCACGGGGGTGCTGGGCAGACATGGCGTTGTGCATTGCGGTAAAATAACGGCTGGCGTCCATCGTGAGTTCCTCCCTGAAAAACTGATACAGCGGTTCGTTGTATAACAGGCGGGTTCTGCAGCAGACAGCCCTGTGCACGGGGCGGCTTACGCAGGATTGTTTTATCTTGTGAACCTAGTATAGCATATTTCACAACGAAAAACAACTATAAGTTTATCGAAAATTAAAAGAATTTGCAGGATGCAGCAGGGTGAGCAAAACCCGGACGAAACACGGTTGTGGTGCAGTTGTATTAAAAAGGCCTGCAGACGGAGAAAACTCTCTCGTCTGCAGGCCGTTGCTCTTATAAAACTCTTATTTCAGTCGCCCAGTTCCCGGATCTCGTTCTGGATCAGCCGCCCGGCAGCACGAGCCAGCTGGTCCATGCCGCGGATGCGTGCCATATTTTTGCCGTAGATCTGTGCAGCGGCACCGGCAGAGCTATCCTCGCCCATGAACACGGCAGACACCCGGATGCCCATGCGCTGCAGCGCACGCACCTGCGCGGCAGTGTCGGCCACACCGGCGGCGTCCTCGTAACCGCAGCCCAGCGGTTTTTCCGGGCTGGGCGGGATGCGGCGGCTGTCGTTGGGCGAAGCATCCGTCAGTACGATGAGCAGGTGCCGCGGCGCAGGGCCGGGCGCATACTGCAAAAGGTCGCCTGCGGCCCGCAGGGCAAGGCCGTCACGGTTCCAGCCGGAAGCGAAATAACGGTTGATGTTCTGCAGGTTTTTGTCCGCAAAGCCCTTGAGCACACGCAGCACAGTGTAGCCCCGCAGGCTGCTGAAGCTGGACACCCGCACCGGGATCCCGCAGGCTGCAAGGCTCTGGGCCAGAATGGAACCCTGCGCCGCAATGACCTCCTGACAGTGCAGGCGGGACGCAGACGCATCCAGCAGAAGATCCACCGTGAAGGAAGGCTGGTTTTCCTCCTCGGCGCATAAAAATACCCGGTCATCGTTCAAAAGCGGGGCCCGCCAGATGCGTCCGGCATTCAGGTTTCCGCTGCGGGCCACACGGGCGTTGGGCTGCTGATGCACCAGAATGCAGTTGCGGATCTGTTCGGTGAGCCGTAGCACGACGCTGCGGTGCAGTTCCCGGTTCTTAGCGTAGTAGGCGCGATTGCGGTCAGCCTGAAGTTCGGCCTGCTCAGCCAGATGTTTTGCCTCCGGGGTGGGGGCCTGCTCCGGGCTTGGCACACCGGCGCTGAACCACAAATGGCATCCCAGGTGGTCGCCCACGCAAAGCTCCTGCTCAGCCTTGCGCAGCCGTTCCGGCGGGTAGAGGGAGCGGCCGAAGCAGCTTTCGATGTAGGCTCTGTCCTGCGCGGCATCCTGCTTCAGGGTGATGTGGGCCCTGCGCTTGTCCACCGCCAGTCCGCCGCCCGCAGCATCCACGGAGCTTGAGTGCTCCACGGTCACGCGGTCCGTTTTGATCATCTGGGTGGGCATGGCTTTGGTGGCAAGCTTTGCCAGCAGGCCGTCCAGATGCAGATGCAAAGCTGCTTTCTGGTGCACAGTACCGTCGAACAGGTTGAATTTTGCGTAGATCGATAAAATTTCAGCTTTCAGCTGTTCCGGCTCCGGCACATGCTCCGGGGCCAGCGCGGCGGCAAGGCCGGACTCGTAAGGGGTCATCACCGGGTCGGTGCGGCCCAGTACACGCCGCCAGCGTGCGGCCTGCATGGTGTAGACCAGCTGATTTTTTGCCATCCACTCCTGACGGGAGAGCTTGTACTGGATGGCAAAGAAATAATCTGCATGGGCATGGCGCAGTGCTTCCAGCACCGGGCGGCGGGGCAGCTCCAGCCGATAGGCTGCATTTTCCAGATACAGCCATGTCATGTCGTCCAGCATCGTCTGCCGCAGATCACTGTCCCATGCGTCAAAGATGCTGCGGATCAGCACGTCACCGTAATATTTGTGGATGAGGCCCACGACCGTGTTCATGTAAAAATCAGTGGTGCCGTCGGTATAGCGGGCCAGAAACAACGGCTCAAAGCCATAGGCTCCTGCAGCAGCCCAGACCTGATTGGCCGCACGCCGCTCCTGAGCGGTGTAGCTCTGGGCGTCCATCAGCCAAAGAGCTTGGCGGCATCCAGCTTGGCCGGAATGCGCGCCGCGATCACATCACGGATCAGGCTCTGCTCGTAGGAGTCAAAGGCTTTGTTGGTGATGCCCATATCCAGTGCCGCGCCTGCCGTGATGCCGCGCCGGATCAGCCGCAGGGCATCCAGCATGCCGCGCAGGTCCAGCGCCTTGGTGGAAATTTCCGCACTGTCGCACTTTTTCTGCAGGTCAAGGAACAGCAGTGCAAACTGGCGCACATACTTGGAAGCAAGATCGGGGAACTGCGTCCGTAGCAGCTTTTCCAGATCGTCCTGCGTAATGGTGGGCATCTGGATGACCACGAAACGGGAGGTGAGGGCCTCGTTCAGCTCACGGGTGCCGGCATAACCGTAGTTCATGGTGGCAATAAAGCGGGTCTCCTCCGCCAGCGGGATGCGGTCGTAGCCGGGCACATCGATGGCACGGCGGAAGTCCAGCACCGCGTGCAGCACGGCCAGCGCTTCGTTTTTGGCCATGTTGATCTCGTCCAGCACACCAAAGCCGCCGCACTGGGCGCAGCGGTATACCGGGCCGGGCCGGAACACCACCTGACCGTCCGCAAAAGTATCCATGCCGATGAGGGACGCCGCATCCATGTTCACATGGAAGGAGATGTCCCACGCAGGACGGCCAAAGGCGGCGGCAAGGTTTTCCGCCAGCACGTTTTTGCCGGTGGCTTTTCCGCCTGCCAGCAGCAGGTTTTCGCCGCAGAGCAGCGCCGCCAGCGCCTGCTCCCACACCTGTTTGCCGTAGTAGGTAAAGGCAGGGGAGGGGATGCGCGGGCGTAGTGCGTCCGGCAGGGCGTGGGCAGCGCGGTACTGTTGGACTGCTTCCAGCAGGGCGGGGTCTACCCCTTCCTGCCGCAGAGTTTCAAGGAGATCAGACATTTGTACAAACACCTCGATTTTGCCGGTTGTCTGGCACAAACCGGCTGTTCAGCCTTATCATAGCACAATCGTGGGGATTTGTGTAGGGGGCACGTGGCGAAAAAATGGCAAAGAGAGGCGGCCCCAAACAGGGACCGCCTCTCTTCATGAAGAAAGAAGAAATGGAAAAATGCTTAAGTTGTGCCGGAAAACCGCGCTGGATCAGGCGTTATCCAGACCCGCCATCTGCTTGACAGCCTTCATGGCAAAGGTCAGGGTGCGGCCCATGGCTACACCAGCCATCAGGCAGGGATAGTTGTTGGCAAAGAAGCTGCCGGACATATCACCGGTGATATACAGGCCCTCCATGGGCTGGTTGTTGTTGTCCAGCGCCTGACCCTTTTCGTTGATGGCAATGCCCTGCTCGGTGGTCAGCAGAGAGGCACCAAGCCAGCAGCCATAGAAGGGCGCAGTGCGGATGGCACTCAGGCGGTAAGCGGGCTTGCCGAAATCCTCGTCGTTCTGCTTGTCGTACAGCTCATTGTA
>OJPL01000047.1_pt1 | contig 46204 bp, 36 predicted proteins | sample 1598501 | NCBI WGS metagenome assembly OJPL01 (sample SAMN03922486, study PRJEB24848) | human gut metagenome | isolation source: stool sample | host: Homo sapiens | place: Germany | collected 2011-05 | reverse complement strand
GCGTGGATCTTGTCGTCGACCATGTGGCCGAGCTTGAGGATGTAGGACGTACCCACGGTAATGGGCTCGCGGAACTCCTCGCCGGTGCGGCCGTCGAACAGACGGGTCTTGCCGCGCTCGTCAAGCTGGGTGACGAACTCGGGGCGCATGTGATCGCCAAAAGCAGCGGTGGCCTTGTTGAGCATGTTCTTGTTGGCGCGACGGATAACCTCGGCGATCTCGTCCTCCTTGGCGCCGTCGAAGACGGGCGTCGCGGTGAAGAACGGACCGGGGACGTACTTGTCGGAGTCGGCCTGCTCGGTATCCCAACCGCAGGCAGCAGCCCAGCCAAGGTGGCACTCGAGCAGCTGGCCGACGTTCATACGCGAAGGAACGCCCAGCGGGTTGAGGATAACGTCGATCGGGGTACCGTCAGCCATGTAGGGCATGTCCTCGACCGGCAGAACGTTACAAATAACACCCTTGTTGCCGTGGCGGCCGGCAATCTTATCGCCCTGCTGGATCTTACGACGCTGGGCGACGTAGACGCGCACCTGCTCGTTGACGCCGGGGGCCAGGTCGTCGCCGTTCTCGCGGCTAAAGCGGACGACGTCGATGACGCGGCCGTAAGCGCCGTGAGGCATCTTAAGGGAGGTGTCGCGGACATCGTGGGCCTTGGCACCGAAGATAGCGCGCAGCAGGCGCTCCTCGGCGGTCAGAGCGCTCTCGCCCTTGGGGGTAACCTTGCCGACCAGGATGTCGCCAGGGCCGACCTCGGCGCCGATGCGGATGATGCCGTCCTCGTCGAGGTTGGCAAGCATGTCCTCGGAGAGGTTCGGGATCTCGCGGGTGATCTCCTCGGGGCCGAGCTTGGTGTCGCGGGCATCGATCTCGTGACGGGTGATGTTGATGGTCGTCAGCAGGTCCTCGGCCACCAGGCGCTCGGACACGACGATACCGTCCTCGTAGTTAAAGCCTTCCCACGGCATATAGGCCACGGTGAGGTTTTGGCCCAGTGCGAGCTCGCCATGATCGGTCGAGGGACCGTCGGCCAGAGGCTCGCCCTGCTCAACAGTGTCACCGACGCGCACGAGCGGACGGTGGTTGATGCAGGTGGACTGGTTGGAGCGCTGGTACTTGGCCAGGTGATACTCGTCCATGCCGCCGGCATGCTTGACGATGATCTTGGCGGCGTCGGCAAAGATGACCTCGCCGGCGTTCTTGGCCAGGGTGACCTCGCCGGAGTCCAGAGCGGCGCGACGCTCCATGCCGGTACCGACATAGGGAGCGGCGGGGTGAACCAGCGGCACGGCCTGACGCTGCATGTTAGCGCCCATCAGCGTACGCTTGGCGTCGTCGTGCTCAAGGAACGGGATCAGCGTGGCTGCGACGGAGAGCATCTGACGCGGCGAGACGTCCATGTAGTCGACGTCCTCGACGGGCACGTCAGCGGGAGCGCCGAAGGAGCCGTCGAAGTCGCGGGTACGGGCGATCACGGTGTGCGGGCGGACAATCTTGCCCTCGGCATCAGTCGTGATGAACTCGTTGGTCTTGGGATCGAGCGGCGTGTTGGCCGGCGCGATGACGTGCTTCTCTTCCTCGTCAGCGGTCATCCAGTCGATCTGATCGGTGGCAACGCCGTTCTCGACACGACGGAACGGGGCCTCGATGAAGCCATACTCGTTGACGCGGGCGTAGAGGGCGAGCGAGCCGATCAGGCCGATGTTGGGGCCTTCGGGGGTCTCAATCGGGCACATGCGGCTGTAGTGCGAGTTGTGAACGTCGCGGACGGCCGTCGGCACGTTGGTGCGGCGGCTGGAGCCCGACTTGTGGCCGGCAAGACCGCCAGGGCCGAGTGCGGACAGACGGCGCTTGTGGGTCAGACCGGTCAGGGGGTTCGCCTGGTCCATGAACTGCGAGAGCTGCGAGGAACCGAAGAACTCCTTGATGGAGGCCACGATCGGGCGGATGTTGATAAGCGACTGCGGGGTGATCTCGTCGATGTCCTGGGAGCTCATGCGCTCACGGACGACGCGCTCCATACGGCTCATGCCGATACGGAACTGGTTGGCGACGAGCTCGCCGACGGTACGGATGCGGCGGTTGCCGAAGTGGTCGATGTCGTCGACCTTGAAGCCCTGCTCGCCGGCAGCGAGGGACAGGAGGTAGCGCAGCGTCGCGACGATATCCTCGTCGGTGAGCACCGTGACCTCTTCCTCGGTGGTGAGGTTGAGCTTCTTGTTGACCTTGTAACGACCGACGCGGGCCAGATCGTAGCGCTGCGGGTTAAAGAGCAGACCCTCGAGCAGGCTGCGGGAAGCGTCCACGGTGGGAGGCTCGCCCGGGCGCAGGCGACGGTAGATCTCGATGAGGGCGTCCTCGCGGGTGAGGGCGGTGTCGCGCTCCAGGGTGCGCTTGATCACATCGGAGCTGCCGAGCAGCTCGATGATGTCGTCGTTGGTGACGGCGATGCCAAGGGCGCGCAGGAACATCGTGGCGCTCTGCTTGCGCTTACGGTCGATGGAGACCATGAGCTGGTCGCGCTTGTCGACCTCAAACTCAAGCCAGGCACCGCGGGACGGGATGATCTGGGCTTTGTAGATCTGCTTGCCCGAATCCATCTCGGAGCTGTAGTACACGCCCGGGGAGCGGACGAGCTGCGAGACGACGATACGCTCGGTACCGTTGATGATGAAGGTGCCCTGATCGGTCATCATGGGGAAGTCGCCCATGAAGACGAGCTGCTCCTTGATCTCGCCGGTCTCCTTGTTGGTGAGACGGACGTCGGTCAGAAGTGGAGCCTGATAGGTCATATCCTTCTCGCGGCACTCCTCGACGGTGTGCGCGGGGTCGCCGAACTGATGCTCGCCGAAGGTAACCTCGAGAACATGGTTCTGGCTCTGGATGGGGCTGGATTCCTTGAACGCCTCACGAAGCCCCTCGTCCTTAAAACGCTCAAAGGATTCCCTTTGAACAGAGATAAGGTTGGGGAGCTCCATGGCCTCCGGGATTTTCCCGAAGCTGACGCGCTTGCGCTCAGTGGCAGTATATGCGTAGGTCACCAGGTTTTTCCTCCTTCACGGAAATGCTCGGTGGGTTGGCGAGGCATAGCTTCGCCAGTTATCGCAACCTAATAGTTTATCAGGTACCGACCGTTGGGCAAGAAAAGCCTTGACGCGATTGAGTTTTTGGAGTAGCAAAGTTTTTCGACAGAAAATACGCAGGTAAATGTATGTGTATCGAACATCTGTTCATATATTTTCTGTGAACAGAGAGTCGACAATCGAAGCTCTTATAAAAAACGGGCGCGAACCGAGGTCCGCGCCCGTAAATGTCGATGCCCGAAGGCTTACTTGCGCATCAAGCCGCCGCGCTCGTCGATGGCGTCCCAGAAGGCGCCGGCAAAGCGAGGATCGCTTGCAGCCATGAGGGCGTTGGTGGCCATCCAGCCAGAAGGCGTGCCGGTGTCGTAGCCCGACAGCGGGTCGATGACGACAGCGTACATGGCCTCGCGGTCGAGCGAGCGGGCCATGGCGTCAGTCAGCTGGATCTCGCCGCCCTTGCCGGCCTGCTGATCGGCCAGCAGGTCCATGACCAGCGGGCTCAGCAGGTAGCGACCGACGATGTACAGGTTGGACGGAGCCGCCTCGGGAGCGGGCTTCTCGACCAGACCGCCGATGCGCCAGACAGCGCCCGGCTCGGCATCGGCAACGCCCTCGGCGCCCTCGAGCGAACCAACGCGCTCGCCGGCGATAACGCCGTAGCGGCTGACTTCCTCGGGCGAGCAAGCAGCGACGGCGATAACCGAAGCGCCACCGTGCTCCTTGGAAACGGCAAGCATCTTGTCGCAGATATCACGGTTAGGCACAACGTAGTCGCCCAGAAGAACCAGGAAGTTCTCCCCTGCCACGGCGTCGGCAGCAGAGCGGATAGCATGGCCGAGGCCCTTGGGCTCGTACTGATAACGGAAGTCGACCGGCATACCGCCAGCGTGGGCGACGGCATCGGCATAGGCGTTCTTGCCGCGCTCGCGCAGCAGGTTCTCGAGCGAGCGATCGGGCTGGAAGTAGTTCAGTAGCTCGGGCTTACCGGGAGAAGTAACGATGATGGCGTCGTCGACTTCCTCGGGATCGAGCGCCTCCTCGACGACGTACTGAATGACGGGCTTGTCGAGCACCGGCAGCATCTCTTTGGGCGTACACTTGGTGCCAGGCAGAAAACGCGTGCCAAGACCGGCGGCGGGGATGATTGCCTTCATGTTATTCAAAGATCCTTTCGCAGGCGCAAAAGCGCCCCATGCGTGCGGCGCACAGCCGCAGACCAAATTGCGATACCCAAGCATCTTACCGCTGGAACTATATGTCGCTACAAGGCAGAGACAATTCTTCAGCAGGTCAACGCAAATTATTGCTCGAATGGTGCAATTTTATTGCCCAACGGCAGGGCGCCCGATACGACGCAAATCACAGAACATGGCAGTTTGAGCTACCGATGTCGAGGGACCGAAAAACAAAAAAGACGGGGCTCGCAATGCGAACCCCGTCTGCAAAGAAATCTGGCGAGAAAGCCTGATTACTTGAGGGTGACAGCAGCGCCAGCAGCCTCGAGCTTCTCCTTGGCAGCCTCGGCGTCCTCCTTCTTGGCACCCTCGAGAACAGCCTTGGGAGCGCCCTCGACGACCTCCTTGGCCTCCTTCAGGCCAAGGTTGGTGAGCTCACGGACGGCCTTGATGACCTGGATCTTGTTGTCGCCGAAGCCCTCGAGCACGACGTCAAACTCGGTCTTCTCCTCGGCCTCAGCAGCGCCAGCAGCGGGAGCGGCGACAACAGCGGCAGGAGCAGCGGCGGAAACGCCGAAGGTGTCCTCGATAGCCTTGACGAGCTCGGAAGCCTCGAGAAGGGTCATTTCCTTAAGAGCATCGATGATCTCATCGGTGGTAAGCTTAGCCATTTCTAAGTCCTTTCGGTTTCCGTGCGGATGCACGGAGATCAGTTAAAACACGGCGCGAATGCGCCAGGGGTGCGGCGTTGCCGCCGCGGGTGAAAACAGCAACTAGGCTGCCTTCTGCTCGGAGACCTGCTGGATCGAACGAGCGAGACCAGAGGAAACGCCGTTGACGCAGACAGCGATGTCGCGAGCGAAACCGGAGATGAGACCGGCGATCTGGCCGAGAAGCTGATCCTTGGTGGGCAGCTCGGCGATAGCCTTAACATCATCAGCGGAAACGGCCTTGCCGTCGGAGATACCGCCCTTGATCTCAAGGACACCCTTGGACTGAGCGGAGAAGTCCTTAAGGGTCTTAGCGGCCTCGACCGGCTCGGTCTCGTAGAACACATAAGCGACGGGGCCGGCGAGGATCTCGTCGAGCTCGGGCTGCTCCTGGTTCTTGAGAGCGATCTTGACCAGGTTGTTCTTGTAGACCTTCATCTCGGCGCCGCACTCGCGAAGCTGATGACGCAGCTCCTGAGCCTGCTTAACCGTCAGACCGTTGTAGTTGACGACGAACAGACCGGCGTTCTCGGCGATACGGGACTCGATCTCTGCAACCTTGTCGATTTTGTACTGCTGGGGCATGAATTACACCTCCTCGAATTCTTTCCGGGCACGGTCCGCCACAAGGACGTGACGGGGGCATGTCCAAAAAGAAAGCCCCCGCGCTGCATGAGCGACGGGGGCGAGAAGACATATCTACTCGACCACCTCGGCTGGCGGGATATCCCATTAAGCTCGCGGGCGATGCCCGTTTGCACCGGCTGTCTCTGGCAGCGGATTCGTGCGTGAACCGAAAGTATTATGGCGGGGACCCCGGCGTCGGTCAACGGAAAACCGGGCTGCACACAATTCCACCATCCGGCACGCTCCGCCGAAGGCCAGGCGCAAGGTTTCCGCTCGGTCAGGTCCTGGGCTCGCTCGGAAAGCACATTAAGTGCTTTCCGGCTCGTGCGGAATCTACGAAAAACTTACCCGCCTCGCCCGGCCAGGTCCTTGGGTGACTTGCTCGCCGTCTGGGTGGCGTCTTGGCGCCTAGATACTTGGCTGGTTTTTTGGAATGAAGGGGGCTCCTTGTTGGCAAGGAGCCCCCTTCTGGTTTGGTTACTTTAGGGTTGTGGGCACTTCCCTATTTGGCGTCGGCCCAGGTTATGCCGGTGCTGGCTTCGGCGATTAGGGGGACACGGAGGTCTACTACGTGTTCCATGACGTCGCGGACCATGGTGGTTAGGCGCTCGACTTCGTCGATGGGGCACTCAAAGTCCAGTTCGTCGTGCACTTGCAGGATCATGTGGGCGGCAAAGCCTTCCTCTTCCAGGCGGCGGCTTACGCGGGCCATCGCGATCTTGATGATGTCGGCGGCGGTTCCCTGCATGGGATGGTTCATGGCCGTGCGCTCGCCAAAGCCGCGGAGTTGCGGGTTTTTGGCCTTGAGCTCCGGAATATGACGACGGCGGCCGTACATGGTCTCGGCGTAGCCCGTCTGCTTGGCACGTGCCACCACGTTGTCGAGGAACGTGCGCACGCCTGGGTAGGCCTCGTAGTAGCGGTCGATCATGTCGCGCGCCTCGGCCATCGAGATATGCAGCGACTGCGACAGGCCATAGGCCTGCTGACCGTAAACGATGCCAAAGTTCACGGCCTTGGCGCGACTGCGCAAGTCGGGCGTTACCTCGGACACCGGCACACCAAATACGCGCGCCGCCGTCTCGGCGTGGAAGTCCTCGCCCTCGTTAAAGGCGCGCACCAAGTGCTCGTCACCCGAGAGATGCGCCAGCAGACGCAGCTCGATCTGCGAGTAGTCCACCGCCAAAAAGACGCTTCCCTCGCCTGCCGAAAACGCCGTCTTGACGGTACGACCCAGCTCCGAGCGCGTCGGGATGTTCTGCAGGTTCGGGTCGCTCGAGGACAGACGCCCCGTTGCCGTGATGGTCTGGTTGTACGTAGTGTGTACGCGACCGTCACCACGGCGTAGCGGGCCCAGCGTGTCCAGATAGGTGGACTTGATCTTAGACTTCTCACGCCAGTCCAAGATCAGACGCACGATTTCGTGGTCACGCGCAAGGTCGCTCAGCACCTTGGCGTTGGTCGAATAATAGCCGCGCTTAGTCTTCTTGAGGCCCTTGGTCGGAAGCCCCATCACATCAAAGAGCACGTGCGACAGCTGCATGGGACTGCCAATATTAAAGGTCTCGTCACCCGCCAGGTCGCGAATACTGCGCTCAACCTCGGTAATCTGGGTCGCCAGGCCCTCGGACAGACTGCGCAGGCGATCGGGGTCCACGAGCATGCCAGCGCGCTCCATCTTGGCAAGCACCGGCACGAGCGGCATCTCGATGCCATCGAACACGTTGGCGGCATTCTCACGGGCCATGCACTCGCGCAACGGCGTCACGAGCGCCAGCGTCAGAGCCGCAGTACGGGCGGCAGGCGCTGGAGCGTCCTCACCAGCACCCTCTGCGCCGCGCGCCGCAGGCAACGCCATCTGCAGATACGTATCGGCAAGATATGCCTCATCGAACTCGGAGCGATCGGAATCCAGCAGATAGGCAGCGACCACGGTATCGAAGATACGCGTGGAATCGGCAGCGAGCGGATCCATGAGCTCGGGCTCAGAAGAATCGATGGGCGAAAGCTCGTGCAGCAGCGCCTTCGTATCCGGGCTCGCCACGCGGCCCTCCATAAACAGGCGCGCAAGCACGCCGGCGATCACACCGTGAGCGAAGTTGAAGCCATCGACTACGGCAGTGGAGGCGCCGTCGCCCTCCTCGAGCGCGAACAGGCCCTTGGACGTCGCCAACCACAGCGTGCGCGTCAGTCCAAAGAGCGCGCCCTCTTCCTTATCGTCGTCCACCACGGCGGCGACCCACTCGCCCGCCTCGATCGCACGCGAAACCTCGGACGCCACGGCAGCAAGCGCCTCGGCATCGCCGGCAGCGGTGCGCTCAATCGTGGGCATCTCAAACATACTGGAGACAGCAGCAGCCCCGCCCTCGCCGCCGATCAGCGCCAAGAAACGGTTCTGCATGGCGGTGATACCAAGCGTGCCCAGCGCAGCGGAAACCTCATCGGCAGAATACGCCGGGAAGGACGTCGCCTCAAAATCGAGCTCAACGGGCGCATCGGTGCGGATGGTCGCGACCTTGCGGCTCAGCAGCGCGTCGTCGATGTGCGCGCGCAGGTTCTCGCCCATCTTGCCCTTGACCTCGTCAGCATGCGCGATGACCTCGTCCAGGCTACCGTACTGCGCAATGAGCGCGCTCGCCTTTTTGGGGCCGATGCCCGGCACGCCGGGGATGTTATCGGACGTATCGCCCTTCAGACCATAAAAGTCGGGCACGAGCGCCGGCGTGATGCCGTGATACAGATCGTCCACGCTCTCGGGCGTCATGATCGCCACGTCGGACAGGCCCTTGCGGGTCGAGACCACGTTGACGTGCTCGGTCACGAGCTGATACATATCGCGATCACCGGTCACCAGCAGCATGTCACAGCCGGCCTCTTCACCCAGACGCGCCATAGTGCCCAGAATGTCATCGCCTTCCCAGCCCTCGGACTGCAGAATCGGCACGTTGAGTGCGACGAGCAGCTCCTTGATCATAGGAAACTGCGCATGCAGATCGGGGTCCATGGGCGGGCGCTGCGCCTTATACTGCGGCAGCATCTCCATGCGCACGCGCGGCTTGCCCTTATCAAACGCCACAACAACGCCGTCGGGGTTAAAGGCGTCGATCATCTTAAGAAACATGTTCAGAAAGCCAAAAATCGCGTTGGTGGGGCGACCGTCCGGCGCGTTCATGGTCGGCGGCACGGCGTGGAAGGCGCGATGCATGAGCGAGTTGCCGTCGATAACGGCAAAGGTGCGGCGCTTGTCAGACATATTGAATACCTCGCTTTAGGCTGGGCACGGTTTGCTCACTCCAGTTTACACGCTCCCCGCCCCGCGGCCACCTCACATCAAGCTCCCCCGCCACCGTGAGCCCGCGCGTGATACGATGGCTCACGGTACATCAACCAGCACGATCGATCCGAAAGGAGCCTGCGTCATGGAGCGTCCCTGCGCATGGAAAAAGTACACGCCACAGCAAATCGAGGAGCTCGAGGAGCTTTGCCGCGGCTATAAGCAGTTTTTGAGTGAGAACAAGACCGAGCGCCTGTGCGTCAAGGCCGGCATCAAGATGGCCGAGGACGCGGGATACGTCGACCTGGAGACCGTAATCGCCGAAGGCCGCGAGCTCAAGGCAGGCGACAAGGTGTATGCCGCTAACCACGGCAAGGACCTTATGCTCGTCAACCTGGGCACCGCCCCGCTCGAGCAGGGCTTTAACATCCTGGGCGCGCACGTGGACTCGCCGCGCCTGGACCTTAAGCAGAACCCCGCCTTCGAGGCCGGCGACATGGCTTATCTCGACACGCACTACTACGGCGGCGTCAAGAGCTACCACTGGGTGGCCTCCCCTCTCGCACTCGTGGGCGTCATCTGCAAAAAGGACGGCACCACCGTCGACATCAATATCGGCGACAAGGCCGACGACCCGGTCTTTACCATCTCCGACCTGCTGATCCATCTTTCGAGCGAGCAGATGGCCAAGCCCGCCAAGGACGCCGTCGACGCCGAGATCCTCGACGTGATCGTGGGCGGCCGTCCCGTCAAGTTCGATGAGGACGACAAGGACGCCCCCAAGGAGCCCGTCAAGCAGATGTTCCTGGACATCCTCAAGGAGCAGTACGGCGTCGAGGAGGAGGACTTCCTCTCCGCCGAGATCGAGGTCGTGCCCGCCGGCCCCGCCCGCGACATGGGCCTCGACCGTTCCATGATTCTGGGCTATGGTCACGACGACCGCGTCTGCGCTTACCCCTCCATGCTCGCCCAGATCAATGTGGCCAATGTCGAGCGCACGAGCATCACGCTCATCGTCGACAAGGAGGAGATCGGCTCCGTGGGTGCCACCGGTATGACGAGCCGCTTCTTCGAGAACACCGTCGCCGAGATCATGACGCTCGCCGGCGAGGATAGCCCGCTGGCCCTGCGCCGCGCACTCGCCCGCAGCCGCATGCTCTCCTCCGACGTGTCCGCCGGCTTCGACCCGGGCTATGCCGGCAAGTTCGAGACCAAAAACGCTGCCTTTATGGGTCGCGGCCTGTGCTTTAACAAGTACACGGGCAGCCGCGGCAAGGGTGGCTCGAACGACGCCGACGCCGAATACGTGGCCCTCGTCCGCGACATCATGGACGAGGCAGGCGTGGACTTCCAGACCTGCGAGCTCGGCCGCGTCAACGCGGGTGGCGGCGGCACCATCGCCTACATCATGGCCAAGTACGGCATGAACGTCATCGACTCCGGCGTTGCCGTCCTGTCCATGCACGCCCTGTGGGAGGTCGCCAACAAGGCCGACATCTACGAGGCCTACCGCGGCTACAAGGCCTTCCTCGAGCGCGCCTAACCAGCCCTCGTAAAACGAACCCAATCAGCCCTTCATAACTTGCGGTGAAATACGGATTCATTAGGCCTTCCAACAGGGAAAGCAGTCTGCATTTCACCGCAACTTTTTTAGCGGGAGGAGGATTCCGTGCTACAGGTCGTCATTTCGCCCGCCAAACAGATGCGGACAGCTCAAGATGCCTTTGACGTTTGGGGCATACCGCCTTTTGCACATCAGACGGCCCGGCTCCATCAGGCACTGCTGGGCATCGAACACGAGGACGGCGCGGCAGGCCTTCAGGCCCTTTGGAACGTGAGCGACAGGCTGCTTACAACGTGCCTGGATACGCTTCACGAATTTATGCCCGTCCTGAGCGATGCCGACCTCGCCGATTCCGGTATCGCACGTCACCTCTCCCCCGCCGTCATGTCCTATCACGGCATTCAATACCAGAGCATGGCGCCCGAGGTCATGGATTCCACGCAGCTCGCATGGCTGCAAGACCATCTATGGATCCTCTCGGGCCTTTACGGATGCGTACGCCCCTTTCATGCCGTTGAACCGTATCGGCTGGAGATGGGCGCGAAGCTTGCCGTCGACGATGCCCGAGACCTCTACGCGTTTTGGGGCGACAAACTCGCACGGGCCATCGCTCCGGCGGGCTCCAACGCTACGATCGTCAACCTCGCCAGCGCGGAATACGCCAAAGCCGTTCTGCCCCGCCTCACCACCGATGCCACGGTCGTCACATGCCTCTTTGGCGAAGGCGTCCGCAACGGCAAGCCCATCCAACGGTCGACCGCCAGCAAAAAAGCGCGCGGCTCCATGGTGCGCTGGATGGCAGAAAACAAACTCGTGGATGCAAGCGAACTTACCGCATTCAACATCGGCTATCGTCACACCCCCGAGCTTTCAGACAAAAACACCCTGGTTTTCATGAACGCGCAGGCACAATAGGCCCGCCGTTTCCAAACACCCCGTTACTCCGCCAAGCCATCGGCCTTTGCAATCCCGTTTGTCGAACCGTCCTGATAGACAATCTTGACATGCTCAACCTCGGACACCGCAACACCCGTCGGAGGCTCCAGACGCCATTCCGTCAGGGCGATATCCATGGTCGTGGGCACATCTCCTTGATCTTTGAGCTTCACCGTCAGTGTTTTGAGCGCCGCGTCAAACGTCACGCGTTCGATTTCTTCGCCCGGAATGGACCCACCACTCAGCTGCAACTGCACAAACTCATCGCGCGGGTACCAATAATCGCCCGGAACGGCGAGCGTATTGGCATTACCGCCAGTGCTCCTCACCGTCATGGTCGGCAGGCTATCATCAGCCTCGAACTCCCAGGCAGCGCCGCCGCGACCGCCAAACGTCCAAATACAAAAGGCAATCACCAGCACGGCAAGCACCGCAAAACCAATCGCGACAAGGCCATGGTGTGCACGGCTTTCCTCGGCCGACACATCCCACTGTGTCTCTCGATATAGATGCTTGTCTTCCATGTTCGCCTCTCCACAGGCACGCTCGTTGGCCCAATCGTACCCATTCAGGCTATACTTGAGCCCATTACATAAACGGGGAGCTGGCAGGACAAGACGGCAGGCTGAGATTGGGCGCGCCCGCCCTGACCCGCAAACCTGATATGGGTAATGCCAACGAAGGGAGCCGTGCCAATGAGCACACAGATCGAGCCCAAGCTCGTCACGCAAATCGACTTCGCGCGCGCCGGGCAGATCACACCGCAGATGAAGGAGGTCGCCGAGCGCGAGCATCGCGACCCCGAGTACATCCGCGAGCGCGTGGCCGACGGCCGCATCGCCATTCCCGCCAACATCGTGCACATCAAAAAGGGCATGCGTGCCTTTGGTGTCGGCGAGGGCCTGTCCACCAAGGTCAACGTCAACCTGGGTATCTCGGGCGACAAGGCCGATGCCGCCGAGGAATGGAAGAAGGTCAAGATTGCCGAGGACTTTGGCGCTGACGCCATCATGGACCTCTCCAACTCGGGCAAGACGCGCCAGTTCCGCCAGCAGCTCATCGACGAGACCCCACTCATGGTGGGCACCGTCCCCATGTACGACGCCATCGGCTACATGGAAAAGCCGCTGGTCAAGCTTACCAAGGACGACTTGTTCGAGGTCGTGCGCGCGCATGCCGAGGACGGCGTGGACTTTATGACCATTCACTGCGGCATCAACAAGTCGGTCACCAAGACCTTTAAGGAGACCGGCCGTCTTATGAACATCGTAAGCCGCGGCGGCTCGCTGCTGTTTGGCTGGATGGAGGTCACCGGCAACGAAAATCCCTTCTACGAGTACTTTGACGAGCTGCTCGAGATCTGCCACGAGTATGACGTGACGATCTCGCTCGGCGATTCCTGCCGTCCGGGTTGCCTCTACGATTCCAACGACGCCACCGAGACCGCCGAGATGATCGAGCTCGGCAAGCTGTGCAAGCGCGCCTGGGCCGCCGGCGTCCAGGTCATGGTCGAGGGCCCGGGTCACATGGCGCTCGACGAGATTGCCGCCAATATGAAGCTGCAGAAGCGTCTGTGCCACAACGCCCCGTTCTATGTGCTCGGGCCGCTGGTGACCGATATCGGCGTGGGCTACGACCACATCACCGCCGCCATCGGTGGCGCCATCTCCGCCAGCTCCGGCGCCGACTTCCTGTGCTACGTGACACCGGCAGAGCACCTATGCCTGCCTAACGCCCAGGATGTGCTCGACGGCCTCATGGCCACCAAGATCGCCGCACACGCCGCCGACATCGCCAAAAAGGTGCCCCACGCCCGCGACATGGACGACAAGATGGGCCAGGCACGCCGCAAGCTCGACTGGGACGCCATGTGGAAGTGCGCGCTCGACCCGGTTACGGGCAAGAAGCGCTACGAGGAGTCCCCCGCTGCCACCGAGGGCACTTGCACCATGTGTGGCAAGATGTGCGCCGTCCGCACCGTCAACAAGATCTTCGAGGGCACCACGATCGACCTCGGCATGGAGGACTAGCCCTGTCGCCGCGGCCGCTTCTGGCGGCGAGCCGGTGCCTGTCAATTGTTGACGTGCGAACATTTGCTTGCATTTGCGTAAAGATTGCATCGCCCGCCCGGGTTCGACATAGAGTCGGCCCGGGCATCTTTATAATGCTGGCTTATAGACCCATTTGATTCCGACCGAACAAGGGAGCGAACATGGATCGCAGTAAGGTACCTGCCGTTCTATCCATCGCAGGATCCGATTCCAGCGGTGGCGCCGGCATTCAGGCCGACATCAAGACCATCACGGCGCACCGCCTGTATGCCGAGACGGCCATCACCGCCATCACCGCACAGAACACCCTGGGCGTCACCGCCGTGCAGAACATCTCCCCGGATATTGTCGCGGCGCAGATCGATGCCGTTTTTGACGATATCCGCCCCAAAGCCGTCAAGATTGGCATGGTTTCTTCTGTCGAGATTATCGATGTTATCGCCGACCGCCTGAGCGCCTGGAACGCGACAAACGTGGTAGTCGACCCCGTCATGGTAGCCACCTCGGGCGCACGGCTGATTGCCGAAGATGCCGCCGAGGCGCTCACCCGCCGCCTGTTCCCGCTGGCGACGGTTATCACGCCCAATATTCCCGAGGCCATGGCCCTGCTCGACTACGAGGTCGACTCCGAGCGCACGCAGCAAAATGCTGCCATGCTCCTCACCCGCCGCTTTGGTTGCGCATCCCTCGTTAAGGGTGGGCATCTTGTCAACGAGGCCAACGATGTACTGGCCGAACCCGCGCCACTCGATGACGAGGGCAACCATCTGGGAGATCCACTCACCACGTGGTTCCGCCACAAGCGCATCGAGACCGACAACACACACGGCACCGGCTGCACGCTCTCGTCCGCCATCGCCTGCGCGCTGGCCCAGGGCATGGATCTTGCCGACGCCGTCAACGCCGGCAAGGCCTACCTGACAGGCGCTCTGGCCGCCGGCTTTGACATGGGCAAAGGTTCCGGCCCCGTCAATCACATGTGGCAGTATTAAGATTCGCGACCCCAAACCACCGCAAAGGGGACAGACACCTTTGCGGTGGTTTGGGGTCGCGCTACTCACCGAGCATCTCTTGGAGCTTGGCTGCCACGGCGTGACCCAGGCTCTCGTGGCTTTCGGGCATCATATGCAGATAGTCGATATCGCCCGGCTCGGCAAAGTCGGCGGCATTCAAAAAGTCGCAGCCAAACTGCTCAGCCACATGTGCGTAGTACTCACCAAAATGCTCCGAGGCCTCGACGGAACGCTCGTCAAAATCGGTCATATATACATCGGCGATTTGCGGCTTGATCTTGATAGGTGCCATCAGCAGAATACGCGGGCAGGGTGCGGCATTGGTCCAGGGAAATGCACGCACCGCGCGAATCAGCGCCATGGCGCCACGGGCAATATCGGAGGCCGTCACACCAAAGACCGTCTTGCAATCGTTAGTTCCCAGCATAATAACGATCGCATCCAGCGGCTTATGGGCCTCGAGCAACATCGGAAGTGCGCGGATGCCGTTAAGATTGGTGTCCAAATGGCACATGTCGTCGCGTACCGTCGTGCGGCCGTTGAGGCCTTCTTCAATTACATGCCAGCCCTCGCCTAAGTCACGTTGGGCCACGCCACACCAGCGCACATCCCGCGCATAGCGCACCGCGGTGCCGTCGCGCATGCCCGCCGGATCGTAACCATAGGTGTTGCTGTCGCCAAAGCATAGAACGTTTTTCATCGTAAGCCCCTCGCTCAGTAAAAAGCCGACGGGAGCAGCCTCTCCCGCCGGCTCGACCTATCTGTCAGCACGTACCGATTACAGGTACTTGCGCCAATCGTCCTCGTCCTCATCATCCTCGGTAGCAGCCTGGGCCTGCTCGGCGGCGCGAGCTGCCGCAGCACGAGCGGCAACCTGGGCATAGGACTCCTCGTTGCGCTCGGGGAAGTTTGCCAGCACGTGCTCGAACTTGGCAAAATCCTCATCCCAGCGCGTAGAAGGCACGGCAAAGAAGACCTGCTTGACCTTAAAGTCGCCCGACGCGAGCTCCTTGCGGAAGAGCTCGGCCACGGCCTCTGCGTCAAAGCCGTTGTTGTCGCAGCCCCAAGCGCCCAGCACGAGCTTCTCGCGACCTAGCTCGTCGCAGATGGCAAGCACAAAGCGAATGCGGTCGCGCAGGGCATCCAGCAGAGCATCGTCGCTCACGCGATACTCCTGGCGGGCGCGCTTAACGTTGGGCGCGGCGGCCACGATCACGTCGGCGTATGCATGCACGTGGTTGCGGTCGAAGCGCACCGCAGGCACCACCAGCGCACGGTTTCGGTAAAGCTCGCAGTTGATGTTGCGGCGACGGTTCTCGCCGTACCATTTGCGCTGCTTATCGAGAACGTTGTACAGATACGAATCGGCGCACAGCGTGGCCTCCTGGCCCAGATAACCCTGAATATAGCCACCGCCCGGGTTGGTGAACGAGGCAAAGGCGAGCACGGCCATGTCGCAGAACTGCGCATAGCCACGACCGTTGTCCAGGATGGCCTGCGTGGCGGATGCATCAAGCACGGTGACCTCGGGCAGAACCGGAGCGGGCTCCTCAGCAGGCGCGGACTCAGCTTCAGCGATTTCCTCGGCAGGCTCCTCGACGGGCTCGAGCGCTGCCTCGACCTCGGCAGCCTCCGCGCCCTCGACGTCCTCGGCAACCCACTCTTCGGCGGCCACAGCAGTCTGAACCTTGGCCTTCATCGCCGCGACAAAGCCGGCAGGCATGCCGTCAAACTCGCGAACACCGACAAGCGAACGCTCGATATCCTTGGCGCACGCTTCGGATACAGTTGCCACGTGACGCTCGGCGGCCTTGGCACGGGCCTCGCGCTTGGGATTGGGCTGACCCGCTCGGTTGGACCTGCGGTTACGGTTCCTGTTGTCGACGTCTGCCATAAGTGGTCACCTTTCTCGGTCTCTGCCGCTATCGGCTTTTCCCATCCATGATACCCCGCCGCGTACAAAAAAGACGGCCCCGAAGGACCGCCTTTCGCATCGATTTACACGCACGGCAAGCACCGCCGCAATTCGCCACTAGTCGCGACGGCCAAGGATGTTCAGGATGCGCAGGAACACGTTGATAATGTCCACGAACAGATTGGACGCCATGAGCACCGCATTGGGCAGCGTGGGCGGCACCGTCGTGGCAACATAGGTGTCGTAGCCAATAAAGCCGGCGAACACCACGATCACGATCAGGTCGGTGATGGTCTGCGAGACGCCCATGAACATCAGCACGATCTCAACCAGAATAGTGGCGAGCAGAATGCCAAAGCCGATGCCATATACGCGCTGGAAAAACTTGGGGAACGTCACGCCCAAGGCGCCAAAGACAAAGGTGATGGCGGCCGTGGCGATAAAGGCAGTGTTGATGGTGGGCAGGTCGTAGTTGGCAAGGCCAAACGACGCGGTCAGGCCAAAGGTACTCGCAAAGATTACGTAGCCCACAAGGGACAGACCCACGGACTGCTTGCCCGCAGCAGCCGACATCATGACCATGCCGACGATGGTTAAAATAAACGAGCCAAAGACCAGTGGCAGGGCGGCGCCGCTCATCATCATGCGGGCAAACGCCATGGTGCTCGTAAAGTAAGCACCGGCGCCCATGGCGCAAAAGCCCAAGAAGATGAGGGCGGACATGGCAAGATTGTACGCGCGCGGCGACATCTCCTTGGCGCGGCTTGCGCCGGTCTCGATGGGGCCGTTCTGATAGCCCTGGATATCGTTCATACTTCGTCCTTTCAAAAAGCGCCACAACAGCGCCGTAGGTGACAAGATTCCTGCCATTGTACCCGAATGCCGCGCGCTCTTACCCGCGGCGCTCGCCCTCGAGCGTGCGGTCAAACGCCCACACCCACCAACGCATCAGATGAGTCTGCGAGCCATCCGGTCGCTCGCGTGCCTGTTCTTCCAGATACAGTTCGGTCGCATGTCCGCCAAAACGAACCTTATAAGTCGCCGTACGAATGCCGTGAACCGTCAGGCCAAAACCGGTGGACGAGACAATCTCGTCAATCGTAAAGCAGCGACCGTCAACCCAGCAGACGGTAACCGGCACAACCTGTCCGCCCGCGAGGATGCGAGCCACGACGTCCACATACTGCTTGTGTACGCGCCGAGTTTTGCCGTCTGTCTGTCGATATTCCATGCCTCCTATTATCGAACGCATGTTTGCATATTGTAAAGCGAACAGACTGTGGTTTTGGGGTGTTGGGGCGCGCGCACGTGTCCTCATGGTGTGTTAGCAAAAAGAACACCCGCGGTCAACAGGGCTAATATTCATTTTTAGTGCCAAAAAATTCACTGCTCCCATCAGAACTCGGTAAAGAAACCCACAGGAGGTGATACGATTTATCATGTTTCTGTAACGTGCCTGCAAACTTCGAGAAAGCCCATATATGGACGTAACGTTCTCAACCTTCCTCGGCCAACTTGTGTCGAACCCAGTCCTTGCCGTCACCGTGATCCTCGCGCTCGGCGCCATCTTCGTCAATGGATGGACCGACGCACCCAACGCCATCGCGACCTGCGTCACTACGCGCTGCATGCCCGCCCGCGCCGCCATTCTCATGAGTGCCGCATTCAACTTCCTTGGCGTGCTCATCATGACGCACTTTAACGCGAGCGTCGCCAACACCATCTCCCATATTGTCGACTTTGGCGGAAACAGTACCATGGCGCTCGCCTGCCTGTGCGCGGCGCTGTTCTCCATCGTCGTCTACGGCGCCACAGCGTCGCGTTTTGGCATCCCCACCTCGCAAAGCCACAGCCTTATCGCCGGCCTGACCGGTGCCGCCATCGCCCTCGGCGGTGCGAGCAGCGTCAACGTCCACGAGTGGATGAAGGTCATCTACGGCCTGGCGCTCTCCATCGGCCTGGGCTTTGTCATGGGCTGGGTCCTGTGCAAGCTCGTCTCGATTCTTTTCGCCGCCGCCAACAGGCGACGTGCCAATGTCTTCTTTAAATACGCTCAGATCGCGAGCGCTGCGGCCATGAGCTTTATGCACGGCGCGCAGGATGGACAGAAGTTCATCGGCGTGCTCTTTTTAGGCGTGGCCTTTGCCAGCGGCCAGACGAGCGTCGGCGATGCCGGCATCCCCATCTGGATTATGCTGCTGTGCTCGGCCACCATGGGCATCGGCACCAGCGTGGGCGGCGAGCGCATCATCAAGTCCGTTGGCCAGAGCATGGTCAAGCTCGAGAAGTACCAGGGCTTCTCCGCCGACCTGGCGGGCGCCGCAAACCTGCTGCTTGCCACGCTCACCGGCATCCCCGTGTCCTCCACTCACATCAAGACCTGCGCCATCATGGGCGTCGGCGCCGTCAAGCGCCTTTCGGCCATCAACTTCGGCGTAGTCAAGGACATGATGTTCACCTGGTTCTTCACCTTCCCCGCCTGTGGACTCATCAGCTTTGTCATGGCCAAGCTGTTCATGATGTTCATCTAGTCAAACCGAGCGTCCATCCGGACCGTAATACTTCGCCCACCCGTCTTCGCCTCGAAAGGACCCACTCATGGCAAAGAAACCCGATTCGTTCTACTTTGACAACTACGTCGCCTGCGCCGACCTTGCCGTCCAGGCCGCCGAGCTGCTCACCAAGATTTTCGAGAACTTCGATCCTGCAAAGATTCACGATATGCTCGACAAGATGCACGCGATCGAGCATGCGGCCGACAAGAAGCACCATGAGCTTGAGGACGCCCTGCTCACGGCCTTTATCACCCCGCTTGAGCGCGAGGACCTGGACCTGATGAGCTGCTCGCTCGACACCGTGCTCGACCGTATCGAAGGCGTCGTGCAGCGCGTCTACTTCACCAACATCCAGAGCATCCATCCCGACGCCATCGTCATCGCCCACAAGGTGACCGACGCCTGCCGCGCCATGAAGGACCTGATGGTCGAGCTGCCTAACTACCGCAAGTCCAAGACGCTGCGCGAGCTCGTCATCCAGATCAACACCATCGAGTCCGAGGCCGACGAGCTCTATATCAACGCCATGCGTAACCTGCACGTTAACGGCAAGGACCCGCTCGAGGTCATCGCTTGGCGTGACGTGTACGCCTTCCTGGAGTACTGCGCCGACTGCTGCGAGAATGTGGCCGATGTCGTGGATTCGATTGTCATGAAGAACAGTTAATTGGGGGCACGTGTCCCGGCGGCGAAGGGCCGGCCACGGTTTGCTTTCTCACTCCGGCTGCTTTGCAGAGTCATTCGAAAGTAAACCGTGGCCGGCCCTTCGCCTTACGTACCACCATTGGGAACTTTGGCTGATAGGTTTAGCGCAATGGGGGTTTGGCTGAAGGGACCTTTGGTACCCGTTCGGACACTTTGGCCCTTGATGAGCGTTTGGCCGATTGCTGCTTTGGGTACTCTGTGGGTTACTTTGGGTTTGTTTGATTTTTAATTGTAGGAGGGCTTGTATGTCTTATTTGGATCTGGCTCGGGGTCGTTATTCTTGTCGCGAGTTTGAGGATCGTTCTGTTGAGCAGGCTGTGGTGGATGCCATTGTTGAGGCTGGGCGTATTGCTCCTTCTGCTTGTAATAATCATCCAGCCCGTGTGATGGTGCTGGATACGCCTGAGCTATTGGAGAAGGCTGCTGCTTGTCAGCCTCGGTTTGCTCGTGATGGGTCTATCTTTGGAGCTCCGCTTGTCTTCCTTATTTGCAGCGTTACCGATGATGCTTGGGTGCGCCCGTATGACCAGATGAATTCCAGTGAAATCGATACGTCCATCGTGTGTGATCAGATGATGATGGAGGCCACCGAGCAGGGCCTGGGAACGTGCTGGGTGTGCCATTTTAAGCCCGAGCTAGCCCGCGAGCCCGAGCTAGCCCGCGAGCAGTTCAACCTGCCCGAGGGCGTCTATCCCTATCACATGCTCGTCTGTGGTTATCCTGCCGACCACATCGCAGACCCCGAGCATCGCGAGGCCCGCACCATTCCCCTCTCCGACTTCCTCCTCAAGTAGCTTTTTGGGACATGCCTTAAAACCTACCCTTGACCGCTCACCCGTTCGCCGAGTTCTGCGCCACTATGTGCAGGGCTCGGTTTTTTATGTTACGCACCCCGGCACAGTCATAAAAAAGGACCCGCAAGCTGCGGGTCCTTTCTAGGCACTAAATTGTAGGCAGAATGTTAGTCCAAGTCGTCGGCGGCAAAGTTGTCGATCGGGGCGAAGGGATCGGCCACGGGGACAACCGGGTCAGCGACGGGCAGCGGCTCGGCGGGAACAGTCACCGCAGGAGAAGCGGCAGAACCGACCGGCGTGGAGGCCATGAGGTCGGCCGGGAAGGAGTTCTGGGCATCGTCCATGAAGTGCTGGATAAGCTTGAGATACTCGGCCTTGAACTCCTCACGAGAAGCCTTGAGACGATCGATCTCCTCGAGCTCGGCCTGCTTCTCGGTCAGAGCCTGGCGGATAACCTCGCGGGCCTTAGCGTCAGCCTCGTTGCGGATACGCTCAGCGTTCTCGTTGGCATCGTTGACGATGGTCTCAGCGGTCTGCTGGGCAGCGATCAGGGCAGCGGAAATCTGGCGCTCCTGAGCGGAGAAGTCAGGGGCGGGAGCAGCCACGGGGGCGGCAGGAACGGCCTGGGCGGTGGCATCCTGAGCCTGGGCAAGCTGAGCCTGGGCATCGGCAAGCTGCTGCTCGGTAGCAGTCAGACGACCCTTAAGGTCGACGATCTTAGCGAGCATAGCGTCAACCTCGGAGGACAGCGTCTCCAAGAAGACGTCGACCTCGGCAGGATCGTAACCACGCTTGGCCTCAGAGAAAGTCTGAGCCTGGATGTCTGCAGGGGTAATAGCCATAACAAGTCTCCTTTTTCATCGCCTCGGCGCTACACGCCCGACGTAAGTTACTAAGCCAGTTCTATACGAGTATACCTATAAGAAGCTGCAGAACCAGCCTCTGCACCAACTGCAACGCAATAATCGCAACGACCGGCGAAAAATCGATACCGCCCATCGGCGGGATGAAACGACGGAACAGGTTGAGCCACGGACCGCACACGCTATCGAGCACCGCAGCAATATCCTGAAGCAAACCACCCTGTTTCATGGGAATCCACGTCATAAAGCAGTAGACGACAATGAGCGTGGAATAGAAGTTGAACAGCGTGTTGACCAGCTGGACGATAGTGTAGATGTTGATGGGAATCTCCTCGTCTTGTCTTTACTTAAGGTAGCCGTCGGCACGAAGCTTCTTGAGATCGGAATCTTTGACCTCGCAGCCGGCGGGCAGCACCATGAACACGCGGTCGCCCACCTCCTTGACCGTGGCACCCAGACCGCAGGCAAAGCCGTAAGAGAAGTCCAAGACGCGCTTAGCAACTTCGGTGCGTACGCCCACAAAAATCAGTGCGACAGGCTGCTTGGTGCGAACGCGGCGCACTACAGTCTCCACGTCGTCATAGCTCTCGGGGCGCAGGACATAGGCCGGCAGCTGCGGTGTGGCGTTGATGATATTGCTCGCATAGGCCGAGGCATCGCTCGGTGCAGGCGCGGACGCAGCGGCGGCACGGGCGCGGGTGTTCTCGGCGTAGCTCGACGGCGTGTCATAGGCACCAGGACGATAACCGCTCGCAACGCTGTCCTGCGAGCGCGAAGGCGGGTTATACGTCGTGGCATGGCGGGAGTCATCGCCGACCAGCTGACCGGAGCGCGTATACACGGCAACCGACTCAGCTTCACCACGGCGCGTCTGACCAAGCAGGCCGTTGCTCGGCTCGTCTTGGGTGTAGAAGCCCTCGCCCGAAGCACCGCTGTAGCCGTTGCCCTGATAACCATCGTCATAGCCGTCATCGTAGCCGTAGTCGTCGTCCTGGCCATAACCCTGGTCGTAACCCTGCTGGCCGCCCAGGTGCATCTTATTTTTAATCTCGTCAAGGAAGCCCATGGTTGTGTCCTCTCGCGGTTTAGTGCAGGCGCCCCGATAATCAGTGCGCACTTCAGAGCCTTATTTTACTGCAAACTCCGGGCTAAATACTACCCTGCCCAGGCGAACGAGCGTAGAGCCCTCCTCAAGGGCAGGCTCAAAGTCCTCGCTCATGCCGCAGGAAAGCTCAGGCAGGTTCAAATCAGGATGCGCCGCCTCCAGCTCATCCCTCAGCTCACGAAGCCCCGCAAAGGTGCGGCGTGCCACATCCTTATTCCCCCGGGGCGCCATAGTCATAAGCCCCTGCACGCAAATTCCCTCGAGCTCCGCAAGCTCACCCGCGGCGGCGCGAATCTCATCGGGCGAAAAGCCTCCCTTCGACTCCTCACCGCTCACATTGACCTCAATGAGCACGCGCTGGGGGCCGGCGAGCTCGCCTGCCTCAATCTTGCGGACAGCACGGCTCGAGATCGCCTGCGCCAGATGCAGCGAACCCACCGAGTGAATCAGCTCGGCTGAGCCCAGCACCGCATTGATCTTATTGGTCTGCAGGTTGCCGATCATATCGAAGCGCACCTCGGGCAGCTCCGGATGCTCCGCCAGACCCGTAAGCTTGCGAACCAGCTCCTGCGGGCGGTTCTCGGCAAAATGGCGATACCCCGCCTGGATGGCGGCAACGGTCTCATCGACACCAACGGTCTTAGACACGGCAATGAGGCGCGCGGCGTCGTGGGGGCGGCCCGCGTGATCGAGCGCCGCATAAAAACGTTCCAGAATCTGCTCGCGGCGAGCGCGCATCAAGTCCAAATAGTTATCCATTGCTAATCGCCTCCGCTGACAGCCAAACAAGTAGTCCCATGCTAACGCAAGAGCGCGGCCCCGCATGTGCAAGGCCGCGCTCACTTAGGTATTTACAATCTTTCGACGAACGGGGTCACTTACTCCTCGTCGTCCTCGCCATCGTCCTCGTCCTCAAGATGATCGAGCAGGTAGCGAAGGCCCTCGCTGACCTCGTTAACGGGCACCTTGGCAACGTAGCGCGCGTCGACGGCGGGCCTCATGATAACACCCTCGCCCGAAGGCACGCGCATGCTCTCGAGCTCATCCTCGTCCACACGGGCGATATCGCCGGCGTTCATACGCTGACCAGTCAACAGGAAGGTCAGACGGCAAGCGGCATCGATGGAAATCGAAGCGATGCGATCGAGGTAGCGCGAAACCATGATGGCGCGGCGCAGGTCGTCATAGTTGCTGTCGTCGTCCATAAAGTCGCCCGTATCCATACGGTTAAAGGTGCGGAAGAACTTCTCGTAGGCGGCGTGCACCGGCTCGTCCTCGACGGCCAGGTTGCAGATGATGGACATGTCATTGGTGACGAGCGCAGAAAGCGAAGAGCCCAGCACCTGGTAGACGGCCTCAGCCTCGGCCTCGACCGTGCCGACAAGCTCCTTGGGCAGCGAGATGTCGGCCTTGATCATATGACGCGTGGCACGGCAGATCTGACGGACTTTATCGGTCATGCGCTGCAGGTTAAAGTCGACGTAGATGATCGTCTGAAGCAGGCGGAAGTCGGAGGCGACCGGTGACTGCGTGGCGCACTGCATATCGTCGGCAGCGTCAGATGTGTATAAGAGACAGGGTTGTAGCACACGGCCTCCAAGTTAGCGCAGCGCGCGTCAATCGAAAGCGTGCGCTTCTTGGTCTTGGTGGCGAGCTTGCGGTCGTCGGTCACATAGGCCTTCACGGCATCGTGGAGGGCCAGATCGACGGCCTCGTAGATGCTCAGCATCTCGTGACGGGCCTCGACGAGCTGACGGGAAAACAGTTTGCGCATGGTTCAATCCAATCAGTTGGGTGCGGTCATGCCGCCCGCACAGTGAATACGCACCGGACCAGGTCCGATCGGCTTGGGACTAGTCGCACCGATCAGCCAAAGCGGCCGGTGATATAGTCTTCCGTCCGCGAGTCCACCGGGCTGGTGAAGATCGCGTCGGTTTGACCATACTCGATGAGCGTGGCGGGCTCGCCGGCAACTTCCTGCAAGAAGAATGCGGTGTAGTCGCTGATACGAGCTGCCTGCTGCATTGAATGCGTGACGATGATGATCGTCATCTCGGGCGCCAGCTCGGCCATCAGATCCTCGACCTTAGAGACGGACGTGGGGTCGATGGCGGAGCAGGGCTCGTCCATCAGGAGAACATCGGGTTGCACCGCAAGCACGCGCGCGATGCACAGACGCTGCTGCTGACCGCCCGAGAGCGCCAAACCATCCTTGTTGAGCTGATTGGATACCTCTTTCCAGAGGTTAGCGCGCTTGAGCGATTCTTCCACGATGTCATCGAGGTCGCTTTTGCTAGTCACGCCCTGCAGACGAGGGCCAAAGGCGACATTCTCGTAGATGGATTTGGGAAACGGGTTGGGCTGCTGAAAGATCATGCCCACGCGACGACGGAGATCGACCGGGTCGACGCCCTCGGCATAGATATCATTGCCGTCGAGCGTCATGGTGCCCTCGACGCGCGTACCCTCGATCAGATCATTCATGCGGTTGATGCAGCGCAAAAACGTCGACTTGCCGCAGCCCGAAGGGCCAATGAAGGAGGTGATGGCGTTTTTGGCGATGTTGAGGTCAAGCCCCGTCAGCGCATGAAAGTCACCGTACCAAAAGTTGAAATCCTTGGCCGTAATGGCCGCTTGCTCCAGCGTGGGAGCGGACTGATAAACGGACATGGGACTCCTTAACTAGCGACGCTTGCGCGACAGGAAGCGCGCAAACAGGTTGAAGGCCAGAATGATCACCATCAGCAAGAGCGCGGTGCCGTAGGCTGCGTTCATGTTGATGCCGTCGTTTGCAAGCAGGTACAGGTGAACCGTCATGGGGCGGCCGGAATCGAGCGGCGAAATAGGTAGATTGATGGCTTGGCCCATGGTGTAGAGCACCACCGCGGTCTCGCCAATGGCACGGCCAATGGCGAGGACGATGCCCGTGGCAATACGGCCAAAGGCAGAAGGAAGCACGATCTTGGAGACGACCTGCCACTTGGTGGCGCCCAGGCCGTACGCGCCCCAACGGATATAGCGCGGAACGGCGCGAATGGCCTCTTCGGTGGTGCGCATGACGATGGGAAGCATCAAGAGCGCGAGTGCCAGAGCGGCCGAGACCATCGAAAGGCCCAGACCCATGGCCTCGACAAACAAGGCGTAGCCAAACAGGCCCATAACGATAGAGGGCACCGAGGCCAAAGCGTCAGCAGCGTAGCGAATGAGCTCGACGACCTTGCCCTGCTTGGCGTACTCGGCCAGATAGACGGCTGCCAGCACAGCAATCGGCGTGCAGATAAGCATGGCGAGCGCCGTCACATAGACGGTCGAGACGATCGTGGGCCAAATTCCGCCCTCGGCGTTGACGCCCTGGGGCCAACCGAAGATAAAGTCGAGCGAAATATGCGGCAGGCCGTTAATGACCACATATGCGATGATAGCGACCAGCACCAGCGTGGTGATATAGGCAGCCGCGCGGAATACGCCGAGCATGATCTTGTTGGACAAGTCCTTGTTGATGCGGCCCTTCTTGCCGTGGGAAAGGGCACGCTTGATGCGCTCGCGCGACGAGGTCGTATCGACCGTCGCGTCAACGGAATCGGACATAGCCTACCCCCTCTTTTTCTTGGAAATCAGACGGACGACGCCCACCAGCGTGGCGGAGATGATAAACAGGACCACGCCCATGCCGAACAGCGCCGAGCGGTGCAGACCCGAGGAATAGCTCATGTCGAGCGCGATCTGGCTCGTGAGCGTCGAGATGGGGCTCGCAATGCTGTCGGGAATAACCGGGGCGTTACCCACGACCATGAGCACGGCCATGGTCTCGCCGATGGCACGGCCCATACCCAGCACGATGGCATCCACGATACCCAGCTTGGCGGCAGGTAGCACGACCTTATAGATGGTCTGCCACTTGGTGGCGCCCATGGCATACGATGCCTCGCGAATGCCCATGGGAATGGAATTGAGGGCATCGATGGTGAGCGTGGTGATGGTAGGGACGATCATGATGGCAAGCACGAACCACGCCGTCAGCGCACCAAAACCAAGACCACCGGTCACCTGCGCGATAAACGGACGGATGATGATCATGCCAAAGAAGCCATAGATGATAGAAGGGATACCGGCCAACAGGTCAACGGCAGGGCTGATGAGCTTGCGCACGCGCTTGCCGGCGATCTCGACCAGATACACGGCCGTGCCCACGCCTAGGGGCACACCCATGGCGAGCGCACCGACGGTCACCAGACCCGAGCCGGCAAGCAGCGACACGATGCCGTAGTGGCCCTCAGAGGGCGCCCACGTAAAGCTAAAGAAGTCCGCCAGACCGATGTCGGTAAAGACGGGCAGCGCCGAGTACGTGGTAAAGACAAAAATCAGGATGACGGTAACGACCGCCAAGAACGCGCAGGCAAAGAAGATCCACTGCAGCGCCTTCTCCTTGATATAGGTACTGCGCGATACGAGCGCCAGCTCGCGCTTCTTGGGCGTCTGAACATTCTGCTCAGTCTGGGAGTTTTCCTGTGCTTCCATGCTACTCACTCCCCTTCTCGTCGTTGGTGACGGGGATAAAGCCCGCCTCGCGAATCTGCTTGTCCATCTTTTCGGACGTCACGTAGTCGATGTAATCCTGCGCCTGCTGCGAAGGCGCACCCTTAACAAAGAAGTAAAGGTCGCGCGAGATGGGATAGCCGCCGCTCGCGACCGTCTTCTCGGACGCCTCAACATGATTGACCGAGACGGCCTTGACCGAGGTCTTGGCGTTGAGGCTATCGACGAAGCCCAGCGAAATGTAGCCAATGGCTCCGCGCGAACGAGATACCACGTCGCGCACCTGGCCCGTGCCCGAAAGAACGGCCGAGCGGCGATCGAAGGGGGTGCCGTCCATCACGATGGTGCGAAAGGCCTCACGCGTGCCGGACGCCTCATCTCGGTTGATAACCTGAATCCTCAGGTCCTCGCCACCGACTTCTTTCCAGTTGGTGATCTTGCCGGCGTAAATATCGCGGAGCTGCTCGGTCGAGAGGTTATCGACCGGGTTATCGTCGTTCACGATGACCGCGATACCGTCGTGGGCAATGACGATGGGAGTCAGGCCCAGATCCTGTTCGTCGGCATTGAGTCCACGGGAGGAGCTGGCGATATCGGCCGTGCCGGCGCTGACGGCCTCGATGCCAGCGGAAGAACCCAAACCGGAAACGAGCACGTCGATGCCGGTCTCCTCCTTAAAGCCCTCGGCCGCAATCTCGGCGATAGGAAGGCAGGTCGTGGAGCCAGCGACAGTAATGGAAGAGGTAGAAGATCCCGAAGAACAGGCGCACAGCGTAAGTGTAAGCACAGCGGCGCTCAGGACCGATACGATCTTTCTCATAGCATCACGCCGATCGCAGCATGGCGCCCACAGGTGCCGTCCTCGTTACGGTAGGAATAAAAGCGGTCGTTCTGACGCACGGTCGAAAGCTGGGTATCCACGATATTATCCGCGTCGACACCGACATCTACCAGCGCCTCGCGAATGGCAGCGGAAAGATCGAGCATGCGAGAGGTACTCGCATCGATGCAAGAGAACTCGGCGGCAAAGCGATCCATGAGCTCCTGGGATACTTCATATTCGTCACCCAAGATATGGGGGCCGATATAGGCGGAAACGTCGCTCGCATCGCAGCCGGCAGCATCGCAAAGCGCCTGGCACGCCTTGGCGGAAATACGTGCAATCGTACCCTTCCAACCGGAGTGCACCACGGCAAATCCGCCAGGGGCCACCAGCACCACGGGAACGCAGTCGGCAAAGCAGAGCAGCACGGGCACGTTATGCGCCGTACAGACGATGGCATCGCAGCCCTCGGCAATCTGCTCGCGGACGTCCTCAAGGTCATCGGCGCCGTTCGAGGTCACCGCAACGATATGGTCACCATGGACCTGATTGGGAACGAGCAGGTTGTGCTCGCACTCGGCGGCACCCATAGCCTCGAGCGCGCGACGACGATTTTCTTGAACAGCAAAGGGGTCATCGCCAACATGCGAGCCCAAGTTGAGTGAGGAGTACGCATCTTCGGAAACACCACCGGCGCGCTCGGTGAAGGCAAAGCGAACATCGGATGTCGCGCCTTCCACCAACGTAACTCCATCATGGTCGACACGCGAAACGTTGTCCGCACGTGCTGCCATACTAAAGCCTCCTAATAACACAAGTACCGCGGCATCGCCGCTACAGCCCGCGTTTATACGGCTGTCATACTTCTCTAAAAGGATACCTGCTGCGCTGGAGGCAATCGTAAAGGGAACGTAAAGAGATTGGAGGTTCTAGTTTACAAAGTCGAAATAAAAAGGGCGCGTCCATACGGACACGCCCCTGTGCACAACAATGCAAAGAACGACTTAGAAGCTACCGCGCTTCAGGAAGTCGGGAAGCTCGAACTGATCGTTGCCGAAGTTAGGAAGCTCGGTGCCACCGACGTTGCGGGTCGGAGCGGCCTGAGCCGGGCTGGTGGCCGGAGCGGTGCGCTGCGGCTCAGCGGAAGCAGCGGCCTTGCTCTGAGACTGCTGAGCGGCAAAGAGCTCATCCTGACGGTTGACGTTGGAGTCGGAGAAGCCCGTAGCGATGACGGTGATACGCACCTGATCGCCCAGGGACTCGTCGACAACGGTACCGAAGATGATGTTGGCCTCGGGGTCGACGGCGTTGGCGACAACGTCGGCGGCGTCGCTGATCTCCTGGATGCCCAGGTCCTTGGAACCGGCGATGGAGAGCAGCACGCGTGTGGCACCATCGATGGAGCTCTCGAGCAGCGGGCTGGAGATGGCCTGCTGGGCAGCGTCGACGGCACGGGTATCCCCAGAAGAGGTACCGATACCCATCATGGCGGTACCGGCCTGCTTCATGATGGTCTTAACATCGGCGAAGTCCAGGTTGATGATACCGGGGACGGTGATGAGGTCGGTGATGCCCTGGGTGCCCTGGGAAAGGACGCCATCGGCAATCGCGAAGGCCTCGAGCATGGTGGTCTTCTTCTCGGCGATGTCGAGCAGCTTATCGTTAGGGATGACGATCATGGTGTCGACGCAATCGGAGAGGGTCTTAATGCCCTCCTCGGCGCTCTTCTTGCGCTTACGGCCCTCGAAGGTGAAGGGCTTGGTCACGACGGCGACGGTCAGCGCACCGACCTCGTTCATCGCGATATCGGCAACGATGGGAGCGGCGCCGGTACCGGTGCCACCGCCCTCGCCGCAGGTGATGAACACCATGTCGGCGCCAGCGAGCGCCTCGGCAATGTCGTCGCGGGACTCATCGGCAGCCTTGCGGCCAACCTCGGGGTTGGCGCCGGCGCCCAGGCCGCGGGTAAGGTCGGTGCCGATGTGCACCTTGATATCGGCATCAGAGATCGCGAGTGCCTGAGCATCGGTGTTGATGGCAACAAACTCGACGCCGCGGATGCCCTCTTCGATCATTCGATTGACCGCGTTGGTACCGCCGCCGCCGACGCCGACCACCTTAATGACGGCAAGGTAGTTGTTGATCTCTGTCTCGTGCATGTCGGTCCTCCGAACAAAGGTTATAGCCATAGCATGGGTCGACCCCTGCGCACATTAACCTTCAGGTTGAAAGTAAATGCAAAGGTAAACCGTATTATGTTTGCACATTATGAACGTATCAGTCAAATAATTGACCGTGAAAACCAAACAAACCAGATAAACGGCGTGGTATGGCCCCTCAACAAAGCATCAACCAGCGCTACGAGGTCGGAGCGTTCCTAAATGTATAGTTACCCGGAGAGCGCACATTGATATACGTTACGCCCTCTACCTGCGAAAGCAGCTTGGTGACTACGCGCTCCTTCTTGACGATATCGTTCGAATCGCCCAGCGACACCTCAATGCCGTTATTGAGGTTTGCCGAGATGGCTTCGACCGAAGGCGTGGAAATATCCTTGACTTGTCCCAAGAACTCGCTCGAAAAACCACGCACATAATCCAAGCCAGCCTTAACGGCCTTGGAGCTCACCGCCTGGCCGGAAACCGGAGCGACATCCGCCGAGACATCAGTCAACAACACCGCGCCATAGTGCTTAGCGAGCGCCAGCGCGGCATCAATGCCGGTCAGGGTATTTGAGCCCTGCCCCGTCGTGATGACGTTGCCCTGGTCATCCACTTCGACCGACGTCGACAGCGGGGCGATCCAGGTGTCATCATCCCCGATGGCCCAGGCAAGGTCATCGGAGCTGATATAGGCAATTGCGATGACCTTGCGCTCCATCGGCGTAATGATGAGCGTATGCGGGAACTGACGCTGGACATCCACGCCCGAGACCCACGGATTCTGCTTGAGGTCCTCGGTAATCTGGTCGGGATCGACGTTAAAAAGCGACGTTCCCTCGGGCAAATCGATCAGCTGGATAGCATCGTGCTTCGTCACGTGCTCGCTGCCTTGAATCTGAATATCAGTGGCGGTAAACAATCCAGAGTTAATCACCACGATGGCAACGACGACGAGCACGGCCAAGACGGCCAGAACGCCGCCCACGATTTTGCCTTTGCCTGCAACGACAGAAGCGGCGTCTGATGTTTTATTTGCCATCGCCCCAAGTGAAGACAACAGGTTGACGCCTTTTTTACCCGAAGGCTTCTTGGCGGTAGCCGACACCGATGTCAGCGAGCGCGGTTTCGATGCGCCCAGCGTGCGACCCGGACGCGCCGCCTTAGTTCCTGCCGAGGGCTTAGGAGTTGCCAAAGGACGGGCAGGCTTGGCGCCCATAACAGGCTTTGACGTCACCGAGGGACGCGAGGACTTTTTTGCGGCCGGACGATTACCGAGCTGCGAGCCGACAACCGGACGACTGGTCTGTCGAGCATGCCCGACAGACTTAGAGTGCGCGACGGTATTGCGTTGAGGTTTGGCAGGCGCGCCGGAACGCCCTCCGGCGCGGCGGAAGGTGGGTTTCGATGCTCTAGAAGCCGAGGAATTTAACTTCCGGTCTGAGCTCGATGCCATACGCCTCCCTCACCTTTCCGTGCACATGTCTGATAACCGCGGCAATGTCATCGGCCGAGGCAGTTCCGTTATTAACGATAAAATTAGCGTGAACGGGCGAAACTTCCGCGCCGCCAATCGAAAAACCCTTTAATCCACAATCCTCGATAAGCTTGCCCACACTCGCATCGGGCGGGTTACGAAAGACCGACCCGCAGGATGCGCGACCCATGGGCTGCGTACGCTTGCGCCTCGTCAGGTACCGTTCCATGCGCTCGCGAATGTCGGCCTTGGGCGCCGGTTTAAGCTTGAGCACGCACTCGAGGATGATCTCATTGCGGGGAAGGCTACATTCTCGGTAGCCCCAAGTGATCTCGGACCCCGCATAATGCTTGATACCGGATGCCGGGTCAAACGTTACGACATCCTCAACCAGCGAGCCAATCCACTCGGTCCGTGTGCTTGCATTCATAGATATCGCACCGCCGACCGAACCAGGGATGCCAACGGCAAACTCAAGGCCCGAGAGGCTACGCGACAGGGCATCGTTGACCAGGCGCGCAAACATCACGCCCGCACCGACCGTCAGCGTACAACCGTCATCGGCAACAACCGTGCGCTGAAACTCACGTCCGAGCGAAATGACGGCGCCGCGATAACCGCCATCGGCAACCAGCAGATTGGAGCCCTTGCCGATGATGACCCACGGCACCTGCTCGCGATCGAGCACCGCCACGGCGCGGCGGAGGGCATGATAGCTATGGCACGTAACAAAGAGGTCGGCCTTGCCGCCGATACGATAACTCGTATGACGCGCAAGGCGCTCGTCCTCGATCACATCCGTGTCGATCATGCCCGAGAGCGCCATGACGGCGTTAAACAAACCCATTAGACTTAAGCGTCTTTCTTGGCAGTCAGATACTCAATGAACTCGGGGCCGACGGTCGTAACGTCACCGGCACCCATAGTGAGCAGCAGGTCGCCCGCGCCCACCATCTGCTCGAGCTCCTGATTGAGCTCAAGACGGCTGGAGCAGTACACGACCTCCTTGCCAGGATGCTTGGCGCGCACGGTATCGGCGAGCATCTTAGAGGTGACACCCGGAATGGGCATCTCGCCAGCCGAGAACACATCAATCAGCAGCAGTTTATCGGCATTGGCAAATGCGTCGGCAAAGTCGTCGCACAGGGCCTGCAGGCGCGAATAACGGTGCGGCTGGAACACGACGTCGACATGCTTGTAGCCCAGCGACGAAGCAGCAGCAAGCGTCGCCTTGATCTCGGTGGGGTGATGGCCGTAATCATCGACCACGGTGATGCCATCGATATCGCCCACGTGGGTAAAGCGACGGCGGACGCCCTCAAAGCTCGAGAGCGCCTTGGCGGCGGCGTCGATGTCAAGGCCCAGGACATGGGCGACGGTGAGCACCGCCGTGGCGTTGAGCATGTTGTGGCGACCGGGATTGCTCTTGATCTCCACAGCGTGTTCAGTGCCGTCCTCAAAGCGAACGATAAAGTCGCTCTGGATGCCCTTGACATCCGGGTGCATGCAGACGATGTCGTTGCTCTCGGCAAAGCCGTAGGAAAGCACGTGACGACCCGTCGACTTGGCGAGCTCGACCAGATGCGGGTCCTCACCGCAGACGATGACGGTGCCGTCCTCGCCCACCAGGCTCATGAATTTGGCGAAAGTTGCCTCGATCTCCTCGATACCCGAGTAGTGATCGAGATGGTCGGCCTCGACGTTGGTCACAATGACCACGTTGGGGTTCAGGAACAGGAAGGAGCTGTCGGACTCGTCGGCCTCGGCGACAAAGTAGTCGCCCGAGCCGTTCTTGCCGTTCGTGTCATAGCCCTCGACGATGCCGCCGATCAAGAAGCTCGGATCCAGACCCATGCGGTCGAGCATGGTGGCGCACATCGAAGACGTGGTGGTCTTGCCATGCGTGCCGGCAACAGCGACGGTGGTGTAGCCGTGGCCCAAAGCAGAGAGCATCTTGGCACGGGGCCACACGGGAATACCAAGCTCGCGAGCGCGCACGAGTTCAGGGTTGGACTCCGGAATAGCGGTGGAGACAACAACCACGTCGGGCTTGACCTCGTCGATCGTGGCGGCCTCATGGCCCACATGCACCTTCACACCAGCGCGGGTAAGCTGGCGGATATAACGTGACGTCTTAAGGTCGGAGCCGGTAACGGCATAACCGCGCTCGTGCAGAACAAGGGCGATGCCGCTCATGCCGGCGCCGCCGATACCGATAAAGTGGGCGCTCTTAAACTCGGGCGCGGAGGTTGCAGTCTGGGAATCAGCCATGTGCTCGTGTACTCCTTGCGTAAACACTGCCTGTAACCCGTTAACTGTACCGCACCTACCGCATCAGCGCGAGGGCGACCGACGATATCCCGTCTAACTAACGCAAACCCTCTACCGCATCCGCCAGAAGAGCGGCGGCCCTATCCTGAGCCAGACCACGCGCCGCCTGACGCATGGCGTCGCGCGCCGCCGCGTCATCGACCAGGTGCAGCAGCTCATCGGCAAAGGCAGAACCGTCGATATCGGCATCGGCGCAGAGCACGCCGGCCCCGGCGTCGACCAGATAACGAGCATTGGTGGTTTGGTGGTCGGCTGTCGCATGCGGATACGGCACGAGCACCGAAGGCACGGCGAGCGCAGCGATCTCGGCCACGCTCGATGCGCCCGAACGCGAGAGCACCAAATCGGCAGCAGCCAGCATATCGCCCATGTTGTCGATGTAAGGCTGGACGCGGTAACGCTTCGCCTCCTCGGGCGTCAGCGCCAAAGCGCGCTCGGTCTCCTCAAAGCCGTCGGCACCCGTCGAATGCAACACATAGAGGTTCTTGCGCGAAAGCAGCTCGTTTTTGAGCGAAGCCACGCGCTCGTTGAGGTGCTGGGCGCCAAGTGAACCGCCAAAGACGAGCAGCAGCGTAGCGTCCTCGGGAACGCCAAGTGCCTTGCGGCCGCGAGCGCGATCTCCCTCGATCACCGAGCGACGTACGGGATTGCCGGTCATGAGCACGTGGTCAGGGTCACCTTCGCGCTCAAAGACCGAGCGCGCTGCCGGCACCGAGATGCACACGCGGGCGGCGTGGGAGTTCATCATCTTGTTGGCCAGGCCCGGAACAGAGTTCTGCTCATGCAGCAGATACGGCACGCCTGCGTCCTTGCACCACCCCAGCAGTGGAACCTCGACATAGGCACCAAAACCGATGGCGGCATCGGGCTTGCCGACCTTTGAGAAATGACTGGCGATCGCACGCTTGGCCTTGTTGACACGCCACAGCGAGGTCAGCGCCGTCCAAGGGCGGGAGCGGTCGAAGCCCGTGACCGTAATGGGCACAAAATCAAACCCAGCCTCGGGGACCAGACGACCCTCGAGCTTGCGCGACTGGCCCACGAACACAACGCGGTGCCCACGGTCACGCAGCTCTTCGGCCAAGGCGAGCGCGGGGTTGATGTGTCCTGCCGTGCCGCCGGCTGCAATAGCAACGGTCATTTTATCGGTCATGGTAGTCCCTTCGTACACGCGGTCCCTGGTCGTCGGTGCGCAGACGTGCCGACGGGTCCGAGTTCAAATCGATTCGATTATATCCGCCGCCCGCGTTGCGAGGGCTGGGGCGCTGCGGACGACCTTGCGGAGCCGTTCGCGGGCGTGGACGGGCTGCCGGCTCGGATGCAGAACCATCCAGAACGGTAAAGCCGCTACGCGAAGGTCGTTCACCGCGCACATGGGCCACGCCGGCGGTGCTCTCGTCCATAACGGCAAAGCTCTCACGGCGGCGGTCATACTCATCGCGGCGGGCGCTCTCGTACGAAACGCGCAGAATCAACCCGGCAAGCATAAGCGACACAATAATCGACGAACCGCCGTAGCTAATAAACGGCAACGGTTTGCCTGTCATGGGAAACACGTTGAGGATGCCCAGCGCGTTAATCAAAAACTGCACTGCGAGAATGACCGCGGAGCCAGACGCCATAAGCGCGCCCCGGCGATCGGTCGCCTGCTCGGCAATGCGAAACGCCGAGTAGATCAGCATCGCAAACACCAAGAAGAACAGCACGGTTCCGACAAAACCGACTTCCTCGCCAATGATGGCCAGGATGTAGTCATTGTGCGCCTCGGGCAGATACGAGTACTTCATGGTTGAGTTGCCGATGCCACGGCCGAACAGACCGCCCGAGGCAAAGGCCATAATGGCAAGCGTGGCCTGATAGCCGTCACCATACTCGTCGGCCCAAGGGTTCAAGGCAACCTGAATACGCACCATACGGTACGGCTCTGCGACAAGCGCAATCACGATCACGAGAATGCCGAAGATTAGCACGCCGATGATAAATCTGGGGTCGAGACCCGCAAACAACGCCATGCACATGAGGGTCAACAGGATGATCAGGACAGTACCGAAATCGGGCTGGATAAAGATCAGAAAGAGCGAAATGCCCAGGTAGATGCCCATCTTGCGAAGGAATTCGTTGATGTTGCCACCGGGCGAAAAGAAGCGATCAAGCATGATGGCCGAATACGCAATGGCAAATGGCTTTAAAAACTCGGAAGGCTGGAACTGAATGCCGGCGATGTTGAGCCAGCGCGTGGCGCCACGGCTGCCGCTGCCCACCAAGAACACCAAAAACAGTAGCCCTATCATGCCTATGAGGAAGATCCTGAGCACATCCTCCCCAAACCAGCTGTCCGGCAAAACGCGCACGATGGCAATCAGCGCCAGAACACCGACCACGGCAAACGCGGCCTGTCGACCCAGAAAAAACGTCGCCGAGCCATTCTCGTGCAGCGCCTCGACCGAAGACGCCGAGTACACCATCAGCAGGCCAAAGCATACCAAGGTAAACAAGCAGGCCATGAATATCAAACGGGGGCGCATGATACGGGCGGGAACGCCGGCAATATAGCGTTCGCTAAACGACTGCCCGCCGCGGCTGGAACGCGGTGTGGTGCGACGTGAGGAAGCACGGTCCGAGTCGGGCCTCCTCATACCTTGTCGGGGGCTCTCCTCTCTCACCGCAACCCCTATTCCATTTGTGATTTCGCTGTAGCGGCAAGCTGAGCCACGTAGTCCTTAAACACGCGGCCGCGCTCCTCATAGCCCGAGAACTCATCGAACGAAGAGCAGGCAGGAGAAAGTAAGATCACGTCACCACGGCTCGACAGCGAACGGGCGACGTCCACGGCGTCGCGTAGGTCATCCGCCTGGGCGATATCCACATCGCCATCGACATCGGCCTCGTCCATAGCGGCGGTGAAGCGCTCGCGCGCATCGCCAAAGCAGACGACCGAGCGCACGTTGTCCATAACGACGCGCGCGAAGTCCGTGAGCGGCGTGCCCTTATCGTGGCCGCCGAGCAGCAAGATCACGTCGTCATCGGGAAATGCCGTCAGCGCCTTCTCGACCGCATCGGTGTTGGTCGCCTTGGAATCGTTGACGTAGCGCACGCCGTCAATCTCGCCACACGGCTCCACGCGGTGCTCGAGCGGCTGGAACGAGGCAAGACCGCGGCAGACACCATCGACATCGGCACCGACCGCCAAGGCAGCCGTGGCAGCGCACAGGGCATTGATAACATTGTGATGGCCCGAGATCTTGAGCTCGGATGTAGCGATGAGCGGGGTCTCGACGCCTTTCAGACGCACGATCATCTTGCCATCGCGCACAAAGGCGGCATCCTCGCCCTCAGGCTCGTCAAAGGCAACCTTGCAGATGCGACGACCCGGCGTGTAGATGTACTCATCGAACTCGTGAATGCCGGCGTCTTCGACGTCGACAACCACCAGATCGTCATCGACCATATTGTCAAACAGTTTGACCTTGGCAAGCGCATAGTTCTTATGGCTCTTATGCCAGCCCAAGTGGTCGGGAGTAATGTTGAGCAGAACCGCCACGCGGGGGTGGAGCTCGGTGGTCGTAGCAATCTGATAGCTCGAGAGCTCAGCCACAAACCACTCGTTGTGGGCTCGGCCGTCAATCTCGTTGACCGGCGGCTCGCCGATATTGCCGACAGCAACGCTGGCCTCGCCGGCAGCCTTGAGCAGATAATCAGTCAGCGACGTGGTGGTCGTCTTGCCGTTGGTGCCCGTGATGGCAATCCAGTTATCGGGCGACAGGCGATAGGCAAACTCGGGCTCACCCATAATCTGGGCGGCATGCTCGCGCCCGGCCTTAAAGAAGCCCGAGAACTCCGAGATGCCCGGGCACGTCACGCATACGTCATAGGCGCCCTCGACCTGTTCGGTCCCATAGACAAACGACGCACCAGCAGCCTCGAGCGCACGCGTGGCGTCATTGGGCTCAGAGGTGCCGCCGCCATACACGGTAACGGCGCTTACGCGCTCGGGATGTGCCAGCGCCCAGCGGGCGACATCGAGACCGGATTTGCCCTGACCCAAAACGAGCAGGCTAAAGACATCAGCAAGAGGCATGAAAGACCACTATCCCAACTGGAAGAACAGGGCAAGGCCAACGGCACCAAAGGCCGCAGCGATAATCCAAAAACGGATGACGACCTTGGTCTCGGCCCAGCCCTTCTTTTCGAAATGATGATGGATGGGCGCCATAAGGAAGACGCGCTTGTGCGTAAAGTGGAAGTAGACAACCTGAATCATGACCGACAGGGTCTCAACGATAAACAGGCCGCCGATGATGAGGGAGACGACCTCGGTGTTGGTCATGATGGACGTGCAGGCAAACGCGGCGCCCAGGGCAAGCGAGCCGGTATCGCCCATAAAGATGCTCGCCGGATAGCAGTTGAACCACAGAAAGCCCAAGCAGGCACCGGCACACGCGGTGCAGAAGATGGACAGGTTCACGTCTCCGTGCAAAAACGCCATGGCAGCCATGGCGAGCATGGCAATCATAGAGGTGCCGCCAGCAAGACCATCAAGGCCATCGGTCAGGTTCACGGCATTAGAAAGACCGGCGATCATCAGCCAGCAAAAGACAATGTAGAGCCACGGGAACGAAAGGCCGCAGATAGTGGTCGAAAGCACGCCAAGGTCGATCGTCAACCCACCGGGAAAACGAATCTCGGGGGCGACGCCGCACCAGTTAACGGCAAGTACCGTAAAGGTGACACAGATAATGGTTAGGCCGATCATCTTGGCATGGGGCGTCAGACCGAGCGAGCGCCCATGCGTAACGGAGGTCAGGTCGTCGATTAGGCCCAGCACGCCGGTCGCCAGCGTGGCGAGCAGCACGAGCACGAGCTCGGTGGTGAGCTTGCCCATCAGCAGACAGGTCAGCGAGATCGCGACGAGGATGACAACGCCACCCATGGTGGGCGTTCCCTGCTTAACCAAATGACGCTTGGGGCCGTCGGCACGAACCTGCTGGCCGATACCCTCGACCTTGAGCAGCTTGATCCACCACGGCATGAGCAGCAGCGCAATGGCAGCGGCGATGCCAAGCCCCAAAAAAGCCTGATACGTTGGATACGAGGGATTGCCGAACATGGGCTAGCACACACCTTCCACAAAGCGGTCGAGCTCAACAAAGCGGGAACCCTTGACCAGTACAACATCATGTTTTTCAAGCGCGCCGCCCATGCGGTCGAGCACCTGCTGATAATCGGAGAACACCTGGATGCGGTCCTCGTCCATACCCATCATGCGCGCGGCATCGGCCATAAGCTGGGCCAGCTCACCACCCACGCACGCCAGCATGTCGAGCTTCTTGGCGGCGGCATAGGCGCCCACGAGCTCATGCATGCGAGGAGCCTCATCGCCCATCTCGCCCATCTCGCCCAGGATCGCCATGCGAGACCCCGTGCACGAAAGCGAGCACAGTAGATCGAGGCCAGCAGCCATGGATTCGGCACTGGCGTTATAGGAATCGTCGATGACGCGGGCACCGCTCTTGGCGCGCTTGATCTCCTGGCGGTGACCGGTGATCGTGAGGCCCCTAAAAGCAGCATCGATCTGCTCGGGCGTCACGCCCAGGCGATAGGAAACCGCGGCGGCCTTAACGGCATTAGGAACGGACTGCACGCCGGGGATGGCAAGCATGGTATCGATCGTCTCACCCTGGCCAAAATCGAGCGTAAAGACCGGACGTCCCTCGTCATCAACACGAATGTCGCGGGCACGGACCTCATCGTCGTCCGAGACGCCGGCCAGCATCACGTCGATACCAGCAGGCTGGGCGAACGTATCGCGAATGAACGGCGTAAAGTCGTCCTCGCCACCCAAAACCAGCAGCGGCAAATAGTCGCCGGCGGCGCACATACCCTGGACGATCTCGGACTTGGCGCGGGCGATGTTCTCGCGGCTGCCCAAAATACCGATATGAGAGGTGCCGATCTTGCTCACGATGGCAAAGTTGGGATTGGCGGACTGGGAAAGGCGCTCGATCTCGTGGAAATGGTTCATGCCCATCTCGAGCACCAGGACCTCGGTATCGGCCGGAGCGGAAAGCACCGTGAGCGGCATGCCGATCAGGTTATTGAAATTGCCCTTGGTGGCCCAGACACGATAGCGCTTGGCGAGCACAGCGGCTAGCACGTCCTTGGTCGTCGTCTTGCCGATGGAACCGGTAATGCCAACGACCAGGCAGCCAAGCTCCAGGCGATACGCGTGCGCCAAACGCAGCAGAAACTCCTCGGGATCATCGGTCAGCAGGATGGCGCATCCTTTGTCCTGCGCCAGCGAGACCAGCTCGGCCTCGGGCTCACGCGTCATCACGACGGCGCCGGCACCCGACTGGACGGCACGGGAAGCAAAATCATTGCCGTCGACGTTTTCACCGGGAAAGGCGACGAAAATTGTCCCTTCCTCGACCTGGCGCGAGTCGATAACGCACCCGCGGCATACCCGATCGGCTTCTCCCGTCACGGTTCGGGCCCCTGTTGCGGCCACGAGGTTGTTGACGGCGATCTCTATCATTGCAGCTCCCCTGTAAACCTAATAATGCTATCGGCGTATTGTATCCCAGCGCCGCGCATGCGTGGTGCAGGGCATGTGAACACCCCTCATATGGGACAACAAACCACGCCCCAAAGATTGTAACCCCCTACTTCGTGCGCGGGATACCCAGCACGTCGAGCGCGTTGGCCATAATGGACTGGAACGGCACCGCAGCGGCATCTGAGCCGCTCGGCGTTCCGTCGAGCGTGATATAGCACAGCACCTTGGGCGATTGTGCCGGTGCAAAGCCCATAAAGGACGACATGTAGTTCTCCTTGAGGTAGCCGCCGTTCTCGTCGGCTCGTTCGGCCGTACCGGTCTTACCCGCCACGTCATAGCCGTCAACCGCGCCGCCAACGCCCGTTCCCTCGGACACGACCGTCTGCATGCACGATGTCACCTGGGATGCGGCGTCCTCCGAAATCGCGCGCTCGCCTTCGCCCCAGTCCTTCTCGTCGCCTTTGCTGGACTTATAGAAGTGCGGGGTCATCATCACGCCGCCGTTGGCGATGCCGCCCACGGCACGTGCGATCTCAATCGGCGAGACGGACAGCGCCTGTCCAAAGCTCATCGAACCCAGCGTGGCGCCGTCATACTGGTCACGCTCCTTGACGATGCCCAGGCTCTCGCCCGGAAAATCGACACCGGAGCTGTGACCTATGCCCCACTTGTCCACATAGGCGGCAAAGTCATCCGCACCGATCTTGCGCCCCACCAGGACAAAGCCCACGTTGGACGAACGGCGCATCATCTCGCGCACATCCATGGTCATGGCATAGTCGCGCTTGTCGGCATCGGTGACGGTATCGTCACCCACCTTGATGCTCGCCGGCACCTCAAACGACGTACTCGATCGCACGACGCCCAAGTCGAAGCCGGCACCGGCCACGAGCGTCTTAAAGACCGAGCCGGGCTCGTAGGCATCGGTAACCAGGCGCAAGTTCATGTCCTCGGTCTTGGCATTCTCCAGATCGGTCTGGTCATATGTCGGATACGAGCATGCCGCCAGAATCTCGCCCGTCGTGGGATCGGTGACCAGGGCCGAGCCATTCTTGGCCTTGGTCTTTTCGACTGCCTCGGCCAGGGCGTCCTCGGCAGCACGCTGGATATTGACATCGAGCGTCGTCACGATGTCCACGCCGTCAACCGCCGCCACCTTTTTATAGGCGCCGCCCGCGATATAGCTACCGTCCCTCGCACGCTCGCGCACCAGCGAACCGTTGGTTCCGGTCAAAAGCTTGTTGTACTGTTTTTCGAGGCCCGTCAGGCCGTCGTTGTCCACGTTTACCACGCCAAGCACCTGCGATGCCAGATTGCCGTAGGGGTACACGCGCTTCATGGCCTGCTCAAAGAGCACGCCTGGCAGGTTCTTCTTCTCCAGCGCCGCGACATCATCCTCGTCCACCTGACGTTTGATATACACCCAGGTGCCATCCGACTCAACGAGCTCGCGACAGGTCTTTTTATCGATGCCCGTAGCTTTGACCAGCGCCGACACCGTCTTGTCAACGTCCTCGATAAGCTGAGGATTCACGGCGATGTTGCGGCATTCGACCGACGACGTCAGCACGTTGCCGTTACGGTCGTAGATGGTACCGCGCTTGGCATACAGCGTCTGCGCAAGCAAGCGACGTGCATCAGCGCGGTCGCGCAACTTATCGGCTTCCACGATTTGATAGTCGGCAAGGCGAAGGACGCCCAAACCCAAGCCAAGCCCGATAAAGCCCATAACGGCCTTGCGACGGGGCAGCGGCGTGCCCGTGAGCCATTCGGTCGACGAGCTCTTGCGCGGTCTGGTGTTATGCATTTGAGGACCACTCGAGCCACGGAGACGCGACGCAGGGTCGTTGCCATAGGACGGCCTCGCGTTGTAAGATGGCCGACCCGTTCCTTGATAACCAGAACGTCCCCGCGATGAGGGACGTCCAGAACCGCGACCCCCGTCGGAGCCGCGGCGATAGTCATTTGTCATACTCAGCTACCGTCTTGTTACTGAGCGGTCGCGGTCGAGCTAGCGCCCGCGGCTGCATCCTGCGAAAAATCAAGTGTAACGCTCTCGCTGGGCTCCACCATGCCATAAGCACCCGCAAGGTCGCGAATACGCGTGTCGGCACCATAGACCGAATGCATGACCTCCAGGTCGGAGCTCTCATCGGTCGCCTTCTCGAGCGTGTTGGTAAGCGCGGCGTTGCTGTTGAGCACCTGGGCCGTAACGCCGGCGAGCGCCACACGGGCGACACCGATCGTCATGAAGATGGCCGCAATGATGCAAAACGTTTTAAGAACGCTCATGAAAACCGGGCTTACCGCCTGGTTTGCCTGACGGCCCGCGCCCGTGTAGACATCAAAGCGCGGTGTGCGCTGCTCGCGGGGAGCAGCGGGGGCCTGCGGTGCCTCACGATAGGCGGGCATGGCGTTCATATCATAGGCGAGTGCTGCGTTTGAGTTGTTGTAGCCCATGATATGCCGCCTCCCATCCCGAGTACGTTGGTAGTGTGTTTAAGCTTCGTTTGTGGTACGAGCGGGAGGTCCAATATCGCGCGGTCGCGTCTACAGACGCTGCGCCACGCGGATCTTGGCTGATCTCGCCCGAGGATTGCGCGCAACCTCATCGGGTTGGGCAACCAAGGGTTTGCGGGTGATGACCTTGAGTATCGGCACGTTGCCGCACACGCACACCGGAATCTCCGGCGGACACGTGCACCCCTGGCTCATCTCCTTAAAGTGGTTCTTTACGATACGGTCCTCGAGCGAGTGATACGAGATAACGCAGATGCGTCCGCCCGGGTTGAGCCACCTTGTGGCGGCGTCAAGTCCTCGCTCGAGCACATCGAGTTCGTGATTGACCTCGATGCGAATGGCCTGGAAACTCTTCTTGGCTGGGTGTCCGCCATGCCGACGAGCGGCAGCGGGGATACCAGCCTTGATGATCTCGACAAACTGGCCGGTGGTTTCGATCGGCTCATGCTCGCGGCGGCGCACGATCTCACGCGCGATCTGCGAGGCAAACTTCTCTTCGCCGTAGACGCGTAGAATCCGGGCGAGGTCGTGTTCGTTATAGGTGTTGATGACCTCAGCTGCGTTTAAGGTGTTGTTACCCGGATCCATCCGCATGTCCAATGGGGCGTCCTCGTTGTACGAAAAGCCCCTGCCAGGGATATCGAGTTGCGGCGACGAAACGCCCAAGTCGAACAGGAAGCCATCGACCCCGGGCACCTCGGCCGAGCAAAGCAGCTCGTCCAAGTCGCCGAAGTTGCCCTTCAGCAGCTGGTGCGGTACGCCGGGAACCTCGCGGTCCAGACGGGCGCCAGCGGCCTCGAGGGCCATGTCGTCCTGATCGACGCCGAGCAAAAGGCCGGTCTCCCCCACCTGCGCGGCCATCTTTACCGAATGGCCGGCACCGCCAAGGGTGCAGTCGCAGACGACGGAGCCGCTCTTTAGCTGCAGCGACTCAAGCACTTCGCCGAGCATGACAGGTTCATGCCGATATTCTTGTGTCAAGATCCCACGCTCCATCCGTTACTCGTGCCTTGCCCTTACGAGAAGAAGAGGTCCAGCAGGGCCTCGTCGTCATCGTCCTCATCGGCCGTAGCGCGGTCCCAAACCTCAAGGTGGTCGTAGTTGCCCACAACCGTGACCTCGCGGTCGAGGTTCGCCTGCTTGCGGAGAGACTCAGAAAGACCGATACGACCCGCGCTGTCCACATCCATCGACGTGGTGCGCTTGTTGATCGCCCTCATGAGCTTCTGGTCGTTGATGTCACGCGGGTTAAAACCCTCGTGGCCCTCACGACCCGCGAAGAGTCCTTCGACCCACTTATCGAAGGCCTCGGCAGAGAACACGTACAGAGCATCGACATCCAGGGCTTTGAACACGCGAACGTGCTCTCCAAGCTCCTCGCGAAGGGGTGCAGGCAGGGACAGACGACCTTTTGCATCGAGATTGCGCTCGTATGCACCAGTCATTCCCATGTGCGCCCTCCCCTCGGTTACTCAGATGGCACGTACGCGGGGAACCACCCCGCCTGTCGACGTCATCAATAATATGGGGAACCGCCCCATTTTTCAACACCTTTCCCCACTCCTTCCCCCACCCCACCCCACCACTCCACCCCCAATATGTTGTAAAACACCCCCGAGCATATGTTCGAAAACACAATATGTTGTGTTTACAGTAAAGGCGGGATGCCACCTGTAGAACCACGCCCGCGAACCTCAACCTTCAAGTTGACCTTGAGGCGATTTTTACGTCCCTTTACACACCGTTCACATCGCCCCCCAGACTCCCCCACCCACGGTACACACGGCCCACCGCCGCGCCGGTGTCTGGCGAAAAATGGGGCGGGCCCCAGATTGCCCATGCGCGCAAAAGTGCGTCTCGGCAATCTGGGGCCCGTCCCCCTTAACATTTATAAATAAGCAGGTCAGCGATGCGCCAGCGGATGCGCCGCCAGATAGACCTCGGTCAGTTGCGTACGGTCGACATGCGTGTAGACCTGCGTGGTCGAAATATCGGCATGGCCCAAAATCTCCTGCAGCACACGCAAGTCGGCACCGCCCGCGAGCATGTGGGTGGCAAAGGAGTGGCGCAAGGTGTGGGGATGGAGCCCCACCAGCCCCACCTGGCGCCCATACCGCTCGCATATCGCATGCACGGCCTGGCGCGACAGTCGACGTCCGTTCTTATTTAAAAAGACAGCCGAGGTCTCCGTCCCGTGAGCATGGGCGGCCAGGAGAGTGCGCCCGTCACCTAGATAGTGTGTCAGGGCACGCGCCGCGCTTCCCACCAACGGGGCCAGACGCTCCTTGGAGCCCTTACCGCGCACCAGGACAAACCCGTCATCGATATGGATATCGCCCACATCGAGCCCAACCAGCTCACTCACGCGCAAGCCGCAACCGTAAAGCACTTCCAAGATGGCATGATCGCGCAGTCCCATCTCGCCCTCGGGAAAGTCTTGATCGAGCAGCGCCGAGACATCCTCCACCGAAAGGTATTCCGGCAGGCGTTCTGCCTTTTTGGGCAGGCGCAACGCCGCCGTCGGGTTTTGGGCCACGGCTCCATCGCGCACCAAAAAGGCATGCAGACCCTTCACGGCAGCAAGCGCGCGCTCCACCGAGGCGTCGGAATAGCCTCCGTCGCGGCGATCGGCAACGAAGCCCTCCACGACCTGACGGCTCACATCTTCAAAAGACGCAATGTCAGCCCGCTCCAGATAGGCGCAGTACGTCGTCAGGTCACGACGGTAGGCCGCAATCGTATTGCGCGCCAAGCCCCGCTCGACCGCGAGGTAATCGAGATACTCCCCCGCCGCCACAGCGAGCGACGAGGGAGTAGCTTCGGTATGTTCCTGGTTCGCCGGCACCCTTAGTCCGTAGCGAGGTTCATGGGCGTCACCTGCAGACGGTCGACGCCCTCATGCTGGCCAATCGAGGCGCGCACGAACTCGCGGAACAGCGGCTGCGGGTTGGTCGGACGGCTCTTGAACTCGGGATGAGCCTGAGTGGCCACATACCACGGATGCACGTCGCGCGGCAGCTCGACCATCTCGACCAGACGCTCGTCGGGCGAAAGACCCGAGATAACCAGACCGGCGTCCTCGAGCTGGTCACGGAAGGCGTTGTTGAACTCAAAACGGTGACGGTGACGCTCGTAGACGAGCTCCTCGCCATAGGCCTCGCGCGCGAGGGAATCGGCAGCAAGCTTGCACGGATAGGCACCCAGACGCATGGTGCCGCCCTTCTCGGTCACGTCCTCCTGCGAGCTCATCAGGTCGATGACACTATACGGGCCATCCGGATCGAACTCGGAAGAGCTGGCGCCGGCAAGGCCGACGACGTTGCGGGCGAACTCGCACACGGCCACCTGCATACCCAGGCAAATGCCCAGATACGGAATCTTGTGCTCGCGGGCGAACTCGGCCGCGAGGATCTTGCCCTCCAGGGCGCGCTT
>OJPL01000041.1_pt1 | contig 50149 bp, 46 predicted proteins | sample 1598501 | NCBI WGS metagenome assembly OJPL01 (sample SAMN03922486, study PRJEB24848) | human gut metagenome | isolation source: stool sample | host: Homo sapiens | place: Germany | collected 2011-05 | reverse complement strand
ATTTCCGCGCAAACTGCGAGACCTGCGGCAGCAAGTTGATCTGCAACGGCTGCAGTGACTGTGGAAAATGCTTATAAAATAAAGGAGTTCTATGAAGAACCAGAAGAAAAAATCGTTTTTCCGCAGAGCTTTTCTCTGCCTGCTGGCTGTTTTGCTGGCCGTCTATGTTGCGTTCGGCGTTTACGTCAACGATTACTACCACGCCGACCTGACCGACAGCGGCCTGCGGGTCTATGCCGCCTACGGCAGCGAGGACGGCGTACTGAACCGCGAAAAGTACGAAGCCGACCGCATAAATCTTCCGCAGGACACTACCGAAACGGTCATTGACGGCGGCTGTCATGCCGGATTCGGCAGCTACGGTGCCCAGAAGGGCGACGGCGCGCCTGTTATCTCCGCCGAGGAACAACAGCGGCAGACGGCGGACACGCTGGCGGCATGGATGAATCTTCAATAAAAAGCAAAAATATCCCGACCATTTTCCTGCAAATCACAGGAGAATGGCCGGGACTTTCTTTCGTATTCCGTAAATCAGGAATCAATACAAATGAAATTTATGGCTGATCTGATGTGCAATTTCATCCGGCAGCGGGCGGAAACCGATGCAGGTCAGGGTCATGCCTTCTCCGTTTTCATCAAATTCTTCCGGCTCCAGCTCGGTGTGGCAGGCATCCCGGATAAGGAAAAAATCACGGTTTTCCACAAGGCCCAATTCCTCGGCAATTGTCTTTGCTTTCAGCAGTTGATTGCGGTTCTTTGCCCCGCAGATAGTTTTGGTAAAAGAGCCATCGAACCATTCTTCATAGGTTGCTTTCTCCAACATGATTTCTGCCCGATAGCCGGTAATTTCTCCGTCTTTCTCGATGGGTTCCACGCCCTGTCCCATGCCGATGGGGTCGGTGAGGAATGCCAGCGAAGCGTGGCAGCACTGCGCCGCCAGCTTACCGGGAGACATCTGCAGATCTTTTCGGGCAATGATGAGTTGACGCATTTTCTCTCCTTCTTACGACAGCTTGATCTTCAAATCTGCCAACAGATTCACCGCTTCCGGCAGGGAAAACTTTGCATCCTTCAGGCGGCTGCCCAGAATGTCCACCTTATAGCCTGTAGCATCCCGGAAATCCGCCTTGCGCAGATCACACTGGTAGAACTCCGTTTCGTGAAGTTCTACACCCTTGAAATTCGCCAGCTGCATCTCGCATTTGGCAAACATGGAGCCGACGATCTCGTTTCCGTCCGAAAAGTCGAAGCGGTTAAAGTTCATTTCGGTGAAGGTGTTATATTTCAGACTGCACTCTTTCAGCGTGTGAATGGGGTCCGGGAAGGCACCGTTGGACATCAGCGGTGCCCACTCGATTTCCTGCAAACGGCAGTCCTCAAAATCCAGCGACTGCACCGAAGAATGAGTGCTGCGCAGACCTGTGATCTCACACCGCACGAATTTGCACTCGTTCAGCGTGGTATGATCCAGTTCGCATTTGGTAAAGGAGCAATCCACAAACACGCAGTCGGTAAAGTCGCAATCCTCAAAAGCCTCCTCGGTGAACGACAGGTCAGCAAACCGTTCACCCTCACAATAACGCTCTGTCATAAAATTCTCCTGTCAGCGCAGTTCTTCCAGCAGAGCCGTGCAGCTTGTATCGTATCATTTCAAATTTGGAACGTGCGCGTTCCAAATTTACGCTTGCTTCAAGAACTCCCGCAGCACATCCTCTGGGCGGGGTGTATGGTTCGGGTACTTTTCCCGCAGCGGTGCGGCGGCACCATCCATAATGTAGGGCACACCCACAATGTCCAGCATCGACACATCGTTATAATTGTCGCCAAAAGCCATCACATCGGCAAGGGCGATGTCCAGAGTCTTGCAGATGCTGCGCACACCGATGCCCTTGTTGGCAAAGGTGGTGTCGATCCAGTACGGCCCTGCCACAGCGCAGTTCGCCTCTTTCCATCGTGGGACAAACCGTTCCGTGTAAGATTCTACGCCTTCGTGCAGATACACCGATACTTTTGTGATCTCCTCCGGCACCTCGGAAGGGTCATGGATGATTTGATAATTGTTCCCGATGAACTGAATACGCTTGAGCATTCCCAGACCCCGCTCCATCAGGTAGGCGGTATTCTGACCTGAGAGCATCACTTCGCCCTGCCCGTCGCTGCGGGTCCACAGGTCGTTGGCGATTTCTTCGGCCAGTGCACGGGGCATCGGGTTCTTGGCGATGCACTGTTCGTCCTTATAGATCACGCCGCCGTTTTCGCAGAGAAACACACAGCAGTCCGCCACCGGTGCAAAGAGCTTGCGCAGGCTGGTATACTGCCGACCGGATGCCGGGCAAAACAGAATGCCGCGCCGATGCAGCTCCCGTATCTGCTCAAAGATCTCGCTTTCCAGTTCCTTTTTTCCGTATTGCAGCAGCGTACCGTCAATGTCGCTGCAAATCAGTTTGATTGACATTTTCCGTCCTCATTTTTCAAGATAATTTTAGGCAATTCCCCGGCATCCAGAACACGGATGCCTTCGTCCATCAGCATCTTGGCAAAAACACCCTGTCCGGGAATCTTTGTCCCAGAAAACGTTCCGTCGTAGATTTCCTTCACGCTGCAGCTGGGACTGCGGGATTGCAGGATGGCAAGCTCCACCCCATTTTCTTTTGCGATGGCAAGGGCCTTGGCTGCACCTGCCCGGAACTCCCGGTCCACATTGATGCCCTCTTTGTTCGTGACAACGCCCTGCACGATTTCCGCCGGGCACCGCGGTGTGGGCAGGCCGCCCAAAACCTCCGGGCAGACCGGAACCACCTGATGCCCCCGCGCAAAATCGCAAACCGCCTGATTGTAATTGTTTCCGCCGCTGTATTTGCAGTTTTCGCCCAGCAGGCAGGCGCTGACCAGAATCTTCATTGTTGCGCGCTCCGTTTTTCAGATACTGAATCTTTTCCCTATTCTACCACGCTTTTGGGCATTGAAAAAGAGGATTTTGCTTTTCCTATCCCCATACCGGGAGGTCCGCCGTAATCTTTTCTAATTCCTGTGCAAGAAACGTCAATCTTTCCCTCGGATGGTTGTTATGCGGTGCATGGTCTGCATTCAGCTTCATGAATCGGCTGCGCACGACTTCCGCAGGCTTGTCATCCCCTGCCACCCGCAGCATTCTGCGTTTCGAAGAGCAGGTATCCACCAGAAGATTCACGATTTGATGGATGGTGTCCTCCTCATCCGGGCAGACCCGGAGCAGCAAGTCCACCTCCAACGATTGCATAAAATACGCTTCCAGCCGTGTGCGCTCATCCGGTTCGTCCTCCGCGTCGGAAGAGAAAGGATCAGGTTCACTCCCCTCGGTTTTATTCCACTCAATCTTATTTCCTCGTGATTTTGCCGTCTCCGGCTGCGCTGAATCCGCGGCACCGGAACCGTTCTTTTCACGATTCCGGAAACGCGGGTCTGCAAAGTTTTTGACGTAAATCAGATTGGGTTTTCCCAGCCCGCGCCGTTTGCGCTCAATCAGTCCAAACTTTTCCAATTCCCGGAACAGTTTGGTAGCCTTGTTGTCTGCGCAGCCCAGTGCATCCATCACTTCCTGCACAGGAAAAATGATATACACCCTTCCCTGCTCATCCAGCCATCCGTTTTTCACCGACAGCCCCATGCGGTCCAGCAGGATGCCGTACAGCGTTTTGGCATCGGTGGACAGGTCCTTGAATTTTATGTCCCGGAATAAAATTTTGGGCACCCGGAAATACGAGAACATCTCGCCCGACTGCCCATAGAAATAGTCAAACATCCTGACTTCCTCGCTTGTTCTGCCTTGTCACATCCTTGACACCTCCGTTCGTAGTATGATGAAATATGTATGACTATCGTTATTTTTCTTTACAAAGATGGCCTGCCATGCTACAATAGCCGCATCTACGGCCACCGGACAACAGGAAAGGAGTATCTCATGGCCAAAACTGCCGACACCATTGCCATCTATTCCCGCAAATCCCGCTACACCGGCAAGGGCGAAAGTATCGGAAATCAGATCGACCTCTGCCGCGAATATATCCGCACTCACTACGGCGATGCTGCCGCGGAACATGCCGTTGTCTTTGAGGACGAGGGCTTTTCCGGCGGCAACCTGAACCGCCCGGATTTCAAAAAGATGATGACTGCGGCCAAGGACCGGAAATTCAAGGCCATTGTGGTCTACCGTCTGGACCGCATCAGCCGCAACATCAGCGACTTTTCCAGCCTGATTGAAGAACTGGGACGGCTGGGCATCGACTTTGTGTCCATCCGTGAAAGTTTTGACACGTCCAGCCCCATGGGCCGCGCGATGATGTACATCGCATCCGTGTTCAGTCAGCTGGAACGTGAGACCATTGCGGAGCGCATCCGGGACAATATGCACGAGCTGGCAAAGACCGGGCGTTCGTTCACCCGGTTTTCCATCAAGTCGATTTTGCAGAATCCTGTCTACCTGATTGCAGACAAGGACGCCTATCAGTATTTTGTGGACAATGAGGCAGAACTGTTCGCCCCGGAGTCCGATTTCGACGGTGTGCCCGCCCAGAGTCAGGAAAAAGGGCAAGCCCTCCTTCATAAATTACAGTAACCGTTTATGATGCTTTGGGGAGGGGTCGGCATGTTTTTATCTCTTCTACAATTTTTTGCCACAAAGTTTCTGGTTCTGGCGCTTCATCTGGAAAGCGGCAGCTTTCCGCGGCCCCTCTCTGCCCGGGAGGAAACCGAAGCCTTTGCCGCACTGCGTGCCGGTGACCCTGCCGCACGGGAAAAGCTGATCCGGCACAATCTGCGTCTGGTGGCACACATCGTAAAAAAATACTATGCTCTGCCCGGCGATCAGGACGACCTTGTTTCCATCGGCACCATCGGCCTGATGAAAGCGGTGGACACCTTCGACTCTGCCCGCCGGACACGGTTTTCTACCTATGCCAGCCGGTGTATTGAAAACGAGCTCCGGATGCAGTTCCGGCGGGAGCGCAAGACCGGCGGCACTGTCTCTCTGCAGGAAACGCTGGAATCTGATGAGGCTTCCTCTTTGACTCTGGCCGATGTTCTGCAGGACAGCTTCTGCATGGAGGAGGCCTGCGAAAAGCAGGCCGAGATCCGCCGGGCCAGACTGCTTCTGGACGGCCTGCCCGCCCGGGAACGGCAGATCATCCTGCTGCGGTACGGCCTTGCCGGCCAGCCGCCGCTGACCCAGCTGGAGGTGGCCGGGCTTCTGAACATCAGCCGGAGCTATGTCTCCCGCCTTGAGACCCATGCATTGGAGCTTCTGCGCCAGCGCTGGAACGCCCCGGGCACAAAAACAGCGCAGAGGTGAAAAGTGTGCTCTCCCCCTGCGCCATACAGTCAGTTACTCAGGATTTTCAACTGCATCTCGTCCAATTGTTCAAAAGTATACAGCCGATTCAGTGCCTCCACCAGTTCCTTTTTGGAAAGACGCGGCGGCAGACCCAGCGCATTCAGCAGCTTTGCCTTGCGCTCGGCACTGCCCGGCCTGCCGGAGATCCCCCACTCATAGAGATCAGTATAGGTGATCTGCCGTCCCTCCGGACGGGCTGCGGCGGCACCCGCCTCTGCGCCAAGGGCATCCCGCAGCGCCTGCAGAACGATGGCATCGTCCACGCCCTCGACCCCCAGCAGGCCCTCCTTGCCGGGCTGTTCCTTGCGCTTTTCCTTGCCGTGGATCGCGGGCACGTAAGCCTGCACCACATTCTTTTCTCCCACCAGATTGGTGATGTAGGTGCGGATGCGGAAGCCTGCCGCGTCCGAATCCGTCAGCAGGATCAGGCCGTTTTTCTGCGCCAGCGCTTTGAACAGCTGCTGGCGCTTTTTGTCGCTGTAAATGCCAAAGCCGTCGGTCAGCAGAATCATGGCATCGGTCAGATGGGAAAGCCGGGCCGCATCGTATTTGCCCTCCACAATGAGCACCCGGCTGGTATGGATCATTTCGTTTTCCTTCATCGTCCGCTCCCCGCCATTGCCAACCGACACAGCGCTGTTTCCAGCAGGATCTGGTCATCGGTGGGCTGGCTTTTCAGGCTCTGGTCCAGTTCCAGAAGCACCTGCATACAGTTTTCGATCTGGCCCAGCGTGTAGTGCGAGGCCGTCTCGGCCGAACGCTTGAGCCGGTAGTCACTGCCCTTGTAGCCGAAATCCTTGAACACGGTGCCGTAAGGCTTGCGCTTTGCCGCGCCCAGCTTGACACGGTACAGGTCCACATAACTGCCGATCAGTGCCGCCGTGATGGCAATGGGCTCCTGCTGCAGGCGCAGCAAAGTCTGCAGCTTTTTGCAGGCACCTGTGGCGTTTTTGGCCGTGATCATGCGGATCATTTCAAACACATCCGCTTCCAGACTCACGGTGCCCATCTCGGCCACCATCGCTGCCGTGACCGTCTGGTACCCGGACAATGCACAGAGTTTGTCCACCTCATTTTCCAGCAGGAAAGGGTCCTCGCCGCAGCGTTCCAGCAGCGCCGCCGCTGCGCCGTCCGGCAGGCTGGTGCCCTGTTCTTTGGCGCGGTCGATCATCATCATTTTCAGCTCAAAGGGCTTCGGCTTAGCCAATTCTTCGGTGTAGCCGATGCTTTTGCACTGCGCGATGAGCTTCTGCGCTTTTTTGTTCAGCCTGAGCTTACTGCGCTCCAGCTCAAACACGCTTCCCAGCACCACCACGGCATTTTCCAGACTGGCAAGCGTGCTGCTGAGCTCTTCCAGATCCTTATCCCCATAGCTGCCGGGTTCCAGCTCCGGCAGCACCACCACACGCCGGGTCCCAAAAAAAGAAATGGTGCCCGCTGCCATGATGAGCTGTTCGATCTCCGGCGCACCGCCATCCAGAATGGTGGCGTCCTCGTCGCTGTCTGCGGTCAGGATGCGGGTGGCCGCTGCCACGGCCTGCCGCACCAGATACCGTTCACTGGAATAAAAATAGTAGACCGGGCAGCCCTTGTCTGCCAACTGCCGGAGCCTGGTTTCGGTGGCCATGCAGGCACCCCCTTTCCCCTCATGTTGTTCTATTGTACCACACTCTGCCCGGATTGCAAAGCATCACTCCGCTCTAAGCCCTCCATACCGCCGCAGGCTGAGGGACGAGGACTGCACTGCTCCGCCGGGCATCCAATCATACCGCCGCAGAGCCAGAACCTCTTTATACTGTACCGCCTCCGGCCTTGCAGGGGATGCCAGAAGCCACCGGGCCAAGACCGGCTGCGCCAGCTCCACCCTGCCGCTCAGGGTCACGAACTGCCGGTTGCCGATGGTCAGCCGCACAAGGCAGCCGTTCCGGGTGCGCAGGACTTCCACAAGTGCGGGTGTGCACTTCTGCTTTTGCGCGGTGTTCACAGACATTTCTTCTGCCAAAACGCTCTGTTCCGCTTCCAGCGCACAGGGCGTTTCCGGTTTTGTGCGCAGATCCACCAGCAGTTCGATTTTCGCCGCGCCCCGCCGGGCCAGCTGTTCTTCCACTGCATTCCGGACCGAATTCCCGCCCCGGAACAGTACCACAGCGGTATCGTTCTGGGTAACCACCACTGCCGGCGCGTTGGCGCTGCCCACAAGGTCGATGTGCACCACATCCCGGCTGAGGACATTGCCCAGCCCAACGGAAATCGCCGCTGTCAGCACGATGCAGGGCACGGCCACCCGCAGACGCAGACGCCAGCGGAAGGCCAGCCAGCACAGCAGGATGAGCACCAGACAGACAATGGCCGCATAGGCCGTATCAAAGTAGAGCCCCGCACCCGGTTTTGCCGCTATCCAGACGGCCCAGCGGTCGAGCAGGCCGGTCAAGGCTGCGGACAGTACGGAGAGCGCACCATGCAGCGGCGCAAGGGCGGGCACCAGCCCGGTGAACGCCGTACCAAGACCCAGCAGCATCATGGGCTGGATGAGCCAGAGGACCGCCACGCTGGAGACCACTGCCCAGATGCTGACGCTCAGCCCGCGCAGCACCAGCACCGGAAAGGTCGCCGCAGACGCACAGACCGAAATGCAGACGCTTTCCGCAAGACCCCAAAGGCGCTCCGGCAGCTTCAAATACCATGGGCGCTTTACCGGATTTTTTGCGTTTTTCCAGAACTGGCGGTACCATGCATCCCGGGTACGGCGGATGTACGCACCGCCTGCCACCGTGCCCAGCACCGCCGCAAAGGAAAGCTCAAAGCCAATATCACACACAGCATAGCTGCTGCCTGCTGTCATTGCGATGCCAGCCACCGCCAGAGAGGTAAGGGTATCCGGCGGGGCGTACAGCCACACCCCCAGCGCACTGACCCACACCGCTGCCGCTGCACGGAGCACCGAGGGCGTAAAGCCGGTCACGCCCACCAGCAGCAACGCAAGCAGCGCCTTCCACACTGCTCTCAGGCGCAGCGCCGCATAGCAGCGTTCTTTCTTCCTGCGTGCATCCAAGCGGAACACCTCACCGCACAGGATGGATACATGCATTCCGCTCACCACCAGCACATGGGCAAGGCCCGCGCCCCGGTAGGCGCTGCGCAGCTCCGGGGAAAGATGCGTCCGGTCGCCCACCGTCATGGCCGCCAGCACGCCGCCGGTCTTGCCATCCATGCGGCGGCGCAGGGCTGCGCTGAGCCTTTGCTGCAGCCGGTGGGTGCGGGCACGGAAGCTTCTGCTCTGTCCCAGCTGTTTGAAATCCGGTTTCTCCTCGTCCGGTTCTGCCAGCAGCACAATGCCGTCCGCATACAGGCCGATCCGGCTCTGCTGTGCCGGAACGGACAGCACAAATCTGCCCTGCACCCGCTGCCCCACCTCACATTCCGGCAGGGTCTCGCATTCCACCCGGAAAGAGGTCTTTGCACCATTGACCTTCTCCACCCGCAAGACCGCGTCCACACCGCCGGGATAGTAAGAATCCGAAACGCTTTCCACCTCTGCCGTCAGCACCAGCGGACGGGCGGTATATTGCACGCGGATGCGCTCCAGCCGGTTTGCCGTGTACAGCACCGATGCCATGCCCACTGCAGCACCCAGCAGGATGCAGAGCGCCGCTTTGCGGGCAGCATCAAAGATGCACAGCACCAGACAAACGGCAACAAAAAATGCCGCAAACGGCACAAAAAGCTCCGTTTGCGGCAAAAAAGCACACACGAACTCAACACCCAGCATTCCAGCGCAGAAAACGCAGAGCGGGCGTCGCATGGCAGCTTAGTGGAAGAACAGGGGCAGCGGCTCCAGGAAGATGATATCCTTGCGCTCAGCTGCATCGCCCTCGGCCAGAACAGCGGCCTGGCCTACAATGGTGCACTGGGTCTGCTCAGCCAGCGCATCCAGAGCCTTGAGGGAACCGCCGGTGGAGATGACATCATCCACCACCAGAACGCGCTTGCCGCTCATCTTGTCCAGCTCCTTGCGGTCGATGACCAGTTTCTGCTTGCCGGCAGTGGTGATGGACTGATCCTCCACCACAACGGGGTCGGTCATATACAGCTTTTCGCCCTTGCGTGCACAGACGTAGGGCTTGCCGCTCTGGCGGCTCATCTCGTGGGCCAGAGGGATGCCCTTGGCCTCAGCGGTCAGCAGGATATCAAAGTCAGGGCACTTTTTCAGCAGCTCGGTGGCAGCAGCCACGGTCAGCTCGGCATCACCCAGCATGATAAAAGCCGCAATGTCCATGTGGTCATTCACCTTGCAGATGGTCAGCTCACGGGTCAGGCCTGCAACATGCAGGGTATAAGTCTCAGCCATAATTCAACGCTCTCCCTTTTTTGGAATCAGACGGGCAGCTTTTCGCCGCCCAGAACATGGAAATGCAGATGCTTCACGGTCTGGCCTGCGTCCTCGCCAACATTGGAAATGACACGGTAGCCGTTTTCCAGACCCTGCTCTGCAGCCAGCTTTGCGATCACTGCAAAGATATGGCCCAGCAGTGCGCCGTCCTCTTCAGTCAGCGCAGCAGCAGAGGTGATGTGCTTTTTGGGCACCACCAGAAAGTGCACCTTGGCCTGCGGGTTGATGTCGTAGAACGCCACCACCTGCTCGTCCTCGTACAGCTTCTTGGAGGGGATCTTGCCCTCCGCGATCATGCAAAACAGACAATCTTCCATGGGGAACAACTCCTTCCTGATATTTTATAAACGTCCCCGCCCTCTCAGGCCGCTTTGCGTCCAGTTCTCCCAGAGGTGGCAGCGCGTCAGCGTTGACGAAGAGGGCGGGCCCGTTTTCTTATTCGCCCAGAGCCTTCTTGACGATGGCGCTGACAGCAGCCAGAGCCTCATCGATCTTGGTCTCGTCCTTCAGGCCAGCCATTGCAAAGTCCGGCTTGCCGCCGCCCTTGCCGCCAGCAATGGCAGCGATCTCCTTGACCAGAGCACCGGCCTTCAGGCCCTTTTCCTGTGCCTGCTTGCTCACAGTGACAGCCATAGTGATCTTGTCCTCAGCCTTGCCCACCAGAACCGCCACAGCGGGCTTCACAGCCTTGTCGCGGATGGTATCGCACATGCCGCGCAGGGTGTCGCCGGTGGTGCCGGTGAAGTATGCAGAAGCGATCTTCACGCCGCTGATCTCCTCGGCATTGTCAAACAGGCTGGTCACCTTGGAAGCGGCGACCTGTGCCTTGATTTCTTCCAGCTCCTTGGCCAGAGCCTTGTTCTCAGCCATCACGGCCTCGGCACGGACGGGCAGAGCGGTCACGTTGTTGGCCTTCAGGGTGTTTGCCACGGTATGCAGCATAGCCTCCTGCAGGTTTGCACGGATCAGCAGGTTGCGGCCGGTGACAGCCTCGATGCGGCGGATGCCCGCAGCAACGGAGGCCTCGCTCACGATCTTGAAGCCGCCGATCTGGGCGGTGTTCTTCACGTGGGTGCCGCCGCAGAACTCGGTAGACCAGCCCTCGATGTCCACAACACGCACGACCTTGCCGTACTTTTCGCCGAACAGAGCCATTGCACCCAGCTTCTTGGCTTCCTCAATGGGCATTTCCCGGACGGTGACGTTCATGGACTCGTAGATCTTGTCGTTCACGATCTTCTGCACGCGGGCCAGCTCCTCGGGAGTGACCGCGCTGAAGTGGGTAAAGTCAAAGTGCGTGATCTCTGCATCCTGATAGGAGCCTGCCTGATGCACATGGTCGCCCAGCACTTCACGCAGCGCTGCCTGCAGCAGATGGGTGGCGGTGTGGTTGCGGGCAATGGCCATGCGGTATTCCTTGTCCACCTGAGCGTTCAGATGGTCGCCCACCTTCACGATGCCGCTCTCCAGCACGCAGGTGTGGACGTAGTAGCCCTTGGGGGTCTTCTTCACATCCAGCACGCGCAGGCTGCAGTCAGCGCTGTTCAGCACGCCGTGATCCGCAGCCTGACCGCCCATTTCAGCGTAGAAGGGAGTCTTATCCAGAACCACCAGCACGCCATCCTTTGCTTCCTCATCGGTAGCAATGGCGTCGGTCAGGGTCTCCTCGTCGCTCAGGGCAACTACGACACCGGTGTCGTTCAGGGTCTCGTAGCCGGTAAAGACGGTGGGCTCTGCATCCAGCGCACCGAACAGATCCTCGCTCCAGCCGGAGATGTTCTTCTTCAGGCGCTCCGCACGGGCACGCTCCTTCTGCTTGGTCATTTCGGCGTGGAAGCCTTCCTCGTCGACCGCAATGCCCTGCTCCGCAGCGATCTCCTTGGTCAGATCCAGCGGGAAGCCGAAGGTATCATTCAGCTTGAACACGTCCAGGCCCTTCAGCAGATGCTCATGTGCCTTTTCCAGACCGTCGATCATGTTGTTCAGGATGTTCATACCGGCATCAATGGTGCGGGCAAAGTTTGCCTCCTCGGTGCCGATGACCTTCTTGATATAAGCATCGTGCTCGCGCAGCTCGGGGTATGCGGTCTCGCTGGACTGGATGACAGTCTCCACCAGCTCCACCAGGAACGGGTGAGTGATGCCCAGCATACGGCCATGGCGGGCAGCACGGCGCAGCAGACGGCGCAGCACATAGCCGCGGCCCTCGTTGGAGGGCAGGATGCCGTCGGACACCATGAAGGTGCAGCTGCGGATGTGGTCGGTGATGACGCGGATGGAGATATCGGTCTTGGGGTCTTCGCCGTAGGTCTTGTTGGCGATGTGCTCCACATGATGCAGCACGCTCTGGACGGTATCCACCTCAAACAGGTTGCCCACGCCCTGCATCACGCAGGCCAGACGCTCCAGACCCATGCCGGTATCAATGTTGGGGCGTGCCAGACGCTCGTAGTGGCCCTTGCCGTCGGCGTCGAACTGGCTGAACACCAGATTCCAGATCTCCATATAGCGGTCGCAGTCGCAGCCCACGCCGCAGGTCGGCTTGCCGCAGCCGTACTCAGGGCCGCGGTCAAAGTAGATCTCGGAGCAAGGGCCGCACGGGCCGGAGCCGTGCTCCCAGAAGTTATCTTCCTTGCCCAGACGCACCATGTGGTCGGGGGCGATGCCCACCTTCTTGGTCCAGATATCGTATGCCTCGTCGTCCTCTTCGTACACAGAGATGTGCAGGCGGTCCTTCGGAATGGCCATCCACTCGTCGGAAGTCAGGAACTCCCATGCCCAGGGAATGACCTCTTCTTTGAAGTAATCCTGGAAGGAGAAGTTGCCCAGCATTTCAAAGAAGGTGCCGTGGCGGGCAGTGATGCCAACACGCTCGATATCCGGGGTGCGGATGCACTTCTGGCAGGTAGTCACGCGGTGACGGGGCGGCTCCTCCTGAGCCAGAAACCACTTTTTCATAGGTGCCATGCCGCTGTTGATCAGCAGCAGGCTGGGGTCGTTCTTGGGCACCAGCGGGAAGCTGTCCAGACGCAGGTGGCCCTTGCTCTCGAAGAAGCTCAGGTACTTTTCACGCAGTTCATTCAAACCGGTCCATTGCATAGGTTTTCTCTCCTCGATTGTCCTTGGCGTTTGCACGTCAGATTTATGATTATGGCAGACGGGGCGGGTGGGCGCAGAAAAACAAAAAACAGCCCCATCCCAAAAGGGACGAGGCTGCCTATAAACTGCTCCGTGGTACCACCCAAATTGCAAAGGATAAAATGTGTCCCCTGCCGCTTTCGGCGCGTTAACGCTGCGCTGCGTCCGACTTGTGTCGCCGGAAGCTCCGGGGCGGCGCAAAATGGAACCGACCGGAACGCCTTGCAGCTGGAAGCGCTCTCTCTGAACGGTGGTATACATTTCTGACCCCATCATTGCCATCTGTCATAATATTCATGCACATGCGGAAAGCACACAGTTCTTTCCGCGTACAGTTAAATTATAGCATGAGCCGGGCGTTTGTCAACGGGTTTGGACAAAATTTTCAGTCTGCTGTGCTTGACGCAGCGTGCCTGTTCCGCTACAATAAAAATATTGAAAGCACATTCTTATTTTATAATAGAGAGGAATTTCCCGTGAAAATTTTAAAAGTAAAATGTCTTGCCCCTACCCGGCTGGACAATTATCTGACCCAGCAGTACCCCGCCCTGACCCCCGGCCGCCTGAACAAGGCGCTGCGGGAGAACAAGATCAAGCTGAACGGCAAAAAGCAGCCCCTTTCCACCCGCGTGATGGCCGGTGACGAGATCAAGCTGTTCATTCTGGATGAAGTTCTGGATGCGGACCGCCGTGTGGAAGGCCCGGCGTGGAAGAACGCCCGCGGCCCGGCACAGGTGGTGTATGACTGCCCGCAGATCGTCATTGTGAACAAGCCCGCCGGTCTTGCCGTGGACGGCCCGGAGGACGACACGCTGCTGAACCGTACCCTGCTCTACCTGAACCAGCAGGGCGAGTACAAGGAGAACGACCTGTACACCCCGGCGCTGTGCCACCGACTGGACACCGGCACCAGCGGCCTTGTCATCGTTGCCAAGACCCCGGAGGCCGAAGAGCTGTTCCTTGCAGCCATCAAGAACCGCGAAGTGAAAAAGACCTACCTCTGCGTCACCTTCGGCCGTCCGACCCCGCCGGATGCCACTCTGGGCGGCTATCTGCTTAAGGACGCCGACCGTGGCATCGTGAAGATCGTGGAGGACAAGCAGCCCGGTGCCAGGGAGGTGGAGACCCGGTACGAGACCATCGCCGTCTCCGGCCGTCTGGCCCTGCTGAAGGTGCAGCTGATCACCGGCCGCACCCATCAGATCCGCGCCCACATGGCCAGCATCGGCTGTCCTATTCTGGGCGACAGCAAATACGGCAACAACACCGCCAACCGCGAGCTGAAACTCAAGTATCAGGCCCTGTGCGCATGGGAACTGACTATGCCCCACTTCAACCAGCCGGACTTTGCCTTCCTCAGCGGCAAGACCTTCCACGCCCCCAAACCGTGGTATTACAATCAGGTGCTGGACGGCACGCTGAAATAAGCCCATAACACCAAAAAAGATGACCCGGAGCGGCAGGCCCCGGGTCATCTTTTTGTTTTGCGTTTTAGTGGAAGAGGCTTTCAAGCCAGCCCAACGTGGACTCGGTTGCACTGGTAAACGAATCCTGAACCTCCTGAATGCTGTCCAGCAGCTTGGCACCCTCGGTATCTTTTACCGACCAGTAGGTTCCGGTGCTTGCAGAACCATCCGAAACCGTAAAGTCGCTGGTGAAGCAAAGGTTATCGCCATTGGAGTCGGTCACGATCACCATGTAAGTGTAGCTGCCTGCAGGCAGTTCGCCAAAACGGATCTCGCTGTCCAGCGTCTTGAAGGAAAAGCCTGCCGCATTGGGCGATGCCTGCGCCGTGACCACAGTCTGGTCATTTTCATCCAGCACCGCCACCTGAACATCGGTCAGCGTCATACCCAGTGCAGCGTTCGCGGTACCGGTCATAGCCATGCCCTTGCCTGCATGGATGTTGATGGGATAACTCATACCCTCCAGCCGCAGGCTGTCCGGCGAGGATTCAACCGCGTTGTGATCGGATGCCACGTACCAATAGCAGGAAGAGCCGTTGATCGAAACACTGGAATTTTCCAGCGGGATACGGCCGGAAGAAATATTCCCTGCCGGGTCGGAGCAGTAGAAAGTACCATTGGTGTAATCGGTCAGCAGCAGCGCATGGGGCTGTCTGCGGTCATACAGCACGATGCCCTCCGGATGCTGCGACAGCAGGGTAATGAGGGTCTGGATCTTTTCCTGTTTGCGGGAAGGCAGGGTTCCGTAGCCCACCTGCATTTCCTTATATGTAAAGCTGTGAGAGAGACCGTTGGCCCATGCCGTGGAGCGTACGCTGTTTTCTGTCACAGCGGTCCAATCCGTCAGACCATCAAGATACGCCCGACGGCGCAGCATCATGGCTGCGGATGCCAGCGTGCAGGTGCCGCCGCGGCTCTGCTTGAAATAGAAGCCCGCGTCCACATTCAGGTCCACTGCCAGAGCAGCAGGCAGGCAGGTGAGCATTACCACCAGCGTCAGCACAAGGCTCAGCAGTTTTTTACGGAAATGGGACGATGCAGCGGTATTCACGGTCGATTCTCCTTTCAGCTTCTGCAATTCCTGTTATCTACCGCTATAAAGTATACCAGCCTGTTACCATTTTGTAAATGTTTATGAAGCGTTTTTCTCAGTATTAACACGTTTGGGCAGATTTTGTTAGAGAGAATGCATAGTTTCCAGAGCGATATTCTACATTTCCGACAAAAAAATCAGCCTGTAAAAAGGATGCGGGAAAAATTTTTTCAGCGCAAATCTACCAGGTTACTCTGATTTCCCCAGACGATCCCGGTAGTCCTTCCGGATCCTTTATGCCAGTCGTCGCAGGCATTCGATCAAAGCAGACGTACCTGCGATCGACCAGATAAAATCGTTGGCATTGTGGTCAGAATTGTGGTCAAAACCAAATGAGGTCAACCCGAAGTTGGCATAGACATAATCGCCCATGTGAACGTGCTTTCCACCTCAGTTGGCGTGAAACGGCGGCTCAATCCAGCAGCCTGCGCCGCACTCTGCAAGCATTTCTTTCAAAAGCTGCTCCCGTTTTGCGTGTTCGGAAGGGCGGGTATGATTATAAGCATACAGCCGCTCCATGCAAAGTTCCTGCTCTGCCATGATGGATTCATCCGTTGGGTCGTAGACTTGTTGGCTGTGGATCGCATTTTTTATCGGCATGGTTCTACTCTCCTTATTTATAAGGAATCTTTCTCATTTTTCAGTAGATTCTTCCAGATTCTTTCGGTACTGTGCCGGACTGACACCATACTCTTTCTTGAATACCCGGCTAAAATAGAGTGGGTTATCATACCCTACGATCTCTGCAATTTCTCCAATATTGTATTCGGTGTTCTCCAATAAGCTTTGTGCATTTACCATCCGAAGGGACAGGATGTATTGTGCAGGGCTTATTTTCATGTACAGCTTAAAATTACGGATAAACCAGTTCGTACTGATATGCAGCGATTCTGCGTAATCGTCCACACTGACCTTTGTATTATAATTCTCGTTAAAGTAGGCAACGGCGGCTTCGATTTCTTCCGGGATGCTTGTAGTTGTTTTCTCGCTTTCCTGCTGTTGCCTGCTTACTAAAAGCAGAATGATGTTGAAGAGAGAAGCAATATAGTCTTCATAGCCATATTCACATTGTTGCAGTTCCCGGATGATCTTTCGGAACAGCATTTTGTAATCCGGCAGTGTGCCGCTGTAAAAAACGTGCTTGTCCAATGGTATTCCGTGATAGTTCAGGATGTTTTTGACATCGTATCCTGTAAAGTGAATCCAGAACACCTCTGGATGATCTTCTACATAGTAGACATACTTCTGGATTTCTTTCGGCTGATAAAGCACCATGTGTCCAGAAGTCACCACTTCCTCAACACCATCGAACCAGAAGTGTGCTTTACCAGATGCCACATAGAGGATTTGATAGTCTCTGCGACCCTTTGCCCAAAAAGTAGGTAGCTTAGGGCGTTTTTTCAAGCGATAAGTGCCGCAGCTGCCTACGACCAGCGGCTTTGAGTAGTCTTTGAAATCCAAACGGGAGTTGTTCAAATATCCTGAGTTGAAATACATCCCTGCGTCCTCCTCATCTTCAGAGATTTTACAGTGATTTGAGAAATGTTCTATCAAAAAATTACAAACACTTTGATTTTGTGCATATTTTGTTCCATCTTGTCTATATCTTTTTGTTCTATTAAATTCTATAATATTTTCAGACGAAACGCAAGAGATTTGGGCAACTTGCGTAATGAGAATTCCAGTCTGAAGTGCGCAGCAGATTGGTCGCGCCCACACAAAACAAGCAAGATGGGAGAAAGCACAATGACTGAGAAACGTTATCTAAAGTGGTATAATAAAGTCGGCTATGGTTCAGGCGATATTGCAGGCAACGTGGTGTATGCATTCCTGTCCTCCTTCGTCATGATCTATCTGACCAACACCGTTGGCCTGAACCCCGGTATTGTCGGCACTCTGATTGCAGTTTCCAAACTGCTGGACGGTGTGACGGACATTTTCTTTGGTTCTTTGATCGACAAAACGCATTCTAAGATGGGCAAAGCCCGTCCTTGGATGCTGTACGGCTACATTGGCTGTGCCATTACGCTGGTGGCAATTTTCGCCATCCCGACCAATCTGGGACAGTTTGCACAGTACGCATGGTTCCTGATCGCATATACTCTGCTGAACGCTGTATTCTACACTGCCAACAACATTGCTTACTCTGCACTGACTGCTCTCGTCACGAAGAACAGCGCCGAACAGGTCGAGATGGGTTCTTGGCGTTTCATGTTCGCCTTTGCCACCAGCCTGCTCATCCAGTCCATCACGCTGGGTGCTGTTACGGCATTGGGCGGTGGTGCTGCCGGTTGGCGCACTGTTGCAATCATCTACGCCATCATCGGTCTGCTTGTCAACACCCTCTCCGTTTTCTCCGTGAAGGAACTGCCGGAAGGCGAATTGGAGGATACCACCGACAAAAAGGAAATCGAGCAGGACGAAAAGTACAATCTGGTTCAGGCTGCAAAGCTGCTTGCTGGTAACAAATATTATATGATGATTTGCGTCACCTACATTTTGCAGCAGATCTACGGTGCCATGATCAGCATGGGCACCTACTATGCAACCTACATCCTTGGCAACCAAAATCTGTTCGGTGTATTCTCTTGGGCAATCAACATTCCTCTGATCATCGCACTGGTGTTCACCCCGACCTTGGTTGCAAAGTGGAATGGAATGTATAAGCTGAATGTAATGAGTTATACTCTGGCAACGATTTCTCGTGCACTGGTTGCTGTAGCTGGTTACATGGGCAGCGGCAATGTGACCTTGATGCTGCTCTTTACTGCAATCGCAGCTCTTGGTCAGGGTCCTTGGCAGGGCGATATGAACGCTGTGATTGCTGCTTGCTCTGAATATACTTGGCTGACGAAGCATAAGCGCGTGGATGGCACGATGTACTCCTGCACTTCTCTCGGTGTGAAGCTGGGCGGCGGTCTGGGTACTGCCATCACCGGCTGGCTGCTGGCAGCAAGCCATTTTGACAGCGCTCTGACCGTTCAGCCGGATTCCTGCATCAATATGCTGAAGATCATGTATCTGGTGATTCCGTTTGCTCTGGATGCCATCATCACCTTCATTCTCTCTCGTATGAAGGTCGAAGAAGCAAATGAAAAACTGCGTGCGGCAGTCTGATAACAAGCCATTATCATTTCTCCTTCATCTGCTGTTCCCCGGAGGAATCCAGCGATTCCTCCGGGGAGGCTGGAGAAATATTATAAAATTATAAAAGGTAAATGAGGAAATACTATGGCTGCATTTGATTTTGCAAAAGTAAAAGACCCCACCTTTTTCAAGGAAAACGTGCTGAATGCTCATGCAAGTTTCCGTACTTACGCTTCCCGCGAAGAATATCGGACAGGCTCCTCTTCTTTAGCGCTGAAGCTGGACGGTATCTGGAAATTCGCCTACGCAAAGAACTACACCAGTGCCATCCCCGGCTTTGAAAAGACAGATTACGATTGCAGCGGCTGGGATGACATTCATGTTCCGGCACACATCCAGATGGAGGGCTACGACATTCCCCAGTATGCGAATATTCAGTATCCGTGGGATGGCCGTGAAGAAGTACAGCCGGGCGAGATCCCGCAGCGGTTCAATCCGGTGGCAAGCTATGTAAAATACTTCGAGCTGCCGGAATCCATGCAGGGCAAGCCCGTCCACATCGAGTTCGAGGGTGTGGAAAGCGGCATGGCTCTTTGGCTGAACGGGTCTTATGTGGGTTACACCGAGGACAGCTTCTCCGCACACGCATTCGATCTGACTCCCTATCTCCAGCCGGGCGTGAACAAACTTGCTGTGCAGGTGTTCAAGTGGACTTCCTCCAGCTGGTGCGAAGATCAGGACTTCTTCCGCTTCTCCGGCATCTTCCGCAGCGTGTGGCTGTACGCCATCCCCACCGTGCATCTGGAAGATGTATCCGTCAAAACGCTGTTTGCCGGGGATGATTTTACTCATTCCACACTGGAAGTTGCATTGCAGGTGGAGGGTAAGGGCGCAGCCCGTCTGACCCTGCGCCGCAGTGAACTGGAAGTGTTCTCCGAAAAAATCGCACTGAACGGCGGCTCTGCGTTGTTCAGCCATGCGGTGGAGAACCCCCACCTGTGGAGTGCAGAGGACCCAGCTCTGTATGAACTGGAAATTGAGCTGCTGGACGATGCAGGCCATCTGGCAGAGGTGACCGGGCAGAAAGTCGGTTTCCGCAAGTTCGAGCTGAAGAACAATCGGATGCTGCTCAACGGCAAGCGCATCGTGTTCAAGGGTGCCAACCGTCATGAGTTCAGCTCCATTACGGGTCGTGCTGTGGGCGTACACACCCATGAGGAGCTGCTTCGGGATATCATCACCATGAAGCAGAACAACATCAATGCCATCCGTACCAGCCATTACCAGAATCAGGATGCACTGTACGACCTGTGCGACGAGTATGGTCTGTATCTGATCGCAGAGAACAATCTGGAATCCCATGGCACATGGGACATCCATCAGGCGGGCATTCGCGGCATCGAGGGCGTTTTGCCCAATGATAAGCCGGAGTGGAAAGCTGTCTTGTTTGACCGCATGAATTCCACTTACCAGCGTGACAAAAACCATCCTGCTGTTCTGATCTGGTCTCTGGGCAACGAATCGTTTGGCGGCAAGACTCTGCTCCAGATGGCCGAGATGGTCCGCCGCTTTGATGACACCCGTCTGGTGCATTATGAAGGTGTGGTCAATGATCCCCGCTTCCTCGAAACCACCGATATCGAGAGCCATATGTACAGCACTGTGAAGGACATTAAAGAGTATCTGGCACAGGGCGATAAGCGGCCTTATATCGAGTGCGAATACTCTCATGCTATGGGCAACTCCAACGGTGCTTTGCACAAGTACACGGAACTTGCCGACCAGAAGGACTGCGGCTATCAGGGCGGCTTTATCTGGGATTACATCGACCAGTCCATCTGGAAAAAAGACCGCTACGGCAAGTGGTTCCAAGCCTACGGCGGCGACTTCGGTGAGCGTCCTACCGACTATAATTTCAGCGGAAACGGCATTGCCTACGGTGGTGATCGTGCTCCTTCTCCCAAGATGCAGGAGGTCAAGTTCTGCTATCAGAACATCACCATTTTCATCGACAACTCTGGCTTTGAAGTCTGGAACAAGAACCTGTTCACCTCTACGGATGCTTTCGACTGCGTTGCTCTGCTGCATCGCGATGGAAAGCTGTATCAGCAGCAGGAACTGACCAATATTGATGTTGCTCCCGAAGAGCGTTCCAGCTTCCCGCTGCCGTTTATGGTCCCTGCGCTCCCCGGTGAATATGCAGTGACCATCAGCTTCCGTTTGAAGGAGGACACCAGCTGGGCAAAGAAGGGTCATGAAGTCGCCTTTGGGCAGGGTGTGATTGCTGTGGTTCGTTCCATTCCCAGCAAGAAGGTCACGCCGTTTACCGTTACGCACGGTACACACAACATCGGTGTCCGGGGTGAGAATTTCGATGTTTTGTTCTCCGATCTGAATGGCGGCTTGACTTCCTACCGCTATGCCGGCAAGGAGATGATTCAGGAGATTCCCCGTCCCAACTTCTGGCGCGCTCCCACCGACAACGACTGCGGCAACAACATGGGCGGCGTTCGCGGTCAGTGGAAGCTGGCAAGTCTGTACGCTACCGTCAAGGGCATCGGCAAGGAGATTCCGTCTGTTCATGGCGGCACCATCCTCCAGAACCCCACCTGCGAGGTGGAAGCCGACAGCGTGGTCGTGACCTATCTCTATAACCTCCAGACCAGCCCCGCAGCAGAGTGCAGCCTGCAGTACCGTGTGTTCGGTGATGGCCGCATCCAGACCACCCTGCACTATGACCCGGTGGAAGGACTTGCAGCAATGCCGGAGTTCGGCGTACTGTTCAAGATCGACGCTGACTACGACACGGTGGAGTGGTACGGAAACGGCCCTGCGGAGACCTACTGGGATCGTCAGCATGGTGCAAAGCTGGGCATTTACCAGAACAAGGTCGCAGACAACATGGCGCAGTACCTTGTGCCGCAGGAGTGCGGTGCAAAGACCGCTGTGCGCTGGGCAAAGGTAGTGGACCGCAAGGGTCGCGGGCTGCTGTTTACCGCAGATGCCGCAAAGCCCATGTTCTTCTCTGCGCTGCCCTACACTCCCCATGAAATGGAGAGCGCCAAGCATCCCTACGAGCTGCCCCCGGTCCATTACACGGTCATCCGTGCTATGGGCGAGCAGATGGGCGTTGGCGGTGATGACAGCTGGGGTGCCAATGTCCACCCGGAGTATATTCCTGATGTGACTAAGCCTGTGGAGTTCACCTTTACGTTCCGTGGCATCTGATGATTGCCCGCAAATGAGGTGTTCTCTGTGAAAAAAGCGAAAGATCAGCCTGGATCTGAACCAGCCGAACTAGCATCCCTTGTTGGAGAACGGATCAAAAAGATCCGCAAAGAAGAGGGGTTAAGCCTAGAGCTTTTTGCTTTACGTTGTGACATGAATGCCGCATACATTGGGCATACTCTTTCTCCCGTCATGTTCCCGGTGCGATGACCGATGCGGATGTACCTGATCCGTTCCGTGCCATCCGGCAGGAGCTTCGGGGACAGAAGATGCCGAATATCGAAAGATAAGAAATGCCGTTCCAGTTGCTTTTGGAACGGCATTTTTCTTAATCTTCTAACCCATGGCTCCCGGCCACTTTCTTCAAATATTCCTTCGGATCTCCATTCAGAATCAAATCGGCATAGCCAAGCGGGTCATTATAGACGAGATAGTCTAACTCCGACCTCTGCGACATGGTCACATCCAGCGCATCCTCGACCCCGGTGCAGTCGATGGAAATTTTTCTCCCGTCCCGGAGCAGCAGCTCCACGCAGCCGGTGTCCATGTTGAAATGACAAACTCTTGCATCGTACTTCATGTTCGTATCCTCCTGAAATCATGTTGTGGTTTATATCGGTCAATCTATGATTTCGGATTTTATCTTCCACGGACACCTGCATGGAACTTGTCGGGGCAAAGCCCCTCCATCTGCTAACGCAGACCGTTCCGTCGCTTAAAAGCCCCACTGGGGCTTTCATTGCTTCGCAAACGCTAATTTTCCGAAGAAAACAAATAATCCGAACCCATCTCCTATCGGAAACAAGTTCGGATTATTTTTGTTTGGTCCGAGTGGCGAGAATCGAACTCACGGCCTCTTGAACCCCATTCAAGCGCGCTACCAAAACTGCGCTACACCCGGATATCTGTAAGCGGTTATCGCTCACAGCTCAATCAGTATACTTGATTCAGGGTGTTTTGTCAAGCTTTTTCGGCCAGATTTTTTCAAAAATCCGGTTTATTTTCCTGCAGCGGCTGATCTTTTGCGGGGAACGCTTCAAATTCAACGGTGGCAAGTGCAATTGCAAACACGCTTTCTGCACCTGCCGCCAGCAGGGCCTGCGCACAGGCCGCAGCCGTAGCACCGGTGGTGATCACATCGTCCACCAGCAGCACCTTCCGGCCTTCGATCCCGTCCGGATCTGTCACGCGGAACGCGCCCGCCACATTGGCCATGCGCTGCTCAAACGGCAGGCCAGCCTGATGCTGTTTTGCACGGGCGCGGCCCAGTGCCTCCGGGTACAGCGGAACGCCCAATGCCCGTGTCAGCGGCAAAGCCATGAGCTGCGGCACATTGTAGCCGCGGGCTGTGCCGGATGCCGGCACAGGAACGATGCAGTCATATCCAAGGGACATGCCCTCCACCAGTTCCGGCAGCAGCTCTGCACCCGACATTCGCACCTCACTGCCAAAGGCCAGCTTTGCCAGCCAGACGCCCATTTCCACTGCTGCCCACGGTGCGGCATGATATTTGGTGTGCAAAACGCCCCGCCGTACACAGCCCTCATACCGGAAGGGCGCCGCCGCACCGGCCAGCCTGCCCAGATAATGCTGGGAAGCATCCAGCCGCATGCCCGGCTTCCTGCGCAGTTCTTCCAGTTCTGCGGCGCAGTCCGGGCATGTGGGCACACTGCCCAGCACCTGATCGCAGAACGGGCAGCGGCGTGGATACACCAGCTGTCTTGCCCCGCGCAGCAGGCGGCACGGAACGCTGTAGTAATCCATCAGTCCTTCTTGACAGCTACGATGACACGCACACGCTTGCCCGCAGCACAGCCAAAGTTATCGTACCAGCCGGTAAGATGGTAGTCGTCCGAGTTCACTTCGGTCAGCTTGGTCGCGTAATACTGGCCCTTATACCACAGGTAGACCTGTGCATCGTCCGCCATCTCAAACCGTTTCCCGTTGCTCATGACCGATGCTGCGCCCACCTGATCGATCTTCATGGGCATCAGCTGGACCATCGTCTTTACGCTGCCGGTGGTCTCCTTGCGGGCTGCAACACCGCCCACCAGCACCGGATATTTGACGTTGGTGGTGAACGCCACCTGCGAACCATTGACATAGCACACATAGGTGGCGCCGCCGCCAATGTAACGGAAGATCGACGCATAGGGTTCCCCTACAAGGGTGCCCACCTGCCGCAGACCCAGACTGAGCAGGCTGTCCGTGTTGGCCGTAATCTTCTGCCAGACGGTGGAGAGGATGTCGCCGTTGATCACGCCCCACAGCACCTCGCTGGTGGTGGGCACCAGAACACCCTTCAGGTCGCCCACGATCTTATCCTGCGTATCCGTGCTGGTGCTGGAACCGGTCGAAAGGATGGTGGCCAGCGTTTTCAGCTCGGAAGAATTGACCGAAACATTTTTGATGTCGTCCAGCACGCCATAGGTCCACAGGTCGCCGGTGACATCGTTCAGGATCAGGCGGTCGATCTCGCCTTTCTCATTCAGCGTATAGTAGCGGACATTCAGAAGATTCAGGTCTGTCCCCGCTAGGCGGCTGGGACGAATCGTCCCAGCCACACCCTCCGAAGTCGTATCCAGAATCTGCACATCGTCTGCCAGAGTGTACTTGCCCAGCGTTGCCGCATCCGCACTGACCTTGCCGGTAACGACCTTGTTCTCGATGCCGCTCACGGACTCGCCTTCCGGCGTTACGCGGATCTCCACCAGCCAGCCCGTGGGATAGTTCAGGCTTTTGTCCACATTCACAGTGCGCTGAATGCCGTCGGTGCACATGACCGACACGCGCTGCAGCACATCCGCGCCGTTGTCTTCCACAAGGCTGCGGGCTGCGCCCTGTACCACGCCGTAGAACACCTCATCGGCTTCTGCACCGGTGATCACGTCTGCCGCTTCGTTGTTCATGCCCAGCAGCAGGGTGACCACTTCGCCCACACCGCCGCCGTTCAGGCTGGATACCTTGGAGGCAACTGCCGTGCTGCCCAGCTGATAGCTGACGCCTGCCACGGTAACGGCCGTGGGTGCGCTGGCGCTGGGCGAAACGGCAGTGATACGGCCTGCTGCTTTGCGGGTGTAGATCCATACAGTCTGCAGACTTTCGCTGTAATAATACACATCGTAACGGTTCAGCTCGGCAGAAGCCGAAACTTTATCGTTGCGGTAAACACTGACCGGTGCAAACGGCAGCTGGGTGCCTTCCGCTGCCACAAAGGGGCCCTTCAGGCTCTTGAGCATCACGGTAGAGGTATCCACCTGACCGTTCGCCACCGTAAAGCCCAGGCTGGTGCCATAGGCGCTGCCGGAGGCCGTGTTTGCCGTGAGGGTGTTATACAGCAGCAGAGCACAATCCCCATAGTTCATGGTCTCGCCCTGATTGCGGTTCAGCTGGTTGCGCAGACCCAATTCCTGTGCTTTGGTCAGCTGCGCCATCGGGAACACGCCATTCAGTTCGGTCATTTTATAGCCCAGCAGCTTGAGTGCTGCCGTGCAGGCCTCTTCCAGCGTAACTGCGTTGTCCGGACGGAAGGTGCCGTCGGTGTAGCCGTTCATCCAGCCCTGCTGCACCGCAATGCGCACATAAGGTGCCCACGGGGAGGTGCCGGGCACATCCTTATACAGGGTGCCGATGTTGCCCTGCTGGGCTGCGCTTTCGCGGTAGGCCGAAAAGGAGACCAGCATCCTGGCAAATGCACCGCGGGTGACGGCAGCATCCAGACTGCCGGTCTGGCTGGTATCCATAGCGCCCAGCGTGATGGCCGTCTGGATGGCCGAGTTGTTCAGGCTGGCCGCCGATGCCGGCAGCACCAGCATGGACACAGCCATGCATGCTGCAAGCAGACATGCGAGAAGACGTTTTTTCATAGGTGTATTCCCCTTCCTTGATGTTTGGCTGCCGCTCTGAAGCAGCCGCCGTAAGCAGTCCGGCGCAAAGCCGGCTGAGAGGAGCTTAAAAGCTGTTTTTCGCAAGCAGGGTGCGCCGGGTCGATGCGGCGGTATGCCATGCGGACGAAAACGGCTTTTTAATCATAGCGCAGAGCCTCGATGGGATTGAGGCGGGCCGCACGCTTTGCCGGCAGATAGCCGAACAGCACGCCGATGCCCACCGAAATGCCGAAAGCCACCGCGACGGAGTTGAAGGACGGACTGACCGTGACCGTGGTGCCGCTGGTGAACATGGGCAGCAGCCGGTTCGCCACCATGGATACGATGTAGCCCAGTGCAATGCCCAGTACGCCGCCCAGCGCCGAGGTGGTGGCGGCTTCCACCACGAACTGCGACAGAATGGTGCGCTCCTTGGCGCCCAGTGCCTTGCGGATGCCGATCTCGCGGGTGCGCTCAGTCACCGACACCAGCATGATGTTCATGATGCCGATGCCGCCCACCAGCAGCGAAATACTGGCGATGCCGGTCAGGATCACGATGACCATGTTGATCATCTTATTCATTTCTTCCAGCCACTCGCTGGCGCTGTAGACGTAGTAGCCGTTATCCGAACCAAGCTGATGCTGCAGTTCGCTTTCCACCGCAGACTTTGCTTCGTTGGCGCGGTTCTCATCCTCCATGACCGCGGCATAGTTGCTCACCATGCTCTGGCTGGACAGGCGCATGGCCGTGGTATAGGGCAGATAAACGCAGTCGTCATCGCTGCCCTGCTGCATGTCCGGGTCGCTCACCTTTGCCGCCAGCACGCCCACGATGCGAAACTTGTTGGCTCCGATCTTGAGCGTCTGGCCCAGGCCGTTGCCGCCAAAGGCCACACGGTTCAGATAATCGCCGATGACGCACACCTGCTTGTTGCCCTTGATGTCCATGTACTGCAGACCGCGTCCCTGCGCGATCTGGTAATTCTTCATGGCGGAATAGTTCTCGTCCACGCCGCTGATGGTGGACCAGCGGTAGCTGTTGGTGCCGATCTTCAGCGTGCCGCTGCCGCTGAAATCAATCTGCGGCGAGATGGACTGGATCAGCTCCGGGTACTTCGTGGGCAGCTTGTACATTTCCTCCACCGGAACGGTACGGGAGCCGTTGCCCCACACCTGCACCGAAAGGGTGTTGGTGCCCAGTGCCGAAAAGCTGTCGCGCATGCTCTTGGTCATACCGTTGCCCAGACCCACGATAACGATGACTGCCATGACACCGATGATGATGCCCAGCATGGTAAGAAAGGTGCGCAGCTTATTGCTCCACACGTTCTGGATAGCCTGACGGAAGGTCTCAACGATCATGCTTTTTCCTCCTCATCCGGCAGATCCGGCAGCAGTGTGGGCTGCACGATGGCCTCCGGCGCATGGGAGTCGCCATCGTAGACCACCCGCCCGTCTTCCAGACGGATGATGCGGTCTGCCTGCACCGCAATGGAATTGTCATGGGTGATGAGCACCACGGTGTGGCCCTCATCGTGCATCTGCTGCAGCATCCCCAGCACTTCGCGGCCGGTGTGGCTGTCCAGTGCGCCGGTAGGCTCGTCGGCCAGAATGACCGCCGGGTTCCGCACCAGCGCCCGGGCAATGGAAACACGCTGCTGCTGGCCGCCGGAAAGCTGATTGGGGCGGTTCCTGAGCTTATCACCCAGGCCCACCTGCTCCAGCACCTCTTTGGCCCGGGCGTGGCGCTCGGTGCGGCCGATGCCCGCATACACCAGCGGCACCTCCACATTCTCCATCAGGTTGAGCCTTGGCAAAAGATTATACTGCTGGAAGATAAAGCCCAGCATTTCGTTGCGGATCGCAGCCAGCTCGTTGCGGCTCATCTTGCCCACATCCCTGCCGTTGAGCCGGTAAGTGCCATGGGTCGGCACGTCCAGACAGCCGATGATGTTCATGCAGGTGGACTTGCCGGAGCCGGACTGGCCGACGATGGCTACGAACTCGCCTTTTTCGATTTTCATGGTGATGTGGTCTGCTGCTTTTACCGTGGTATCACCCATCTGGTAATACTTGCACACCTCATCAAACTCGATCAGAGCGCTCATGCATTCCTCCTGTATCAGCCTGTGATGATCACGCCGTTTGCATCTGCCGGGTCTGCAGTGTCGCCCGCATCGGCAGATTCTTCCATCGGCTCCTCTGCTGTGCTGCCGTCTGCAGTGTCCGTGTCGTTCTCTGTGTCAGCTTCAGTTTTGTCCATGGCATCACCATAGCCGCCGTCATCGTAATAGTAATCGGTGCTCACAGAGCTGGGGTCATAGGCCACGGTGTCGTTGCCGGTGACGCCGCTGATGATCTGGGTATAGTCGTCGTCACTCACGCCGATCTTGACCGGAACGTACACATAGCCTTCCGGTGCAGTCATATCGGGGTCTGCATTGGCAGCGCTGGGCGAATCCTTGGTCACCAGCACATAGCCGCCGCGCACGATGGCCGCATTGGGCACTGCCAGAGCGTTTTTGGCCTCCGCAATCACGATCTCCGCGTTGGCATTCATGCCGGGGCGCAGGCCCTCGGTCTCGTCGATGCGCACCGTGACCGGGTAGGTGGTGGTGCCGCCGTTGGAAGAGCCCTTCATGGAAACGCGGGTCACGGTGCCGGTGTAGGTCTTATCCGGCACTGCATCTGCCGTCACCTGCACGCTCTGGCCCACCGAAACATCGCTGACCTGCAGCTCATCCACATTGATGACCATGACCAGATAGCTCAGGTCGTAGATGGTGCACAGGTCTGCACCTGCGGTCAGTGCATCACCGGCCTTGGCGTTCTTCTCAATGATGGTGCCGCTGATGGGCGAGGTAACGGTGTAGTTGTTCATGGCCTCCTGCAGGTTATCCATGTTCAGCTCTGCGCTGCGCAGGGTCTCCGCAGCGGACTGGATCGCTTCGGTCAGGTCCTCACCGCTGATCTGCAGCACGATGTCGTCCTTGTTCACGGCACCGCCCTCCTGCACATTGATGGCAGTGACCGTACCGGCTGCAAGGGTGGTCAGGGTGCGCTCTGCCTGATATTCAAAGCATTTGGCTGCAATGCAGCTGACACCGTTGATGGTGGCCGTTGCCGCCTGAGCCGTGGTCAGGCCGCCTGCATTGCGCACGGTGATGGTCACGGTGCGGGTGAGCAGGTTGCCGGTACTCAGCGTATCCGTGCCGGTCACAGCGGTCACGGTGCCGGTCAGGGTCTCAAAGGTGCCGTCCAGCGTCACCTCAGCGCTCTGGCCCACCGAGAATGCGGCGGCGTCTGCCGCAGGGAACTCCAGATGCAGCACCATCTTGGAGCTGTCGCGGATGACAGCCACTTCCTGGCCGCTGGTCACTTCGTCACCCTTGGCCACCTTCAATGTAGCCACAACGCCTGCCACCTCGGCACGCACATACTGGCGGTCCACGGTCTTATCGTAGCTGCGCTGTGCCTGCTGCAGGGTGATGGAGGCCTGCTCGGCCTTGGTGGTGGCATCGGAGGCATCCACCGTGTACAGCACAGTGCCTTCCTCCACAATGTCGCCTTCCTCAATGGTGCTGGTGAGCACCTTGCCTGCCACCAGCGATTTGACATTGTATGTATTGGCCGGGTTCAGCGTACCGGTGCCGCTGAGGGAGTTGGACAGATCCCGCTTTTCCGGCGTGGTCTGCACATAATTCACATCCACATTGGCGTCCTGTGCCCTGTCCGGACGCAGGATGAACCATCCGCCCAGCGCGGCCACACACGCCACCGGCACCATCCACTTCCAGTTTTTGCGAAAAAATGCAGCCACTTTGTCTTTTCCTGCGGGTCTTGCCTCACCGGCAGCCGCCTGCTGTGCCGCAGCATCCTGCTTCTTTTTAAAGATCATGCTTGCTGTTTCCTCCTGTATCTTTCAGAGCACCTCTGCCTTATGCAGGGCGCCCTGTAATTTCTGTCCGTTCTGTCTTTTCCGCCTTCTGCACTGTACAAAAGGGTGATATTGTTAGTTTATCGCATTTTCGCCCAATACACAAGCGTCTAAATTTTGTTTTGAGGTTTCGCGACAAACTTTTATGGAACTTTCACACCCTTTTTCCTCCTGCATCCTGTACAAAGCAAAAGAGGCAGCGCCCCGGTCTCCCGAAGCACTGCCCCTTTTTGAGCATGATCTTTATTCTGCAGTATCCTCTACGACCACATACACCCCGGCAGGGATGCAGGCAGCCCATGCGCCATCCTTGTCCAGCCAACCGAATTGCTCGCACACATGGTCCGGGCACTGACTGTCCAAAAATGCAACTGCACCATCTTTCACCTGCAAATGCACGACATAATCGCCCACATCATACAGGTAATCGTGATCCGTATCCAGCGGCAGGGTCTCGGTGATGCCGTCGCCGAAATCGACGACCGCCTGCAGACCACCGCCTTTGCCGCTGTGGGCTGCGCGCACGCCGAAATACAGCGCTGCCGCCAGCACAAGGACCACCAGTGCAAAGATCAGGTTCTTCCTCCACGGCTTCCGTTTTCTGGAACCGGAAGCCGTTTCAGCCGTTTTGCGGTTGCTCATGCAGCGTAATCGCTGGCAGCCTTACCTGCAATGCGGCCAAACACGGTGAAGTCTGCAACAGCGTTGCCGCCCAGACGGTTTGCGCCGTGAACGCCGCCAGTCACCTCACCTGCTGCGAACAGGCCGGGGATAACGGTACCGTCAGCCTTCAGCACCTCAGTGTTGGTGTTGATGGTCAGGCCGCCCATGGTGTGGTGCACGCCAGCGGTGACCTTGATGGCGTAGTACGGAGCGGTATCCAGCTTGTTTGCAAAGCTGGTGCGGCCAAAGTCGGGGTCGTTCTTGGCCTCAACATAGCCGTTCCAGGTCTTCATGGTCTCGGCAAACGCAGCCTCATCAACGCCCATTGCCTTGCCCAGCTCCTCGTAGGTCTCGCCGGTCACGGTGAAGCCCTTCTTGATGTAGCCCTGAATGACGCTGGAAGCATCGACCATAGCCTGATCGACCACCAGCCAGCTGTAGCTGCCGGTCTGAGCGATCTCAGCAGCAGAGACCACGTCACGGGTGCCCACTTCGTCGATGAAGCGCTTGCCCTCGGCGTTGATCAGCACAGCGCCGTCGCCGCGCAGACCCTCGGTGATCAGGGCAGCGGTGTTGGCCTCAACGGTGGGGTGGATCTGGATCTGGTCCATATCCACAGTGCCGGCACCGATGGCGGTGGCCATCTCAATGCCCTGGCCCTGAGCGCCGGCAGCGTTGGTGGTCATGAAGCCCTTCAGCTCAGGCTTGTACTCGACAACCATGTCCAGATTTGCGCCGAAGCCGCCGGTGGTCAGCACCACAGCCTTGGCGTTCACAGTGACGGTCTCGCCGGTAGAACCAGTGGCCTTGATGCCCGCAGCAGCGCCGCTCGCATCGGTCAGGATCTCGTTGGCGGTGGTGTTCAGCAGGATCTGAACGCCAGCCTTCTCACAGTTCTCCTCCAGCAGGGGGATCATATAGGAACCGACAGAAACGGTCTTGCCCTCTGCGTCCACAGGGCGATGGATACGCTTGACGGATGCACCGCCAAAGCTGGAAACGCTGTGCAGGGTGATGCCGTGCTCGTCCAGCCAGTCGATGGCATCAGCAGAGTTGGAGCACAGGGTCTCCACCAGAGCGGGGTCGTTGATGCCCTTGCCGCCGATCATGGTATCCAGCTCCATCAGCTCAACAGAGTCGAAGTAGCCGGTGGGGTTCTTCTGGTACTCTGCCCACTGCTCAGAGACGGTCTTTGCCAGAGCGGTGATGGTCTCGTTGTCAGCGTACTTTTCAGCAGCGGTCTTCAGGGTCTTTTCGACACCAGCAGACTCGCCGAACTCGTTCTCATCCTGATACACGGTCTTGCCGGCGTTCATGCCGCCGGTAGCGCGCACAGAGTTGCCGCCCACCATGGGCTGGCTCTCCACGATCACAACGCTCTTGCCCTCGGCAGCAGCGGTGATGGCAGCGGTCATGCCTGCGCCGCCTGCACCCACGATGACAACGTCAGCGTCAATGGTGGAATCCTCGGCCTTGGTCTCGTCGGCCTTGACCTCGATCTTATAGTCGTCAGCGTTCAGGCCGGCGGCAGTCAGGGCAGCGGCTGCTGCCTCCTTGATGGCGTTGGAGGTGATGGTCGCGGTGGACACGCCGTCCACGGCGATGCTGCCGGTCTCAGCGATCTGAGCGGGCAGCTGCTCCAATGCCAGCGTACCGATGCCGGGGGTCTCATCCTTGCCCTCAGCGGTGCAGCCGGTGATCTTGCCGTCTTCCAGCGTCAGGGTAACGGTAACGTCGCCGCCCATGCCCTTGGCAGTGCCGGTGAAATCGCCGGACACGCCGCCTGCGGTGGAAGCAGACTTGCTGCCGCAGCCGTAGCCCAGCAGGCTGACGCCCACAACAGCCGCCATAGCCAGCGCAGCCACGCTCTTGCGGATCTGATTCTTTTTCATTGTTTCTTCCTTCTCATATTCGGGTTGCTTGTGTTCGGACATCTATCAGCAAAAAAGGGGAAACTGCTCATTCGGAAAGCAGTTTCCCCTCGCTGAAACTTAGGAAAAACTTAGGCGTTAGCCTGAGCTGCAGCAACAGCGCATGCAACGGTAGCACCAACCATCGGGTTGTTGCCCATGCCGATCAGGCCCATCATCTCAACGTGTGCAGGCACAGAAGAAGAACCTGCAAACTGAGCATCGCCGTGCACACGACCCAAAGAGTCGGTCAGGCCGTAGCTTGCGGGGCCTGCAGCCACGTTATCGGGATGCAGGGTACGGCCCGTGCCGCCGCCGGAAGCGACAGAGAAGTACTTCTTGCCGTTCTCGATGGCCCACTTCTTGTAGGTGCCGGCAACCAGATGCTGGAAGCGGACGGGGTTGGTGGAGTTGCCGGTGATGGAGCACTGAACGTCCTCCTTCTTCATGATGGCAACGCCTTCCATAACGTCGTTTGCACCGTAGCACTTGACGGCTGCGCGCTCGCCCTCGGAGAAGGGGATCTCCTTGACGACGGTCAGGGTCTGAGAGGGGATGTCGTACTCGGTCTGCACATAGGTGAAGCCGTTGATACGGGAGATGATGTAAGCGGCGTCCTTGCCCAGGCCGTTCAGGATGACGCGCAGGGGGGTCTTGCGGACCTTGTTTGCGGTGCGGGCGATGCCGATGGCACCCTCAGCAGCGGCAAAGGACTCGTGGCCTGCCAGGAAAGCGAAGCAGGTGGTGTCCTCGCTCAGCAGACGAGCGCCCAGATTGCCGTGGCCCAGACCAACCTGACGCTGCTCAGCGACAGAACCGGGGATGGTGAAAGCTTCCAGACCTTCGCCGATGGCAGCAGCGCACTCGGCAGCATCGGTCAGGCCGCGCTTGACGGCAATAGCGGTGCCCAGGGTGTATGCCCAGACAGCGTTATCAAAGCAGATGGGCTGAACGCCGCGCACGATCTTGTCGCAGTCGATGCCCTTAGCGAGGAGCATCTCGTTGCAAGCGTCCAGAGACTCCAGGCCGTTAGCCTTCAGGCATGCCTCGATTTTCGGCATGCGGCGATCCATAGATTCAAAAGTTGCCATGAGTTGTTCCTCCTCTCTTATTCCTCACGCGGGTCGATGTACTTGACAGCGCCTGCTTCCTTGCTGAAGCGGCCGTAAGTACCCACGTTCTTCTCGTAAGCCTCGTTGGGGGTCTTGCCGTGACGGATGTCCTCCATCATCTTGCCCAGCTTGACGAACTGATAGCCGATGACCTCACCGTTGGCATCCACAGCCAGCTTGTTGATGTAGCCCTCGGTCAGCTCCAGATAACGGACGCCCTTCTCCTTGGTGGAGAAGATGGTGCCGGTCATGGAGCGCAGGCCCTTGCCCAGGTCGTCCAGACCTGCGCCGATGGGCAGACCGTCCTCAGAGAAAGCGGTCTGGCTGCGGCCGTAGACGATCTGCAGGAACAGCTCACGCATTGCAACGTTGATGGCGTCGCACACCAGGTCGGTGTTCAGAGCTTCCAGAATGGTCTTGCCGGGCAGGATCTCGCCTGCCATAGCAGCAGAGTGGGTCATGCCGGAGCAGCCGATGGTCTCCACCAGAGCCTCTTCGATGACGCCGTTCTTGATGTTCAGAGACAGCTTGCAGGTACCCTGCTGAGGTGCACACCAGCCCACACCGTGGGTGTAGCCGCTGATGTCCTTGATCTCATAGGCCTTGACCCATGCGCCCTCTTCGGGGATGGGAGCCGGACCATGCTTAGGACCTTTGGTGATCGGGCACATATTCTGTACTTGCTGCGAATAGGTCATAATCATACTCTCCTTTTGACAAATGTCGCTTTGCAGCGCAAAACCGCCGCCGCGCCCTGCCGGCACAGCCGCTGCTCTGTACTGCTTGCATCCGAACCGGGCACGCTGCTCTCTTTCAGCGCCTGCACCGGTACTACCACGCATGATTTTATTATAGAGAAAGCGGACGGATTTTGCAATACATTTCCGGGAAAAACATCAAAACTATTTGCGGTTGTCTGCTGCTAACTGTCAATTCAGATGCTTTTGTCATTTCATTCGTCAATTTTTTGTCAACTTTGTCAAGGAGACAAATTTCACGCTCCTGTGTCCTGCCTGCGGGGCTGCTGTCCGGCAGATTTCAGCGCCCACATGGCAGCAAAACCTGCCGCCGCACCGCCCACAGCCAGCCAGTGCCGCCCGGCTTCCAGCCCCCACAGATTCGCCGCAGCCGGAAATGCCAGACTTCCCACGCTCTGCCCCAGCGCCAGAAAGCCGTAGTTCACCCCTGCGTGGGGGAAACCGAACAGGTCCGTGGAGAGAGCAGGCAGCACTGCCGCAAGGCCGGAGTAGCAGAAGGTGAGCCCCGCATAGCAGGCCACCACCCACCAGCCCTGCGCAAACGCAAAGCCCACTGAAAGCCCCAGCGACACCGCAAACAGCAGCATGTCCGTGGGTCTGCGGCCGATGCGGTCGCTGAGCATGGGCATCAGCAGGCGGCCTGCCGCACTGCCCACGCTGCCCAGCACCACGCTCCACAGAGCAGCGTTCTCGTCCAGCCCCCGCTCCACGCCCAGCTTCAGGATGATGGGGCTGAACAGCAGCACCGCCGGGGTGGAAAAGCACACAGCCCCTGCACACAGCCAGTACTGCCGTGTGCGCAGCATCTGCCATGGCGAGAGGTCAATGGCATTCCTGTCGTTTTTCTGCTGTTTTTCGGCGTCCTGCGGTGGGTCCTGCAAGAGCAGACTGCCCACAAGGCAGATGGGCAGCGTGACGGCTCCCAGTGCCCAGAACGCACCCCGGATGCCCTGCACGATCCCAAAGCCCCTGACCGCCGTGCGCACGAATACGGTGAGGAACGCACCGGAAAGACCCACCGCCCCGCCGATGACACCGGTGGCAAGGCCCTTGCGTCCGGCATACCACTTCTGTGCACAGGACTGGATGGACGGGTACAGAAACGCCGTGCCCAGCCCTGCCGGGATGCTGAATGCCAGAAAAAAGCTGCCTGCACTGCCGCCCGGCAGCATGGCCGCTGCAAAAAATCCGCCGCACAGCAGTGCTGTCCCCCACAGAGCCGCACACCGCGGGCCGCGGCCGTCCTGCAGAAAGCCGCCGATGACACACCCCACGCCGAACGCCGCAATGAGGATGCCAAAGGCATAGCCCGCCCCCTGCTCGCTCAGGCCGTACTCCTCCATCACCGGCTGTTGAAATACGCCCCACGCCGCCGGGATGCCCGTGAGCACCTGAATGGCTGCGCCCGCCGCAAGGATGGTCCACGGGTGTTTTGCTGCAAATTGCTGTTTCATTGCCTGCCCTCCGAATGGTTTTTCCCTTACAGTGTGCCCATTTCAATTGACAAAACGGCAGATTCCTTTATAATGAATAAGGTAAAAGCATTTACATTGATTTATATAGAGAGGAACCATCTTATGAAAACACAGGCATTGAAGGGCATGCGCGACCTGCTGCCCGCAGAGCAGACCCTGCGCGATTACATTCAGGGCAAAATTCTGGAGACCTACCGTGCGTCCGGCTTCGAACGCATTTCCACCCCCATGCTGGAGGATATGGAAAATCTGGACAAATCCGACGGCGGCGACAACCTGAACCTGATCTTCAAGGTGCTCAAGCGCGGCGATAAGCTCACCGCTGCCCTGAACACCGGCGACCCCAAGCAGCTGTCCGACATGGGCCTGCGCTATGACCTGACCCTGCCTTTGAGCCGCTACTATGCCGCCAACAAGGATAAGCTGCCCAGCCCCTTCAAGGTGATCCAGACCGACCGCGTCTTCCGCGCCGAGCGTCCCCAGAAGGGCCGTCTGCGGGAGTTCGTGCAGTGCGACATCGATATTCTGGGCGATTCTTCCCCCAACGCCGAGGTGGAGCTGATCGACGTGACCACCCGCGCTCTGCTGAACATCGGCTTTACCGGCTTCACCGTCAACATCAACGACCGCCGCATCCTGCGCGGCATGCTGGAAAGCATGGGCTTTGCCGCAGATACGCTGGATTCCGTCTGCATCACCTTCGATAAGATGGACAAGATCGGTGCCGAGGGCGTCAAGGCTGAGCTGACCGAGAAGCAGCTGCCGGAAGCCGCCATTCAGGCTCTGGCCGATTTCATCGCCGCCGGTGAGGTAACGCTGGACGCCGTAGCGGCCCGCTGCGCAGATCCGGCCATCGCCGACGACCTCAAGTATGTTCTGGCCACCGCAAACGCCATGGCCGCAGGCCGCTATCAGGTGGCCTACTGCCCCAGTCTGGTGCGCGGTCAGGGCTACTACACCGGCATGGTGTTCGAGATCACCTGCCCGCAGTTCAGCGGTGCCGTTGCAGGCGGCGGCCGCTACGACAACATGGTGGGCAAGTTCCTTGGCACGCAGGTGCCTGCCGTGGGCTTCTCCATCGGCTTTGAGCGGGTGTGCGGCATCCTGCTGGAGCAGGGCTATCAGATCCCCGGTGCCAAGCAGAAGATCGTCCTGCTGTACACGAAGGATGCCGATTTCCCTGCCGTGCTGGCAAAGGCCGCTTCCCTGCGTGACAGCTACAACGTGACCGTTCTGCCTCAGGGCAAGAAGCTGGGCAAACAGCTGGGCCAGCTGGAAGCCGCCGGTTTTGTGGGTGCCGCCTTTATGGATAAGGACGAGATCAAGATCTTTGCACAGCAGTAATTCTTCTGAAGCGTAAAAAGTCCCGGTGCAGTTCGGTTTTACTGCACCGGGACTTTTTTGCGTCTTGCTTGCGTCTTGTATGCTCAGATGGTGAACTGTACCACGCAGAAGGCCGCGTAGATGCACAGCAGAGCGATGCCCTGCGGGCGGCTGAGCCTGCCTTTGATGAGGGCCGGCACCGTCAGCAGCAGCATCACGGCAAACATCACCGGGAACTCCAGCACCAGCGATGCGTTGTGTCCGAACAGCATGGAGTTCTGCGGGATGGTAAAGGGTGCCACCACTGCGGAAACACCGCTCACCAGCACCAGATTGAACACGTTCGCTCCGATGACATTGCCCAGAGACAGCGCACCGTGGCCCTTGGCCAGCGAGGTGATGGCCGTGACCAGCTCCGGCAGCGAGGTGCCCAGCGCCACAAAGGTGAGCGCGATCACCGACTCCGGCACGCCCAGTGCCTGTGCGATTAGGGTGCCGTTATCCACCAGCAGGTTCGCGCCCACGGCAATGAGCACCGCGCCCACGGCCAGCAGACCCAGCTCCTTGGCAAGGGACCCATTTTCGTCGGTCTCCTCCGCTTCTTCCGGGGCGGGGGCGTTCTTCATCGCCATCACATTGCAGACGATGTAGGCCGCGAACATGGCCAGCAGCACAAGGCCCACCGGGCGGGAGTAGTAGCCGGTGGTATAGGCCACGCCCGCGTAAAAGGCTGCTGCCACAAAAAAGAACAGCACCGGCGTGCGCAGGCTCTTGGGGTCTACCTTGCCCGGCTTCACCGCAATGGTGATAGCCGCAATGAGGGATGCATTGCAGATGATCGAGCCGATGGCGTTGCCATAGGCGATCTCGCCGTGGCCGGTGAAGGCCGAGGTGGTGGAGACCATGACCTCCGGCAGGGTGGTGCCAATGGACACCACCGTAGCACCGATGAGCAGCTCCGGCACATGGAAGCGGCGGGCAATGCCCGTGGCACCATCCACAAACCAGTCACCGCCCTTGATGAGGCACAGCAGGCCCACGATGAACAGCAAAACAGGGATAAGCATAGTTTTTTCTCCTTTTGTTTCCGGCAGAGCAGCCATAAAAAAGAGACCTCTATTACAGCCTGCCCAGAAACGGGAAAGCGTAATAAAAGTCTCAAGCATCCGGCACCGCAGCGGGCATTTCTGCGGGGATGCCGCTGCGGCACAGCGCATCGTTTTGCGAACGTGCGCCCTCTACTCCCTTTTATCCGGAAAGTATTATACCGATTTTTGCACCAAAGTGCAAGAGGAACGTTGAAATTTCATCCAGCCTTGGCCACTTTCTTCGCGTTGGGATAGATGCGCTCCATACGGGCGTCATCAAAATGGTCGTCCAGCAGCGTATCGATGCTGTTTTTGGGGCCTTCACCGCTGGTGCGGGCATCGTACCGGGCCAGCGCCAGCGCACTGGTGAGCATGTTCACCGCCATGAACACTGCCAGCAGGACGGTCATCCATGGGCGGACGCGGCTGCGCACCTTTTCCATGCCTCTGAGCACCAGCGGATAGCCGTAGCGCATCCATATCACCGCCGCAATGCCCCAGAAAAAGCAGTACAGCAGGTTGATGCGCCCGCCCAGATTGAACTTGAACTTGCTGTAGTCCCAGAACACGGTGCCGAACAGCAGCTCGGTGACGGCGCTGCACACGTATTCGTACACACCGCCCATGACGGTGCCGAAGGCGAACAGGTAGCGGTCGCTCCGGTCCTTTTCCTGACGCAGCAGCACCGTTGCCAGCACCAGCGCCAGACCCCACACCACGCTGAACGGTCCCCAGACCAGACTGGAGCGGCTCATCCAGACCCCGGCGGTCACGCGGCAGAACACCGTCTCCACCATGTCGCCCAGAAACGCGCCGATCACGAACAGCCACAGCAGGTCGGACACGCTGAGGAAGTTCTTTTCCCCCTTCCGGAGCGCAGTCTGCTCCTGCCGGGCCGCAGCCGGGTAAGCATGCTGGATGCGTTTTTCAATGTAAAGCGCGATCCTGCGGCGCAGCGTATCCGACCGCTTCCCCAGTCTCTGGTTGAGTTGCTCCAGCACCGGGTGCCGGGCCGCATACTGCTGCACCAGCACTGCCGAACCGATCTGGTCCAGCACCGCCACCGTCAGCGAGATCCATACTGCCGGGCGCAGCAGCCAAACCGGGATATGCGCGCACAGCCGCAGCAGCACATCATTGCCCCACAGCACACTTGCCGTGCCCAGCGCACCCCACAGCAGCGAATACTGCAGGCACACATAGCCGTTCAGATTGAATTTTTTGCCGGAATAGTCCCACCACTTGCGGCGGTGCAGGCGTTCCAGCAGCTTGGCGGTGATCCATTCCATCACCGTTGCCGCCATCATGCAGGCAAAGAACAGGTAGACCGGCTCGGTGCGCAGGTCGCCGAAACTCACGGCCAGCAGCACGCCGGTGGTACCGTAGATAAAGCAGAACGGGCCTGCCGCTGCACCGCGGTTGGCAAACCTTCCGCCCCGGATGGTCGCGGCTACTGTCTCCGCCACCCAGCCCAAAAAGGAATATACAAGATAAATAACACTCAGAGTATAGAAATTCAGCGTCATAAGGTTCCTTTCGCTTCCAGTTTTTTCTTACTGCATTGATTGTACCTGTTTTGGGCGCTGTGTACAAGAGCCGTGCAGAAATTTTGTCGCTCTGCGACGCGGCAGGCTCTCCGGGAATCTCTGAAAAGACGAAGATCCAGCCTATTGCTTTGTTTTCAGATACATCTTAGAAAAAGGCCCTGCCATCCCGAAGGACAGCAGGACCCAAAATTACAGCTTGAATTTACAGAGCGGAATCACAGCTGGCTCTTATACAGCTCCACGATCTCCTCCACGCTGGTGTCGCGGGGGTTGCCGGGACGGCAGGCGTCTGCAAATGCGGACTCGGCGAGGAACTGGATATCCTCTTCCTTCAGGATGCCGTGCAGATTTGCGGGGATGCCCACGTCTGCGCTCAGCTGCTTGACGGCGGCGATGGTGGCGTCAGCGGCTTCCACATCGTTCATCTCGTCGATGCCCACAACGCCCATGGCCTTGCCGACTGCGCGGTAGCGCTCACCGGCAACGCTCTTGTTATACTCCAGACCCACCGGCAGCAGGATGGCGCAGGCCACACCGTGCGGGGTGTCATACAGAGCGGACAGGCCGTGTGCCATGGAGTGGACGATGCCCAGACCCACATTGGAGAAGCCCATGCCGGCGATGTACTGGCCCAGAGCCATGCCCTCGCGGCCTTCCGGAGTGTTCTGCACAGCGCCGCGCAGGCTCTGGCTGATGAGCTTGATGGCTTCCAGATGGAACATATCGGAGATGACGCAGTGGCCCTTGGTGATGTAGCCCTCGATGGCGTGGGTCAGAGCGTCCATGCCGGTGGCGGCGGTCAGACCCTTGGGCATGGAGGACATCATATCGGGGTCAACCACAGCGATCTCGGGGATATCGTTGGTATCCACGCAGACGAACTTGCGCTTCTTCTCCACATCGGTGATGACGTAGTTGATGGTGACCTCGGCAGCAGTGCCGGCGGTGGTGGGAACAGCGATGGTGAACACCGCGTGCTTCTTGGTGGGAGCAACACCCTCCAGAGAGCGGACATCCGCAAACTCGGGGTTATTGATGATGATGCCGATGGCCTTTGCGGTATCCATGGAGGAGCCGCCGCCGATGGTCACGATGCAGTCAGCCTCAGCAGCCTTGAAAGCGGCCACGCCGTCCTGCACGTTGGCGATGGTGGGGTTGGGCTTGATCTCGCTGTAAACAGCGTAGGCAAAGTTTGCAGCATCCAGCAGGTCGGTGACCTTCTTGGTGACGCCGAACTTGATCAGGTCGGGGTCGGAGCAGACGAATGCCTTCTTGTAGCCGCGGGCGGTCAGTTCGGGAACGATGTTCTCAATGGCACCGTGGCCATGGTAGGAGATGGTATTCAGAACGATGCGGTCAGCCATAGTTATTTTTCCTCCAAATCTCTTTTCCGCCGCTTTCCGGGCGGAGCTCTCTGTTTTTCAGCATAGCACATTGTCAAAAGCTTTGCAATGTGAAATTGTTTGAATTTATTGTAATTTTTTATCAATGTGCAGTGTTTTATGGGCACTTTTTCCGATTTCCCACAGTTTTATAATGTTTTTTCTTTTTTCCCTTGACAAGCAGCGCAAATCGTGTATTATTGTATCAAGCGCTTAATACAGCAAGACAAGGAGATGATACCATGGGCGAACAGTTTGATGCCAGCCGCCCGATCTATGCCCAGCTTGTGGAACGGCTGAAGGCCCGGATCCTGGCCGGCACCTACCCGCCGGGCGGGCATCTGGATTCGGTACGGGATCTGGCCGCAGCCGCCGGGGTGAACCCAAACACGATGCAGCGGGCCCTTGCCCAGCTGGAGACGGAAGGTCTGGTGCACACCGAACGCACCGCAGGCCGCTATGTTACGGAGGACATTGCATTGATTGAACAGCTTCGCGCCGACACCGCCCGGACGCTGGCGTCGGATTTTCTGGAAAAGATGCGCGGCATCGGCTACAGTCCCGCACAGACAGCCGCGCTTTTGGAGCACTGGGACGCAAAGGAGGACCGCAATGAGTGAACTTTTGAGCTGTGAAGCACTGACCAAGTGCTACCAGAAGGATAAGACCGCACTGGAAAATGTAGACCTGCACATCGGCTTTGGCCGCATCGTGGGTCTGCTTGGCCCCAACGGCAGCGGCAAGACCACCCTCATCAAGCTGGCGAACGGTCTGCTGCAGCCCAGTGCAGGCAGCATCCGGATCGCCGGCATGACCCCCGGGCCGGACACCAAAGCCATCGTGTCCTATCTGCCGGACGCCGACTGGCTGCCGGACTGGATGCGTGTGGAGCAGCTGGTGGAAATGTTCCGCGAATTCTATGCCGATTTTGACCCCGCCAAGGCGAACGAAATGCTGGCCCGGCTGGAACTGGAACCGAAGGCGCGGCTCAAGACCCTGTCCAAGGGCAGCAAGGAAAAGGTGCAGTTGATCCTGGCCATGAGCCGCGCCGCAAAGCTCTACCTGCTGGATGAGCCCATTGGCGGCGTGGACCCTGCCGCCCGGGACTACATCCTGAGCACCATCCTGAACAACTACAGCCGGGATGCGACCGTCATTCTATCCACCCACCTCATCGGCGATATCGAGCCCATTCTGGACGAAGCCGTCTTTTTGAAGGATGGCCGGGTGTTCGCCCACCGCAATGCCGAAGAGCTGCGCGAGACCGAGGGCATGAGCGTGGATGCATATTTCCGGGAGGTATTCAAATGCTGAAACAGCTGTTAAAATATGAATTCAAGGCCACCGGCCGCACCTATGGCGGGCTGTATCTGGCCCTTGTTGCGCTGGCAGTGCTGAGCGGCTTTTCGCTGCGCAGCTCTTCCAAGGACGACTTTGCATCTCTGCTGCTGTTCGCCTACATGGTCGTAGCCGTTGCGGTGGCAGTGGTGTCCGTGATGACCATTGTGACCCGCTTCACCCGCAATCTGCTGGGCCGCGAAGGCTACCTGATGCACACCCTGCCGGTGACGGAAAGCCAGCTCATCCTTTCCAAGCTGATCTCCAGCGTGGTGTGGATGCTTTGCAGCAGCATCGTGGGTATTTTCTCCTTTGCGGTGATGCTGCTGGCTCTGTCTCTGAACAGCGCGGCCCTGCAGCAGCTGCCGGAGCTGTGGCAGAAAGTGGTAGAGATCTTCCGAGAGATCTTCCGCATGACCGGCAGCTCCGGGTGGCTCTGGCTGGCCTTTGAAACGCTGAACGGGCTGGTGGCACTGGTGTCCAGCATCCTGTGCATCTATGCCGCTTGCATGATCGGCCACCAGTTCAAAAAGCACATGGTCCCGGCCGGTATTCTGGCATTTTTCCTGCTGTCCTTCCTGCAGAACTGGCTGAGCTCCGATGTCAGCAGTGCCGACATGCTGCAGGATGTTTCTTATCCCACCCTTGGCGGTGTAGATGTTTCCATTGCTGCGCCCAGTGCTTTCACCACCCTGTTCGGGCTGGCGGTCAGCATTGCCTTTGCCGCAGGGTACTTTCTGCTGACCCGCTGGCTGATGGAGCATAAGCTGGATCTGGAATGATTTTAATGTCCTCCGCTTTCACTCTGGACATTTTCAGCGGAACTATTTCTTAATTGCAATTTGTAAAAGGCCGAACCATAAACTTCATCTGATACAAAAACATCTGCAAGCTGCCCCATTCCGGACAAAGCTTGCAGATGTTTTTCTTGTTATAGAGTGTTCAGCACTCGTCGTACTGCTTTTTCAGGTAGTTCAGGCATTCCACCGCGTTTTCCGGGGTGGTATTCTCCAGCGTTGCAAAGATATAGGGCTTTTCCTGCTTTGCAAAGCGCAGGATGGTGCGGTAGTCCTCCATGCTTCCCTGCCCTGCACCCGTAGCAGCCAGCTGGCCGCCCGCATCCTTGCGCAGAAAATCCTTGAAGTGGATCATGGCAATGTCCTTGCCCAGAAGCTCGATGGCCTCGGCGAACACTTCCTCGCGGCGATCCACATTTTCCATGTTCAGCAGGTTGACGGGGTCGAACAGGATCTGCAGGTTCGGGCTGCCGATCTCGTCCAGCACGGTGCGGGCGCGTCTGGCATCGTACACGATGTGCTTGACCACCGGCTCAATGGCAATGGTCACGCCATACTGCTCGGCACAGCGCACCACCGGCTTGAAGTTCTTGATAAAGGTGGAAAGGGCTGCGTCGCTGCGGCACTCCGGACAGAATTTGTACTCCGCGTTGGGCGCACCGGTCTCGGTGCCCACCATTCCGCAGCCCAGCAGGCTTGCAAAGCGGATATGGGCATAGTATTTTTCCTGAATGGCGTGCAGGGCACCCGCATCCGGGTGGGCCAGATTGAGATAGTTGCCCAGCACGGCAATGTCGATGTCGTTTTTCTCAAACAGATGCCGCAGGTACAGCGCATAGCCGGGGGTCAGGGCGCTGGGGGTGCAGGGCAGCTCCTTAAAGGATTTGCTCAGGGCCACATGGGCGCAGGTAAAGCCTTTTCGGCGCACCAGCGGCAGCACCTGTTCAACGGGCAGCTTTTCCGCGTCATGCAGACGCAGGCCGAATTGGATCATGGAAAACCTCCTCCTTTCCCGCACAACACGCGGGGTTGCATTGACCTTATTATACACGAAAGCTGCGTTCCATGGAACAGCCTGAAACAAAAAAAGAGCATCACTTTGCACCCTCAACGGATGCAAATGATGCTCTTTTTGCAGATCTGGTCCCAACAGATGCGGCTCTTTCTCAGCGCCGGTACTTTGCAGCGGCCTGCAGGCGCTGCATCGCACGGTCGAGCGCGATCTTGCTCTGATAATATTCATGCATGCTCTGCTGATGTTGCAAACGCTCCTCGGCACGGATGCGGGCAGCCTCGGCACGGTTCTTGTCGATATCCTCCGGACGCTCGGCGCTGTCCACCAGCACCATCACGTAGGCAGGCGTCACCTCGGCAATGCCGTCGCCTACCAGGATGTCCTGGCTTTCACCGTTCACCTCAAAGTGCAGGATGCCCATGTGGATGGCCACCAGCACCGGGCTGTGTCCGGCCTGTATGCCGTACACGCCATCGCTGATGGGCAGCACAAGGTCTTCGCAATCGCCCTGATAGTACTCACCGCTGGACGCAGTGATGCTCAGCATGAACTTGTTCATCAGACGGCACCGCCCTTTTCCTCAGCCAGCTTTTCCGCTGCCTTCTGGCGGGCATCTTCCAGCGTACCAACGTTGAAGAAAGCCCACTCCGGCAGATCGTCGGCCTCGCCGTCCACAATGGCGGCAAAGCCGCGCACGGTATCCTGCAGCGGCACATACTTGCCCTTCAGGCCGGTAAAGTTCTCGGCCACAGCAAAGGGCTGGGAGAGGAACTTCTGCAGCTTGCGGGCGCGGGCAACGGTGAGCTTGTCGTTCTCGTCCAGCTCATCCATGCCCAGAATGGCAATGATGTCCTGCAGCTCCTGATAGCGCTGCAGAATGGACTGCACCTTGCGGGCCACGCGGTAGTGCTCCTCGCCCACGATATCTGCTTCCAGAATGCGGGAGGTGGATGCCAGCGGGTCCACGGCCGGGTAAATGCCCTGCTCCACGATCTTACGGGACAGCACGGTGGTGGCGTCCAGATGTGCAAAGGTGGTGGCGGGGGCCGGGTCGGTCAGGTCGTCGGCGGGGACGTAGACGGCTTGCACAGAGGTGATGGAGCCTTCCTTGGTGGAGGTGATGCGCTCCTGCAGAGCGCCCAGCTCGTTGGCCAGAGTGGGCTGGTAGCCCACAGCAGAAGGCATACGGCCCATCAGAGCGGACACCTCGGAGCCTGCCTGCACGAAACGGAAGATGTTATCAATGAACAGCAGCACGTCCTTGTGAGTCTCCTCACGGAAGTACTCTGCCATGGTCAGACCGGTCTCAGCAACACGCATACGTGCTCCTGGGGGCTCATTCATCTGACCAAAGACCAGTGCGGTCTTGCTCAGAACACCGGACTCGTTCATCTCGCCCCAAAGGTCGCAGCCCTCGCGGGAGCGCTCGCCGACGCCGGTGAAGATGGAGTAGCCGCCGTGCTCGGTGGCCACGTTATGGATCAGTTCCTGGATCAGCACGGTCTTGCCGACGCCTGCGCCGCCGAACAGGCCGATCTTGCCGCCCTTTGCATAGGGGGCCAGCAGGTCGATGACCTTGATGCCGGTCTCCAGGATCTCGGTCGCGGGCTTCTGCTCTGCAAAGCCGGGGGCCTTGCGGTGGATGGGCCAATGCGGCACATCATCCACAGAGCCCTTGCCGTCGATGGGTCTGCCCAGCGGGTCGAACATGCGGCCCAGCGTGGCTTCACCCACCGGTGCGGTCAGGCCGTGGCCGGTGGCCTGCACGGTCATGCCCTTGCCCAGACCCTCGCTGGCGGAAAGCATGATGCAGCGCACAGTAGTCTCGTTGACATGCTGTGTCACTTCCATCGTGCGCTCGGTGCCCTCGGCGGTCACGGTAAGCGCTTCCTGCAGGGCAGGCAGCTTGCCTGCGGTGAACTGCACGTCCACCACAGGGCCGGCTACGCGAATAATAGTTCCCTGTATCATTTGGATTGCCTCTTATAATCTGTATATTGCAAACACGTTAGCATCCTTGCCCTCTCCGTCAGCGCCTGCGCGCTGCCACCTCTCCCAAAGTGAGAGGCCTTGGCAGTCCACGCAAGAACTCCGGGTCTGCCAAAGGCTTTCCCTTTGCGGAAAGTCGTCCGGAAGGGCAGGTATCTTATTCCCGGTCCTGCACGGCAGCCGCACCGCCGATGATCTCGGTGATCTCCTGTGTAATGGAGCCCTGACGGGTGCGGTTGTATTCCAGCTGCAGCTCCCGGATCATATCGTTGGCGTTCTTGGTGGCGGAATCCATGGCAGTCATGCGGGCGCTCTGCTCTGCGCAGAAGCTCTCGGTCATGGCACCAAAGATCATGCCGTGCATATAAATGGGCGCGATTTGTTCAAACACCGTCCATGCAGACGGGAACATTTCCACATCGCCCTTCGGATCGCCCAGACCCTTGGGGGCAGGCTGCAGATGGGCGCGGTCCAGCGGAAGCAGACGCACCATGGTGGGCTCGCTGGTCAGTGCATTCTCGATGCGGGTATAGATGAGATAGATCTCATCCAGCTTGCCGGTCTTAAAATCATCGATGGCGTCCATCGTGATATCACGGGCACGCTGCAGCGTAGGCTCCGTGGCGCCGTAGTGGAAATCCTCCACCAGCCGCGGGTCCTTGTGGTACAGAGCGCGGTAGCCGGTCTGACCGATCACATAGAACCGGTCATTCTCATCCGCATTTTCCTTGAGGAACTTGATGATGTTCTGGTTGTAAGCGCCTGCCATGCCCTTATCTGCCGTCAGCACGATGTAAGCGCGCTTGGGGTTTGCGATGTTGCGTTCGTGGAAGAACGGATGCACCGGCTCTTCCGGCAGGTGGGGCACCACGCGGGAAATGGTATCGCGCATACGGTTGAAGTAGGGCGATACATTCTGGTAGTTCTTACGTGCCTTGCGCAGCTTGGACGAGGAGATCAGGTACATGGCGTTCGTGATCTTCATGGTGTCCTGAATGCTCTCGATGCGCTCCTTCAGCAGCTTACTGGACGGCATGGCTGTCGCCTCCCGCATAAGCTTTCCAGGCGTTCAGGATGGCATCGACCATTTCAGGTTCCAGCTTGCCGGTGGCGGTGATCTTATCCATCGTACCGGACACATCCGCGCGGAACTGACGCACAAATGCGGAAGTTTTGGTGCGCAGCTCGGCAGTGGGCAGTTCGTCCAGCACACCGTGGGAAGCCAGCACCAGCGTGACCACCTGCTCGGCGTCGGACTTGGGCTGATACAGCGGCTGCTTGAGCATTTCCATCAGAGCCTTGCCGTGATCCAGCTGGCGGCGGGTCTCCGCGTCCAGATCCGAGCTGAACTGTGCAAAGGACTCCATATCCTTGTACTGTGCCAGCTCGATACGCAGGTTGGCGTTGGCCTTCTTCATGGCCTTGGTCTGGGCAGCGCCGCCCACACGGGACACCGACAGACCCACATTGACGGCCGGGCGGTTGCCTGCATTGAACAGGGCGCTCTCGAGGAAGATCTGACCATCGGTAATGGAAATGACATTGGTGGGGATGTAGGCCGAGACGTCGCCTGCCTGCGTCTCAACGATGGGCAGTGCGGTGATGGAGCCGCCGCCCAGATCGTCGCGCATCCGGCAGGAGCGTTCCAGCAGACGGGAGTGCAGATAGAACACATCGCCGGGGTAAGCCTCACGGCCCGGAGAGCGGCGCAGCAGCAGAGAAATGGCACGGTAGGCCACTGCATGCTTGGACAGATCGTCGTAAACGATCAGCACGCTCTTGCCCTGACTCATGAAGTACTCGGCCAGTGCGGTACCGGCATAGGGTGCGATGTACTGCAGGGGAGCGGAGTCCGAAGCAGTAGCCGCCACGATGGTGGTGTAGCTCATGGCACCGTGCTTCTGCAGATCGCCTGCCACGCGGGCAATGGAAGAAGCCTTCTGGCCGATGGCCACATAAATGCACAGCACACCGGTGTTCTTCTGGTTCAGGATGGCATCCGTGGCGATGGAGGTCTTGCCGGTCTGGCGGTCGCCGATGATCAGCTCACGCTGGCCGCGGCCGATGGGGAACATGGAATCGATGGCGAGGATGCCGGTGTGGAGCGGGGTATCCACGCTCTGACGCTCCAGAATGCCGGGGGCCTGCTTTTCGATGGGGTTGTAGCCCACAGCTTCAATGGGGCCCTTGCCATCGATGGGCTCGCCCAGCGGGCTGATGACACGGCCCAGGAAGGCATCGCCCACCGGGATGCCGGCACGCTTGCCGCTGCGGGTCACCATGGTGCCCACACCGACGGTCTCAGCTCCGTCGAACAGCATGATGCCCAGCTGTTCGGGGTCCACGCTCTCCACCATGCCCTTGGCACCGTTGTCGAAGGTGACGATCTCGCCGTACACGGCGCGGTTCATGCCCTCGACGTGCACGATGCCGTCGGCAGAGGAAATGACCACACCGCCCTCGGCAGAGGTCTCGGCGGGCTTGTAGTCCTCAATGCGGGTCTTGAGGGTAGCCAGCGAGGGCTTGCCCTCCATCATCTTGTCCAGCTGATGACGGCCGGAGTTATCGAACACGCGGTCGCCCACCTGCAGGACATAGCCGGACAGCAGGCTCTCGTCCACCGTCACGTTCAGGATGACCTCGGTGGCGTCATACAGCTTGCGTACCTCGGCGCGGACCCGGTTCAGCTCCTCTTCCCGGGGCTTGCGGGCGCTGCGCAGCTCGGCCTTGACGATGCGGTTGTCCGCAAAAAATTCACGACTGAATTCAGTTGCCATTGCCTGCACCTGCTTTCTCCAGCAGATCGTCCAGCAGACGTGCGTCGTCCTGGGCGGTCAGATTGCGGGCCAGCAGCTTCTCGCACATCGCACGGGCCAGTGCCGTGGTCTGGGCATCGGCTTCCCGCAGCTTGCTCTGGCGTTCGGCCTCGGCGCTCGCCTTGCCGGCAGCCACGATGGCGTCTGCCTGCTTGCGGGCATCTGCCAGCAGCTGCTGCTTTTCGACCTCAGCCTGCTTTTCGTAGGCTTCGCGGCGGGCAGCGGCCTCATTGTCCACATTGCGCAGTTTTTCCTGCGCGGCGTTCATGGTCTCTGCGGCTTCCTTCTTGGAGGTCTCCGCATCGGCCAAGTTTGCGTCCACCATCTGCTGGCGCTTTGCGATCACGTCCTGAACAGGCTTGAACAGGAACTTGCGCAGCACCGCATACATGACGAGGACGTTCACAACGGTCCACAGCAGGTTAATATCCAACTTCAGCATTCGTCTGCGCCTCCGTTACTGACCCAGGAACAGGATGATCAGCAGTGCAACGACGAAGCCGAAAATTGCAGTACCTTCTGCCAGAGCAGCGCCCAGCAGCAGGTTGGTCTGGATCTTGCCGGATGCCTCGGGCTGACGGGAGATTGCCTCCGTTGCCTTACCCGTTGCGATGCCGATGCCGATACCGCCGCCAATGCCGGTCAGCGCTGCAATGCCAGCGCCCAGAGCAATCAAACCATTCATAGTAATAATCTCCTTTTAAATTCAGTAAATATCAATGGATCAGTCTTCTCCGCCCATGGTCTCTTTCATGAACAGCGAAGTCAGGAACACGAACACGTAGGTCTGGATCAGACCATCGAACAGGTCAAAATACAGGCTGAACACCGCCGGGACGAACACGGGCACCACGAGCTTGATCAGCTCCATGATGACGAATGCACCCAGCACGTTGCCGAACAGTCGCATGCAGAGGCTGGTCGGGCGGATGGCGATCTCGAGGATGTTCATAGGGGTCATGACCGGAGTGGGGGCAGCCAGACTCTTGAAGAAGCCCACGCCGCCGCGTGCCCGGATGCCGGCACCCTCGATCAGGACGATGCTCATCAGCGCCAGCGCTGCGGTCACATCCAGATCCTTTGTGGGGGGCTTGACGCCGAACACGCCGATCAGGTTGCTGAAGGCGATGTAGATGGCTACGGTCATCAGGTAAGGCACATAGCGCCTGCCCTTTTCGCCCAGCAGACCTTCAAAGAAATTGGTGCCTGCGAGGTAGGCCATTTCCAGCACAGCCTGACGCTTGCTGATGTGGTCCACCTTCAGGTTTCTGGTAAGCAGGATCGAGCCGATGGTGACGATGGCCAGGATCACCCAGCTGATGACCACGGATTCCGGGATCTGCAGCGGGCCGACCTTGACG
>OJPL01000039.1_pt1 | contig 51087 bp, 40 predicted proteins | sample 1598501 | NCBI WGS metagenome assembly OJPL01 (sample SAMN03922486, study PRJEB24848) | human gut metagenome | isolation source: stool sample | host: Homo sapiens | place: Germany | collected 2011-05 | reverse complement strand
CCTGACAGGCAGTTGCCGTGTCATTTTTCGAAAACTGTTTTACGGATACCCAGCAGTCGGGAACGCTCTGTTTCTCTTTGCTGGTAGTGTGATGAGCCTGTTCCGCCTGCCATGCGGCAAACTCCCGCTGGCCTTCCTCGCTGTTCCAGCAGGCAAGGATGGCCGGGTAGAACGCCCGTGCTAGACGGTCAATGACTTCATCGGGGTAGGGGGAAGTGTTTGTGGACTTTTTCTTTTTGTTCAAACGCACGCTCCTTTGATCGTCCCACCGTGGCAAATTCGGGCGAGAAAATCAAAGTTCCAATTTTTATCAGGCGCAAGGGCGCGGAAGTTTTCCACCCTGCACTTGCGGCTGGTGGCTCATTGATGGCTTACAAGTGCCTGTCGTTATGCGGTCTTTTCAGTTTCTTCAAGGGTTTCAGCGAGAATCTGTTCCATGCAGGCTTCCAGCTCATTCAGATAGAGGGCAGGACGCTGCATCGCAAAACGGAGAACTTTCTGCTTTTCCGGGTCGGAGAGATAGCTCTGATTGTTCTTGAGCACTCGCTTCCATGTGTTCTTCATCATTTCAGTGGCTGTGCTCAAGGTTTTGTAGACTCGCATGAACTCGTCCGGGACTTGATAAGTCTTGAACTGTTCCGGGTCGGCTGTGGGCATCGGAACCGGAGTGTCGGCGTTGGGTTCTGCATCAGCAGCTTCCATCGCTTTCGTGATCTCCGGGTGCATGATCTCGGCGAACACGTCCTGCCGCTTGTCGGGACTGCTCTGCACAAGTTTGGACATTTCATCGTTGGTGAATTTCACCTCACCGGAAAAGACCTTTTTCTTAATGCCGGGAGAAAGAGTATCGGCAATGTCAACGCCCTTGGTGTAGTGCCGTGCGCGAAGAACCGATGCACGACTGACGCCGTTTTCCTCTGCGATACGGTCGCAGGTTTTCTTGCCGGAGTGGTGGGTATCATCGTGAGACCCACCACTTTTCTTTGCTAAAGTGTACTGATTGCCGTGAAAGATTTTCTCGGCTTTCTTTTCAGATTCGTACTGCTTCCCCAGCAGGTAACGCTTTTGTTCGGGGGAAAGATTGCGCCGCCCCAGCTGATTCTTGTAAATCCAAGCGAGTGCTTCCTCACGATTTGCAAAGCGGAGCGGCATGGTAGAAAAGCGGATTTCGGGATGTTTCTGAAGAATCGCATAACGGTTGTGACCATCAACAAGGGTGTTGTTCCACACGATCAAAGGAGAAATCAGCTTGCCTTCCTTGAGGATATTTTCTTCAAGCTGCTTAAATTCATCATCGGTCAGAGGAGGAATCTGAGACTGGAACTCCGGGTCGATTTTCAGATTGATCATACGCACACTCCTTTATCTCTCCTGCTGCGTCTGCTCTTCCTCCCGGAAAAAGGACGCAACATTCTGCTTTGCGGTTTTCAGTTTGAGCAGTTCTTCCTTGGCTTCCTTGTACTGCTCGTAGAACTTTGCCTTTTCGGATGCCAGCTGCGCATACTCGGCTTCCAGCTTTTTCGGGCTGGGCAGCTTTGTGATGTTGTCTGCCTTGAAATAGGCTGCTGCCGCCCGGTATGCTGTCAGCTCTGCACGGTGCTGCTCCTCAAAGGCTGCGGGTCGCTTGGCGGTCTTTAACTGCTGTGTGATGTTCTTGGTGCTGGTGTAGGCTGCGACCTGATAGCGCAGCTCTTTGTTGGCCTTCATGCGACCTTCGAGGTCTTTCACCACTGCCAGCGAATCGTGATACTTGGTTTCCAGTTCGGCGATGCGCTGGTTCAAGGCATCCTCGTCGGTTAAGCCCTTTTCCTGCAGAAGCTTCACGGTCTGCGCCATAACTTTGAGATTGTGTTTCGTGAGCCAACGCTTATAGCCGATGCCTTTGCCCTCGGTCATCCTCGACTGGATGTCGATCAGTTTCCCGATGGTATCCTGCTTGAACTGCGCCTTGGGTTTGCGTTCGGCGTTTGCCTGCAACGTGGCAAGCACTGCCGCCTTATCGAACTTGTCCCCGAGATGTTTCGCCCGGATAAACTTCGTTCTGCCAGCGGGCAGATAGCTAAGCTGTCCACGGCTTTCCTTGACGGCAATGCCGTACTGCTGCATGAGCCTATCGGAAAATTCTTCAAAAATCGTTGTGCGGTACAACACCGAAGAAATCTGTTTCCGCAAGATGTCCTTTACGGTTTCAAACTTCTTCTGCTTGGGCTGCTGTCCGGCTGCGGTAAGGGCTGCGTTTTCACGGTCAAGTTTCATCTGACCGCGCCTACGCGCCCAATACTCGGCTTCGTTCACACGCTCCTTGGAGCCGTTGAGCAGGTCGATCTGGTACAGTCCAGCACCCTCACACAGTTCCATGACCTCAACACGCAAGTGCCGCATGGTCTGGGCTGTGCTGGAGTGCTTCATGCCCTCGCGCCAGTCGCGGGGCTTCTGCATATAGGGCTTACGTTCCACCTCGCGTGTTCGGACGCTGCCGATCACGATGTGGACATGGATGTTTCCCGAATGGTTGTGCCCATCCGGGTGAGTGCAGACGATGGCAGGATGACCGGGGAAGTTTTCTTCGCAGAATTTCAGGCCAAGTGCCTGTGCCTTTTCCATGGTCAAGCCGTTGTCGGCTGCATCTCTGGGGTCAAAGCTGATGATATACTGGTGGCTTTTGATATCACCATGCTGGGTGTTCTTGCCATACTTGCGGTTTGCCAGCAGACAGGCCATTGCAAACGAGAAATCGCCACACTCAAGGGTGTCGAGCAGGTACGAATCCCGCAGCTTCGGCTTGCCCTGTTCATCCAGAAGTTGCTTTCCGGTGAACGCATCGTGCTGGTAAACGAGGTACGCTTCGATGGCGGTATAGTCCGAGTTTTTAGAGGCGATATGCTTGAGCGTTGCCATACTAAAAATGAAAAAAGACAATATTCAAAGTGTTTTATGCCATGTGGAGACACCGGAATAAATGTCTTCCGGAATGATAACGTCGGGCTCGTCGGCACTGGCGGTCTGGATCCGGGCGATATGCGCACGGCACACCTCCTCAGCGATGTTGCGGGTCGTCCGGGCATTGGAGAATTGCGGAATCTTAGTGATACCGGCGAGAAGCTCCCGAGCTGCGTCCAGACAGTTCTCTGCGAGGGGAATGTTTTTCTGTTTCAGTTGCAGCAGGAGAATCTGTGCACATTCTTCATCGCTGAAACTGCGGAAATGCACCTTCGTGAAGCGGTCGTGCAGGCCGACGTTGCTTTCCATGAACCGGTTCATGTCGGCATCATACCCGGCCAGAATCATCACTGTATCCTTGCGGCTTTCCTCAGCAAATGTCAGCAAGTACTCTACGGCCTCTTTTTTGTAAGAATCACCGGGGCTGTTAGCATCATAGGCAAGGGCGTAGGCTTCGTCGATGAAGATGACGCCGCCGCGCCCGCGGGCCAATGCATCCTTTGTTTTGAGCGCAGTCTGCCCTATAAAGCCGGCGATGAGATTGTTGGCCTTATAGCTGCAGAAACGGGAGCTGGGGACAAGCCCTAGGGCGTAAAATGCCTTACCTAAAATCTTGGCAGCAGATGTTTTGCCAGTTCCGGGTGCACCCACAAAAACAGGATGTTCCAGTAAAAAGGAAAAGTCCGGATTGCGTTCTTTTTTATATTGGACGGAGCGATAAATAGCTTTGATCCAGTTGCGGATCTCGCTCATGCCGTACAAGTTGTCGAATTCCTGCATGGCTTCCTCAAAGGTGATTTGATGGCTCTGGGAGGCGATCAGCTGGGAGTAAGCTTCCGGGATATCTTGCGGCTCGAGCCAATGGACACTTTCTTGGGTGAACTGCTCTTCACAACAGCGGCCATAATAAGCGTTTTCCATTTCGGTACAAAGCCGCACCACTGCGCGGGCGTTGGAAAAATCCGGTGTGGACTCTCTGGTATCGTACCAGTTCTTGAAGAGGATACGCAATGCAGCTTCGGTGTTGCTTTTGCAGACATAACTGGCTGCGTCTGCCTTGCTCTTGAAAATAGCCATCATCTGGTCGGTGGTATAATCCGGCAGATAATGGACGATACAACGCTCTTTCAGGCTGGAATCCATTTTCCAAAAGTTTTCCTCTTGACTGCGCTGGACGGCAAACACGCAGGTGAGCCGATGATCTTCGGTCATGGGATTGAGCAGGGCAGCAATGCTCTGCGCGCTGCACCGGTGGGCTTCGTCGATGAACAGAAGAGTGTTCTGCCGGACGGCCTGCTCGGCGGCCTCCTGCAGCTGGTCGGGGCGAATGGAGGAGGTGTTCGTGACCTCGATGGGATCACTGCGGCTGAGGAGATTAGCCGTGTACAGAGCGCGGCAGAGCAATTTGGCCAGCTGGGTCTTGCCGGTGCCGGGGTTCCCCACCAGAACGATGTGCTCTATCCGGCCGTCATTGGTCCCTTCAGCACGAAGACGTTTGCGGTAATTCAGATAACGGTCCAGAATGGGCAGGCCGGTTTCGTCCAGCCCGGGAAAGTGCCCGAACTCTTTGCGGACAGAGTCCATGGTAATGGTTTCCAATCGGCTGGCCCATTTGCCGAAATCTTCGCGCTGAATGGTGTGGCTGCCGCGCTTTACGGCAGAAGGGAGGAGCTGCCCTTCGATGAGTTCTTTCTCCACAAATCTTGCGTTGCCGAAGTGCTGGTCGCGGGACTGATATATGTTCTCCATCAATGTCTGAATGGAAGAATCGGGCATGGCGGGGTCGAGAGAGTAACCAGTTTTGGCCAGAGCAGAATTAAAAATCTGGTGCAGGACATCCGGCGAATAGTCCGGAATGGTGAGAACATTCTGCTCGGTAATGCGGCTCTTCAGGCCGGGATTCATCTGGAAGAGACCCTGAATGCCGTCTGTGCTTTCTCCTTTGGAAGAAGAATAGCCAGAGAAAATAAACAGGACATGGCGGGTGTCGTCGGTCATAAAATTAACAATGGCGTCGATCGCTTCCTGATTGAAGATATTGCCGCTGCCGCTGTTGCTGCTGTGGTTACGGCAAAGGGTGTAGGCTTCGTCGATGTGCAGAATGCCGCCTTCGGCTTTTTCGACCATCTGGTCTACTTTGATGGCCGTGCCGCCGATCACATCGCTGATGAGGTCGCTGGCCTTGGCCGTGACAACGTGACCAATGGGAAGAAGGCCTGCATCATGGGCGATGCGGCCGATAAGATGGACAGAAGTTGTTTTACCGGTCCCGGGGTTTCCGGCGAGGAAGATACCGGGCAGATGCGGACAGGTGGGCCAGACTGTGGAGCCGGATCCTTCGAAACGCTCGGTCATCAGGCCGTGGGGTTCAGACGATGCCGGAGAAGCTTCGACGGGTTTCAGAATGCGGTGCAGCTCAGCGGTGACGCTCTCCCATCCGGCGCGGTGCTCGAGGACATACCATGGGTCAAACGCAAGCTTGCGAAGATCCTGACCAAGGAGCATGCTCAGAAAAGCATCGTCGAAGATGCGGGAAGTGCCGGGCTGGTCCAGCTGCTGGCAGATGCGGCTGTCCAGCGCACGCAGCGTAAGAGCGGAACCACTCTCGTGGTCAGAGGCTGCTTGGCGCTGGGCATAGAGCAGCTTGTCGGCGGCGGCGCGGACGCCATCGGGGAATGTTAAACCGTTCAGCAGCTGGCGACGACGCAGCAGATGGATGGTTTCATCAATGCCAAAGGAGCGGATGGAAAAAACTGCGTTGGCTTTTGGCACAAAGCGGTTCTCGCCGCAGCTTTCGAAGAAAAAGTCGAACCAGCTGCGGGTCTTTAAAAGCCCCGCAAATTCACAGCTCATGGGCTGTTTCTGCAAAAAGATCAGCAGGTTGTCCCCCCTCCATTTGTCATGCTGCAGAGAACTATAACGCGAGACGGAAGGATCACTTGCCATGAAGGCGTGGAGATCGGTAAAGACCACCGCAGTGCGATACGTGGTATTGCGCATAAAGCTGTCGCATTCGGCATAGAGGGTCTCTGGGGTCAGATTCTTCTGCTGGTAGATAAGCTTTTTTTCGGGGCTTTCCGGTGTGCTGGCCGGAGCCTGTGCCGGGGTCTTACCAGAAGGAGCAGGCTTGCGGGGGCGGCCAAAGCGGGGCATTCCTTCGGCGGGTGCTGCCGGCGCAGCGGCCGGAGCGGTCTCGTTGCCGGGAATGCTGTAACGGGCAGACTGGTCGTCATAGACATATTTGCCAAGAGCAAGGCCGGGGTCGAAATAGACCACATTGTCAAAACCTGCCTGACGCAGGAAATCCGTCAATGCAACATAGAATTCGCGGGGACAGAGGTCGCGGGGGATGATGATATCGCGGACATCGCTGCACTGCAGCAGGATAACATTGCTGCCGCTGCCGCGCTGAAGGGCATCACTGAAACGGCTCATAGAGAAGTGTCACTCCTTTCCAAAGGCTTCACTGGCTGACGGCATGCAGGTCTGCAGCCTGAGCAGCGGAGGAAGAAACGCCGCTGTTAGAACAGCTTGCGCGGCAAGGCACACGAAGTGCACCGCTCTGGTTCAGCGCCGCAACCAGATTATTACGCAGGGTGTCCTGTGCATGAGCACTCATGGGGGTGCCTGCCTGACGGCCGAAATTGTGTACGTTCAGGGCCACACCATGGTCGTCAGGGATAAGTTCCACAGTTACCTTTTCACCGGTGAGCGCTTTCTCGAAGTTGATATGCAGGGGTTGGCCTTCCAGACGATGCTTATAGGCATAGCCGGTACAGGTGTAGCCCTGCTGGAACATGGCACTTTGTACGAGTTCGCCGGAATCGTTTTCGCTGTAGGCATAGATCATCTGCCGTGCAGCCGTGCGTGTGGCACAATCGACATCCTGCAGCAGCTCACTGACATCGGCGCGGGCTTTGGCCAGCTCTGCAGAGCTGGCGCTTTCCAACGCATGTTCCTGCTGCTGCAGACAGGTTTTCAGTGCGGCGAAAACATCCGGCACAAAGCGAGTGAGGTCTTCGTTGTATTCGACGCCTTGATACGGCACGGTGCAGTTCTCAAGCGCATGGATGCGCGCCTGACCAGTCCGCACCATGGTGTGGATGGCAGTGCGCAGGAAGTCATCTTTCGCCTGCTGGACCAGTGCTTTTTCAAGCTGGGTGTAAACGTCTAAAGCCACTGCAGAAGCCAAACTGTGGGCGTTTTCATACAGACCGCCATTGAAGTACTCCACAGCGCGGTGGTAGTCCTCTGCAGCAGGGGAGCGGCCAAACTCAACTTCAAAGCTCTGGATGGCGATGCGGGCTGTGTCCAGCTGCTCCTGCGCAAGACGGCGGGTCTGGGCGTCATCACCTGCAAGGGTGCTGTGCAGGCGGCTCAGGTCTGCCTTGCGGGCTTCCAGCTGCGTGCGGGTCTCCTGAAACGATGCGTGCAGGTCGGCACTGTACTGGGCCAGCAGGGCGTCATTCTGGGTGCTCCATTTATGGGAAAGCGCCTCGGCTTTTGCCTGAGCAGTACGCTGCAGGCTGGCGGCATTTTCGGCGGTGGCCTTGCCGGAAGCGTGTAGTTCACGGGCGGCCTTCTGCGCGGCCTGCGCGATGTTTTGGCTGAGCGCGTCGGCAGCGGCACGCTGACGGCTCTGCAGAGCCGTATAGCGGCTTTGAAGCGCGCGGATGGCCTGCTGGTCTTCGGCGCTTTGGCGGGCGAGACGGGCCTGCTGTTCGCGCTGGCGGCTGGCCTGTTCAGCGGCGGCCTTGCGGCTGGCGTCAGCTGCAGTCTGTGCAACGACCGAAACGGCAGCTGCAGCACCGGCAACGGCGAGACCGGCAATAACGATGGGGGCGGCGAAGAAGAAGGCACCGGCAATGGCGAGAGGGATAAAGCTGTCTGCACTCATAAGAAACTCCTCTTTTATAAATCAGATGATGTCGGAACTGTATTTATTGACGGCCTGATCATCGTTGACCGTGGCAGTGAGCTGTTCGGCGGTCTGCAGTGTCATGGGGCGATCCGGCTGCAGTGGCAGCGGGTCAGCCCGCTGGGCGGCTGTGACCGGCTGGCCGGTAAGGTTGGAAAGCCTCTTTGCCATCTGTGCGGCGCGCTCCTGCGGGAGAAAACGGGTCTCAAGCTGCAGCAGAAACGCTGCACGCACGGTGGCCGCCTGCCGAAGCGGGATGGCGTAGAGGAAAACGGTGTCATGTTCTGTAGTGCCGGGGTAGCGCTTGGTCATGGTGAGCATGCGTTCTTCCCGGTAGTCGGGCGCACCGCCGGGCGTATGGCACTGCGCGCGAAAAAGGGAAGCTTTTTGGTAGTGAGCATATCCTTCGGAGATGTTGTTGCCGGGACGGCAGGCACCGTAAGTGACTGTCTCGGAAGCAAAACCCTGACTTTTCAGCAGGCCGACTGCAGACTCGAACAGATCGGCGGTATGGTTATAGCTGTCACAGGCAGAGAGCGCGTAGGAGATGCATAAACCGAGCTTGTCGGGCAGAGCGTTCAGTTTCTGGATCTCTTGATCAAGCAGAAGCGTAGGCGATACCGGTTGACCTGCGCATCTTTTGAGCCAGCCGTTGATGCCTGCATCCAGCACGGCACGGTGGCCATCCAACGTGGTGGACAGTTCGGTGTAGAGCTGATCGGACCAATAGCTGGTGTCCTGCTCACTGAGCTGCAGAAGAACGCTGCCGTCCGGGTCGGATAAGCAGCGTGTCTCCTCAGAATGGAGATGCTGCAAAATGACCTCGTAGCTCTGCCGGTAAAGGAGAAAGAGCGCTTCCAGCTCATTCTGACGGGCCTGCGTTTCGCTTGTCAGGCGGGTAACAAAGAGCCGGGCACAGTCGGCCTTGGAGAGGGCCAGAGTGTAGAGCCTGGCTTGCAGCAGGGCCTTGGCTTCCTCGCCGGCTTCGATGTAATGCTGTATGCAATGCGGGAAAAAGACGTCCACTGGCAGTGCGCATGCATCCGCGATCTGCCGCTCCAGACCAGTCAGTGCTTTCTGCGCCTTCTGCCGAAGTGCAAAGTTCCGGGCGTCGGCTTCGGCGATCAGGCGGTCCTGCTCGTTCTGCAGGGCACGGATCTGTTCCGAGAGCTGCTGTTCATAGGCCTCTGCTTTTTCACGAAGGGCTTGGTACTGCTGACGGGAACGCTCGGCTTCGCGGATATAGACATTGCTGAAGCTTTCCTCGATGCGGCGCAGCCGTGCAGCGTAGTCCTGTTGCTGGTCGTTCCGTGCTTTTTCGTACTGCTTTTGAAGCTCGGTGATGGTTCGGCACAAGGCGGCCTGATTGCGGGACTCGTTCTCCTGAATGGTGCGGTTGGCATCTGCGATCTGGCGGCGCAGCTGCTGGATCTCCTGTTGAGGGGATGCCATTGAAACACCCCCTTTAAGTCACAGACTGAAAGCGGTCTGCGGCCTCCTGAGTGCGCTGCTGGATGAGCGTTTTCAAGGCGGCCTGTATGCGGGCGGTCAGAGATTCCGACTCCTGCAGCAGGGCGTTGACGCCGTCCTTGCCGGTGTAACAGCGCAGAGTGTCCTGATCCAGACCACTGGCGTCCAGAACCGTTTCCAGCTCCTTTTGCAGAGAACGGGCTGCAGCGGCGCGGTCAGCCAGCAGACTGCGGGCTGCTGCGATGTCGGACTGCTTGAGCTGGATCTCCTGCGCAAGCTGACCGCTTTCCTGCTTCAAAGCGGCCAGCTCGGCGGTTAGGCGGGCCAATTCTGCCTGCTGGCGGGTCAGCTGTTCCTGCTGTGCCTGAACCAGAGCTTTTTCCGGCAGAGGAGGACTTTCCTGACCGGGAGGATCAGGCACGCCCGTATCCGGTGTTGTCAGCGGCGCAGGCTCTGTGTCCGGCTGTGCGGGGGCGTCCACGATGGAAAGAAACTCGACCTGAAGGACGCCTTCACGGTCGCTCGTAATGCGCAGAGAAGAAGGGCAGGCGATCGGATAAACTTCAGAGTGAGAACCGTCTGGAAAGCAGAAGACCGCTTCAGTGCTCTCCTGTTTGCCGCGCACTTCGATGCACAGCGGGGGCATCGCGCAGCCGCCATCATAGGCCTGCACAAGAAGATTGGAAGGGTCTTCCTCGTACAGGTCGAGCTGCCAGCAGCAGCGCTGAAAAAGAGGGCGGTCCTGCGCGAGGGCTTCGGGGCCATCGCTGTTTTTCCAGAGAACAGAACAGAAATTGGGCAGTCCGCCGCTGCTTGCCTGCACCTCGCAGTCGTCCATGGCAAGCACAAAAACGGCCGGGCGCGTGGAATGAAGGATCATGGGATCATCTCTCCTTTTGAAAATTTGCGGTGAAGGCTGAGCCACTCTTCTTTGGCGCGTTCAGTGGGGATACCGGTGAGGCTGTAGACGCCGCCGTTTTTCTGGATGGTGGTGCGGCGTTCTGCAGGGACAGAAAAATAGGCGCGGTAGCGGGGTGTTAAGTGGTGGATGACCTGATTAGCTGAACCGCGAAAAGCTTTGCCGTCGTCCAGCTCGGCCCGGTAAGGGCCGTCGATGAGGGTGTCGGTGACGGCCAGCACCCGTTCGACGGCGGGTTCTTTCATAGCCCTGAGTTCGCTAAGGGTGAAGCCGGTGTAGACGATGATGCCAAGGCCGTGGCGGTGGAGATGTTCGGTCAGGTCAGCCAGAAAGGCGCTCTGACCAAACGGCTCTCCACCGCTGATGGTAATGCCCTCGGCATCCGGGTGGGCATCCAGCAGACGAGTAAGGGTCTGAAAGCTGAGTTCATACTCGGCGTCGGCATTGTTCCAGTCCGCGGCAATGCAGCCTGGACAGCTGCGGCAACAGCCATGAAACCAGAGCAGCCAGCGGCCCGGCGGCCCCAGCAGGCCGCTGGTATCATAGCTCAGCCGGTCGTAACGCAGGCGGGACATCTGCATTTTAGCGTGCTCCTTTCGAAGCCAAGATGCTCGCTTCCCACGCTTGGCCCCCTCGTCCACAATCGGTGCCAATTTTGTGCCGAATGACTGCCGTCTGCCGGTTCAGCTGGTTACGGCGGTCAAAAAGAAAGCTCTTGATGCTGCGCATGTTCTTCGCAATGGAACAAAGCTGTTCATAATCGCTCTTCTGCAGATGCGCCGGGTCTTTGCGATCGTTCAGGCGTTTGAACAGCGGGTCGATCTCACGGTTCAGGCAGGATTCTATCTCTTTCCCTTTGGCGTGGCAAAGGTCAGCAGCTGTAAAGCTGCGGAAATAAAGATTGTTATAATATTGAAAACGGTCAGAGCTCAGTTTTTTGTTGCAGGTGAGCATGACGTTGGAGTAGAGCATGTCGGTCTGCTGAAGCAGGTCACTCAGGTCGTCCGCCCAAGTCATGTCGATACTGATTTGCGGGGAAGAAGGCGCACGATGGAAGGCCTTACGGGACACGGTGTTATAATTTTTTGCGGCAGCGATGTATTGCTTGACTTCAGCAGTCGTCTGGAGATGAAGGTCCTCGCGGTCGGTCAGGGTTTTCAGATTCTGGCGAAAGTTCTGTTTGGTGATGGGAGTGCGGGCGGCGCGGTTGATGTGGGTGGGAGCAGCGGGCTTGGAGGTGCTCTTAAGCGGTGCAGAGGGCTTCTGACCGGAAGAAGAGTGGGAAGAACTGCCGGAGGCCATGGCGCAAATGGCGAAGAAAATCACGAAGACAGCAATGATGATGATCATAGTGAACGGCCCTTTCTGTAAAATATGTTGTGTCATTCCGCGATGCGGAGCACGCCGTCGCTGCGGGTAAGCAGGCCGGCATCCACAAGGCGCTGCGCTTTGCGCTTGGCAGCACGGGGACTGTGAAGATAGAGCGCACGGCTCAGCTGCCGCAAGGTGATTCCTTCCGGGTGGAGTGCCACGGCGCTGAGCACCTTGGAAAGGCACTTGACCTGACGGCCCACGGCGGGAAGCTCCAGCACGTCGCACCGGAATGCGGGAGGAACGGCCGAGAACATACGGCCGACGAAACGCGTGTCGGCGAGCAGATGGAAGGAAAGGTCGTCTCCGGCACCGCTGCTCTGCATCAGATGGCAGAGCCCTTCCAGATCTTCCTGCATGGCGCCTTTGTGCAGAAAGCAGAACAGCTGCAGCATCAGCTGGACGTGGGGGTCGCAGCCCAGTTCATTTACAAGATGTTCTTCGGCGCCATCACTCATAAGCGCGAAGCCACAAAGTCTGCTTTCGCTCAGATGACCCTGCTGGAGAAAGTAAGGGGTGTCGGGCACCGTTACGAAAGTTGTGAGGTTGGAAGGGCCGTCGTGTTCATAGCGGGAGAGAACACGGCAGGTGCCGGAGCTGTTCAGACCGATAAGAGCGCCGTCACCAACATGGAATAACAGGTAACGGCCATCGTCGGGCACAGCGGCTGCGGCCAGAAGGGTGGAGGAGTATTCTTTGAGGTCGATGCCGCTGGCTGCGGCTTCTGCGGCCAGCTCGTGCAGGACAGCGTGAAGGATGTGCTGTGCTGCATCCTCGGGAGCCATCTTCCAGAGGGCGTCGAAGTGGACAGCCAGATAGCTGGCTGCGGCAGCGCTGGTGATCTGCGCGCCGGTGTCAGCCTTGGAATAGGAGCCTGCTCCGTCGGCAAGGGTGATGGCAGTGCAGCCGCCGGGGCCGATGCGCATGGCAGTGTGATCTTCACAGGGGCGGTGCTGCAGGGTGTGATGCAGGCCGGTCTTGCGGAAGTCGCAGGTTTTATAGTAGGTGAACATGTGCTTCCTCCTTACTGTTCTGCAAAATTTTTATAGTCGCGAAGATCGGTTTCGTTGAGCTCCTCACATGCATTTTTGAACTTAGAGCAGCTTACCAACATAGAACTGGAGAACTTAAAAAAGTCTACAAGAGATTTGGCGTTATCGGCACGCAGAACATGGCGGTCATCCCGCAGACCGGTAAGCTCCTGCATCAATGCGTGGTTGCAGTTGCGGCCGATCTCTACTGCAATGACTACGAGCTTGTTGGCGGCAACCTGCTCTTTGATGTATTTCTTGCTCCAAGTCATAGCGGCTTCTTCCTGATCACGAAGTTCGGGGGTGTACTCGGGCTTGCCGTCCGAGAGAAGGAACAGGATGGGCGCGGTGTATTTAATAACCGGAGAAGCATGGCGGAACTGGTCGATGCGCTGCTCCATTTGGAGCAGCGCGACCTGCAGGGCACAGCCGGTCAAAGTCAAACCTTCGCAGTGAAGGTCGATATCTTTGCCTTTCTTCTCCTGCGCTTTGACTTCAGACATCGGCTGGAGAATGAAGACATCGCTGTTGAATGTAATGATTGAGAGTTCAAGAATGTTGCTGGCAATGGGATCCTTCAGAACATCGTCATAAAATTCACAGATAAGGCGCTTGAGCAGATCCCGGTAGGGGTTCATGGATCCAGATGTGTCGATCACGATGGAGGCGGAACCGCGTTTATTGGTGTTCATCACGTTCACCGGCTGTTTGGTGGCAGCGATATAATTGCGGACGTTGGGGTTTCCCAGAATATTCTTGATCGCCATAAGATTAAAATCCTCCGTATAAATGATATTTTTTAATCAAAAAACGGCAAAATGCTGTTTTTGAAAACCTGCGATAGGGAATCAGACCATGCTGTCCCAGCTTTTGTTCTTTTTTGCCTCAAGCGGCAGTTTCTTGAGAAGCTCGTTGAAATCTGCAAGGCTGCTGCTTTCCTTCGAGATCACTTTTGCTTTGGGCGGCGGTGCCTTTTTGGCACGGGAAGGCAGGTATTTGCCGCTTTCTGCGTCATAAGCAGTAAGAGCGGGCAGATCTTCCTGGTAACGAACCAGAATGTTCAGCCAATAGCTGACGGGCCGACGCTCTTTCTCGTGAAACCATTTGCCTTCGCCGTGGAAGCTTTCCCAGAAGCCTTCCTTCAAGTAATAAGGCAGGTGGGAAATGACGTTATACCATGGACCTCCGCGAATTTTTTCTTCAGCAGGGTGCTTGTCGAACTGAAATGGGTAGATGCCTTTTTCGACATACTCGCGGTCATCCTCACAGTAAATAGAAGAGCTGTAAGGGTGACCACAGGGGGTGAGGATCTTGAAGATAAGGTTTTGCAGAATCCACACGTCATCACATTTCTTTTTGATAAAATCGAACGTACAGCTACGGATATGCTCGGGCGAGAGGTAGTCGGGCAGGCCGACATTGGTGGGAAAGACCTTCTCCTCGAAAGCAACTTGAGCCGAATCAAGGTCGATGAGATACGCATTCTGATCGTTGTCAAACAGGATGTTGCTGGTATTGATGTCGCAGAGGACAATGTTGTTGTAGTGGAGAAAATCCACTAGCTCCGTCAGAGCCACGCTCATGCGGATCTGATCGGCCTTGCTGACGTTTGGGATCAGCGCCGGGAAGGTATCATAGCTATAATCGGCAAAGGGATGTGTGTTGGAGAAGGCCGGCATGATATAGCCGATCCACTCGCGTTGCTCGTTGTACAGCATCTTTTCCGGCCACGCGAGACGGCTCATCAAAGCGGCGTCTACGGCACGCATGGCACCGAGCTTGCGTACCATGATGCGTATCTTCTCTTTTTTCATGACCGAGTTGTTTTTACTTTTGAAGATCTTCGCGCATTTGCCGTCCGGCAGCTGATACACCAGCGCTTCGCCGCCGAGACCGAGACGCTTGCCAAGCTGGACTGGCTCATAGGAACCGGTATCCTCACGGCCTTTTAGGATGTAGGCGGTACCGCCTTCACGGGGGATGCGGTCAGCTGCCAGAGCAGAGCTTTCGGGATAGGGCGCTTTGGTCTTGCCTTCCGGGTCGGGAAAGGCCGGACGCTGTTTGGCGGGGTTGGCCAAGTGCGATTTGTTGTCGATATCACGCTCGTAAATAATGCGATAACCGGGGTTTGTCTGGTTTACCTGATTGCGGTGTTCAATGAACATATGCAGGCTGCGGTTCGTACCAAGGACAAGAATGGAGGTGCTGAGATCCTGCTTTTTGATAAAGGCAGACAGCAGCTGGTTCTCACAGGCAAGCGAGCCGTTCAGCAGGTGGAGCGCATGATGCTGCTTCAGCTGCTGAACATGAGAAGCGACCGTTTCGAGGACCGGGAACTGCTGCGCATCCTTTTCCAGAGCGTCGGCTGCGGCCTTGCACAGCACGAGCTGGGTGCGAGTGCGCTGTGTGACCTTCAACTCAAGCACCTGATAGAGAATGCTGGCAGTCTGCGGTTTGCGGAGTGACATATAGGTAATGATAATGAGGTCGCGGCTCAGGATCGCGCGCTGACGCTGTTCGTGATCCACAGGGGCGGCCCGGGGTGCTGCGCCCGGGGGTGTCTTGGCCGGCAAAAAAGGAGACGGCCGCGGCGGCGTCGAGGAGGGTTTGGACGGCTTGGGGCTTGTACGCGGACCCGGCGAAGCTGCAGAAGAAAGGATCTTGCGATAAGAACCTTCTTTAAAAGCAGGAAGTTCAGCGTCTGGCGAAAGCACCAGAATGCCGCTGCTCTGCAAAGCGCTGGTGCCATCCGGGGTGGAGAGATGATATTCCTCGCAAAGGGTACGAAGGGTAGTACTCATATGGTTTCCTCCTGAGCGGTTATTGAGAGTCGGCAAGAAAACCGTCCGGGGTCAGCTTCTTGACCAGTACGACTGCCTTGGAATGACGTGATCGCAGATTGTTGATCTCGAGAACGTCTGCGGTCATGGCCTTGTCCTGCGTGATCAGCAGGAGAGAATGACCGTTATTGCGCAGGTAGAGAAGCTTCTCTACAAAGACCGGGTCTGCATGGACACGCTTCCTACCGCAGTCGCTGCGGCGCAGGTCCTCGTCACCGCCAAGAAGGATGATGTTGTTGTCGCGGTGGATGAGTTCCAGCACACGGCTGGCCTGTGTATGGAGCCGGGGGTCATGAAGCTTTTTCTCGAGCTCAAGCTTCACCACATAAGGAACGCAGAGGGGGCGGGAGACCGCTTTACGATAGAGCGCGTAAAAGGGAAAGAAACCGGTGTGAAGCAGGCTACAGGTGTCGATGAACACATCGTGATTTGAAACGCGGCGCAGAAACTGAAGGGTCTCGGTCCGCTGGCGCTCACGGTCAGGGCCGGGGCTGGGCTTACGGGGGTGCTGCTTTTTTGCCGGATGGGGAGGGGAACGAATGGCATATTCGGCAAGCAGTTCGGTCTCGGCTTCGGTGTTGACCGGTGCCAGTTCATGAAGAACGACACGGTGGTAGCGGTCGTGCAGGATCCCGCGAAGGTCTTCCGGCGGCAGGCCGGTCGCTTTGGAAAGTTCGAGCAGATTCATCATGAGTAGACCTCCAATCTGTAAAAGTGTGGGTCAGCGGCGAACGCTGTGCAGGATGATCCAGATGCCCAGAAGCACGATGGCAGAAGGACCAAGGATATCCAGCAGGCCACCGTTCATTGAGCGGCTGACCGCGCCCCTGACATCCAAAATGTTATACTGAATGGCAAAGGCAGTAACAGCGCCCAGAACAGCACCGGCGGTGTAGGCACCGGGAGAGAGCATCACATGTCCGTGAAAAAAGGCGGGGAGAAGCGGGATGATGAACGCACCCAGCAGCGCGCCGATGAAGATGCACTGCAAAAAAGCACGGATCACTGCCCAGTTGACGAGGATGAACAGAAGGATGATCAAAAGAAGCACCACGGGCACCAGCCGCACCAGAAGGGGAGCGGCACGGTGGAGCATCCGACGCAGCGGGACACTGCGGCTGGGTGCCGCTTCAGGGGGTGCCGGGGCGGGAGCCGTGCTCTCTTCGCTGGCTGTGAAGTGGAGACCGCCTGTGGACGGAGCCGCTGCTTCAGGGGGTGCCGGGGAAGGCTCTGGATAAACCACCCGGCGGCGGGCAGGTGCGGGGTGTTCCTGCCCAAGATCGTGCGTGACATCCTCGATCAGGAATAACGCGCAGTCTGGGCACATCGCTGCGGTATCGGGAAAGGTGCGATGGCATTTGACACACTTTTTCATGATTTGATGAAAACTCCCATGGATTTGTTGTGATGCTATTAAACAACTACGCTTCAAAAAATAATAGGGAAATAAATTTTGAACCTTTTTCGGATAATATAAGTGCGCTGCCGTCGTGGATATTTGCGGTCAGAAGCCGGTCGGGAGGAATGGGCGGCTCCTGCACTCCGGCAAACGTAAAGGCCGCATGGTGCCCCAAGCCGACGGTGACATGATGTACGATACCGTTGGTGATGAACATCTTGAAGATATCGTTGGCGTCCAGAGCACTGACACCAAGGCAGCACAGTGTGGGGTGAAGGATGATGCAGTTTGCAAGACCCAGACCCTGGAAGGTGCTGCCGATGAAAAGCATCTGCCCCGGCGCAGTTTGTAAAAGGGAAGAGGATTTCAGCGTTTTGCAGGAAACGTCGTAATCGATCAGGCAGAAGTCGCGGCGGCACTTCTGAAAAACTTCCATCTCGCCCAGCAGAGCGGCGGTGAGCATCTCCTGCCCGGCAGGGGGAGAGCACAGAACGCAGAGTTTGCCGTCGGCCAGACAGGAGTAAAGAGAACGGCGGCGCACGCCGGGCGGTCCCAGAACGGCGCACTGGCTGCGGAATGCTTTCCAGAAGCCGTCAACGCCGGTGCTCCAGCTGAGATTCAGGGAATGCTCTGCCTGCTGAACAGCGTCGGGCGGCAGAGTGCTCAGGAATTCGGCGGCATTTTTGCCAAAGCTCTGCATCATGATGTCCAGATTGGAAAAGGTGAACATCTCCGGGGGCCAGTGCTCGTGCAGAAGCTGGAGCATGGTCCGCAGGAAGGAAAGGATCTCACCGGGAGATGCCTGCGCTTTCTGCACATAAATGTGCACCGGGCCCGAAAGGATGCGCATGGCATCCTCAACATCCACATTGCGGTCAAAAGGCAGGTAGGAGATATCCTGCCCCAGCCGCACGACCTTGTCGGGATACTGCTCGCGCAGCTGCCGAACGGCGGCGTCCGGCCCCTCTGACGGCAGAGTGCCGGAGTAAAGGCACAGCGTAGGGAGGCTCTTACGGGCGGCACGCTGCAGCCGGGAAGAAAAGGCGTGAAGCTTGATCTGTTTTGCATTGGAAAATTCGCCGCTGTCCACACCGCCGCAGAGGATGCAGCGGCCCTTTTCCGGCAGGGAACCGAACAAGCTGTTGGAAATGTGATTGACATGCTGATCATGCCGGCGCAACCCGGCAGCGAGGAGCATATCTGCAAAAATACCCATAAACTTCCTCCTGTTGAAGGTCTAACCGATGCAGTTTTTGGTGAAGCGGCAGCGGAAGGGCTGAGAAGAATCGGCCAGCTGAACAAAGCATTCGCCCTGCTGCAGGCCGGTAAAATCCCAAGACTCGATGCAGCGGCGGGGCGCAGGCGCGGTGTAGTCGATGCGGCCGTCGGCGCGCACAAAGCGCTGCTGTACCAGAGCGCTGCGCGTTCTGCCCTGCAAAAAGGTCTGGCTCGGTTCATCACAGTTGAAAACGAACAGATTTTGGAAAGCGCCCAGAATGGTCTGTGCTTCCCGATCGCCGTAAACGCTGTAAAGCTGGCTGACGGTCTGTAGGCCGGCCACGATGCAGCAGTTGGCCTGACGCATCAGGGTCATGGCAGGTTCCAGATACAGCAGCTTGGGCAGGCGTGCAAGTTCGTCAAGAAAGAAGTAGGTGCGGCCGCGGCCGTGATGGAAGCGGCAGCGATTGGCGATAAGGCTGTCCACGAAAAAACGAAAAGCGTAGGTCTGGCTGCGGGAGTAGTCGGGGTGGTAGTTCAGGAACAGCACTGTGGGGCCGGGACGATGTGCCACCGACTCGGCAGAGATGGAACGTTCGGGATGCGCTGCCAGCGCAAACGAACCCACAAAGACACGCTGGACCATGCGGGAGATCTCGCTCAGAACACCGTAGCCTTCGCGGCGGGCATCCGGGTCGGCCGGAAGATACATGCGCGCGCTGTAAAAATCCGGGTCGGAATTCAGAACTTTCAGAAATTCCTCATAGGTGTGGTCAAGCGCTTGGTCGGTGGTATCATCGGAAGGGGCAGCACCGCCGATCAGACGCAGAAAATTGGCGTTGTTCAGCTCGCTGTCAGCCGTGTCAGACTGCAGCAGGCACAAAAGCAGGCATTCGGTAACGGCCTGCGCACCGTCCACAAAAAAGCGGTTCTGGCCCGCGTCGCGTGCGCTTTCCTCGTAGAGATAGCTGCACAGTTCGCGAACGCGCATCTTCAGCAGAAGGCTGTTGTTTTTATAAGGGAGAAGCTCGTCGAAGATGTTCCAGACGTAACGGCTGCTGAGAGAATCCAGCACCAGATCTCCCTCTTCATAGAAGGCACGCTGGTAGTCGCCCTTGATGTCGAAGAAAACGGCCAGATCATCCGGGCCCATATGGTTCAGCACCTGATCTGCCAGCAGGAAGATGGTGTTGGTCTTGCCGCAGCGGGGTTGCCCCAGAAAGAGCGTACCGGTGGTGAGGGAGTTTTCCGGCAGGTGCAGGGAGATATACTGGTCATGGAAGTAACCCGGGAGCAGATAATCACGAGACTGCGCAGGAGAATCGCTCGGGTGCAGATAGCGGGCAGGAATGTCGTTCAGCACGGCAACGCTGCCGGAGAGTACACGTAAATTTTCCATAAAAGCTCCTTGAAAAATGTGATTAGCGTCCGTGACCGCCAGACTTGCTGCAATGTCCAACACCGCTGCTGTGGCCGCCGGACTTGCTGCCGCCGACGGCGTGACCGCTGCAACCCGCCTGATGGGATGCGGCAATGGAACCGAGAGAAAGAGAACTGCCCGAGCTTTTGCTGTGGGCGGCAGCTGCACTTTTGTGAGAAGCCGCGATGTCGGACAGGCTGCGGGAACCTTGGGCGCTGCGGTGCGCGGGATGACCGGTGGAGTAACCGATGATGGCGTGTTTGCCGTCGGTATGCTGCACGGTGCTCTTGTAATGCGGCTTGTTGCCGTACTTTGCCCTGAGACGGGCTTCCACTACCGCTTCCCGCTGGGCAGAGCGCTGCTTGTTGTAGAACTGCCGGATGGTTTTAAAAGCTGCATGGACCTGCTCGGAGTAATTGGGACATTCAAATTTGTGAGAGCGGTTGTTGCGGCGGGTTTCCAGACGGTACAGCTTGGGGTCATTCATCATCTTGCTGTAGTCTGCCTGAGACATGTTGACTCGTTCGGCTGCTTTGCGCATGACCCGTTCTTCGAACTGGTAGTTATGGCCGACATCGATCTGCCCCTTCACAAGGGGCTCCCATGTATTGGGGTCAACGGGCTGACCTTTGGTGTTGTGTGGAACGATGATGCTGTCTTTGGTGGTCTGGCTCGGGGACACCCGGCGAAGTCTTGTCATGAAATTCACCTCTTTCTGAAAGATGGAAGATTTTGAGATTTTCCCGGAACGCTGCGGTCGGAAACGCTTCGAAAATGATTCCTACTCTATACAAGCATAGATGGCTGCGGCCGACTACGGGAATAAATTTTAATGATGCCAAAAGTTTATTGTGATGAAAAATATACAAATACGATAAATGACGCAAAAAATAAGCACCCTGAACCCGATAGAACAAATGTTGTTCTGGGTTCAAGGTGCTTTTGCGTACAGGGAGAAAATGCTACATCGCAATTCTGCAGCACAAAATCGCCACTGCATAAAAATAACATTTAAACGCTGAAAATTTATTCCGTCTGACAGGCCGCAAAAGAAAATGTATAATACAGCCATACTCCCCGAGGGGAGAAAATGCAAAGAAAGGAGGCGCATTGCCGTATGACGCGCATGATCGCATCGAACCGAATGGGCAGTCCCAGCCACGGTCCCCCTTGAAGGTTCAGCCGTGTGATGAATTGAACTCGTTTGTACATATTTTGCCTGCCCTCCTTTTCATAGATAGAAACCGTTTCCATAATAGATGATAAAATTCCCTTCAATTGCTTTGGTTTTCATACATGACTTTTCCTCCTTGAAATAATAAATATAAAGTTCGACAGCCGCTGCGGCATCCAAGGGAAGTGCCGCAGCGGTTTTTGCTGTCCAGACAGCCCATATAGAAAAAAGGACCCCTTCCATCCGGGAAGGAACCCTTCTTTGCGCGGGTCAGTTCAGAGACTGCCGAGCAGACCGCTGGCTTCCAGATCGACGAGGAAGGACGAATCGGTCTCATAATAGGTCTCGTAAAAGGCTGTCACGGTCCGGGCCTGATCGGCGCGGAGCACATGGATGCCGTACAGGCTGGGGATCAGCAGCAGAAGCGAGGTGATGAGCACGAAGATCCGCACGGCGGCCCGGCGGTTCCTGCGGCGAAGGATGTCGTATTCCTTGCCGCGTTTGCCCGCATCCCAAGCGTCCATATTGCGGCGGTAGCACTCATACCACAGCAGCCACAGAACGACACCGCACAAAAGAAGCACGGCGACCCCGACGAGGGGAAGGCGGTAGAGAAACTCACCTCCAAAGATGATCTCGGCGGGCAGCAGGTTCAGCGCGGTGCTTATCATACCGCCCTTGCGCCGACAGGCGTCATAGAAAATCGGGAGAAGCCACACGGCCAGCATCATGGCCATATAGAGCCATGCAGTCACGAGGGGAGACAGTGTCCCGCCGTACAGCGCGGGCTGTTCCTGGAACAAAAACCACTCCACGAGAAACGAAAACACCGCGGAGACGACCTCCGGCAGGACATGCAGAAAAAAATACATAAAAAACTCCCTTCCTTTTTGTGTGACCTTTGACCGCCGCAGAGCCAGAATTTTGGCCCGATCCTGCGGCGATTTGAGTGTAACACAGGGAAAAGAAGGGAATCTAAGGAATAAGTTTTCAGCTTTTCGGGGCGGCGCGGGAGCCTTTGGCCGAACCTTTTTTCTTGTCGGCGGGTTTCGGCCTTTTCTGGCGGTGAACGCCCATCATAAGGCCCAGTGTCCGGCGGGACTGCGGCACTGCTGTGGCCAGAGCACCGGCCAGCACATAGAACCGGTCGGTATAGGCGGGGCAGTAGATGTGGTGCCAGTTGGTCCCACTGGCATCGGACAGACTGTCCAGCAGGAAATTGTAGAGGCGGCAGAAGATAGCGGTCTGGTCCGACGTGACCTTACCGGCCTTCGGCTCTTCCAGAAGGCACTCAAGCTCCACATAAACGCTGGCGGACAGGGCGTCTTCCAGAAAGCTGCCGGTGGTGCGGCCCGGGCCGCCCAGCTTGTCCTCGGCGTTATCGCGCATGGCATCGAGCCAGACATGCTCCGCAGTGAACTCTGCGGGAGCCTTGCCGCGGTCTGCCGCATAGCAGTCATAGATGGCAAGGATGAGGAAAAAGAACAGCTGCAGGATATCATCGCGGGAAAGCAGGTTGCTGCCCAGAGCAATGTTCTCCTGCCAGCCGTCGAGCTTCTGCTCATCGGTCGGTCTCTTTCTGGAAGTATGATCCTCGGCATTCGGATAATACCGCTCCAGTGTACGCGAGATCTTGGAACAGAGGTTCGGCAGGCTCATTTCCAGATGGTCCTGAACGCGTTTGTAGCTGATATCTTCGCGGTCCGCCGAATAGATCGCCCGATAGGGAGCGTAGCTGGAAGGGGAAGTGAACACGGACTGGAGGGCGCTGCGCTGGCTCGGGTCCAGGATGCCGCAGGCCGTGCGGTCGCGGAAATTTTTGGGATCGGAGGAGACTTTGATCAGTTCCTGCCCCAGTTTATGGAGATATCCGGCCCAGCCGGATGCGTCTGTGGCTGTGTCCGGTCCGGCGGTGATATGGGCGGAAAGCGCATTCCGGCAGTGGAGACGACCGGCGATGTTCCAGACCGCAGCGCTGGTCCTCCGGGCACTTTCCGGATAGGCCGGGGCGGGAGCAAAGGTGGGGGCGAGCTCTTTTGCGCAGAGCAGAAAGTCGTTCAGGAGCTGCAGCGCCGACTTGGCTTCCTCCACATCCCACAGAGTGGCGCGCAGCAGCCACCGGCCCATCAGGAGGGCGGTGTCCTGCGGCGTGAGCCTGTCGGGAGAGGATGCCTGAAAAGAGTCTGTGTCCAGTTTGTTCTGGAACGCTTCCTTCAGTGGTTCCAGGTGGTCCATGGATGCCTTGCTCAGGACATCCACAAAATCCTCTGCGGAGAGCAGCTTTGGCGCGGCACCCTTTTCGCAGGGGAGCATCAGTTCGTCCTGCCGCTCCGGGACCGCAGCCTGAACGACCGCGTTCCAGCAGCCGTACAGCACCAGCAGATAACCGACCAGGATGCTCAGCTCCCTCTGGACAGTGTGGGAATAAGGGTAGCCCATGCGGAGCGCAAGGCAGCTCTGGCCCTGAGGCAGGGGGACCCGGTCAATCTTCATCTCCACAAGGTCCCGGCGGTGGGCGACAAGATATGCCAGCAGGTCCCGCCGGAGCGCGGGGATATCGACAGTGGGGTCCTGGGTGCGGTGCATATTGTCACAAAGCTTTCGGATATCGCTGCCCAGAAGAAGGGTGCCGCCCTTGTTTTTGTCCCCGGAGGAGGGCGGCGTGGTTTTGCCTGTATCAGCGTCGGCCTTTTTGCACTCATCCAGATAGCTCTGCAGAAGGTCAGTCACGTCATGCCAGTGGAAAGAATCTGCATGGTCCTGACCCTTGTCGAACAGCTTGAAGGTATAGCAGACGATATCCAGCGGGTCGCGCAGACTGAAACCTTCCTGACGGGTGAGGAGAAAATAGCGCTGCATCTCTTCCAGCGTCATTTTCAGCAGGAACGCGACATGGTAGGCCTCCTGGCGGTTGCCCATGCGGCGGTAAGAGATGGACCGTTTGAGGACGGACCTCCAGGCAGTGCCGGGGGCGTCGCAGCCAAGTTCTTCCCGGCACAGGAGCTTCAGATTCGAGGCGGCGGTCCGGATAATGTCTTCCGGCCAGGGCTTCAGGTCTTTCGGCGCGCAGTGGACAAGATCGCTGGTCTGTGCCGTGGTGCCGTCGCTTTTGCGGAGAAGCTCCGGGTAGTGCGTCTGGATGCAGCGGCACAGGAAGATGCCCGGCGTCATGTTCTGGCCGGAGCAGGTCAGATGCTCATTGAGCTGTGATGCAGCATGGATGACCAGGTCCCAATGGATGTTGGAAAGGCCGTCGATGGGCCGCCGTGCGTTCCAGGCTTCGTTGCCCTTGCTGATTTCTTCGTCGATCCAGTCCTTTGTTTCCCGCGCCAGCAGTTCTGAAAATGTAGAGCTTCCGGTCATGAGACCACTTCCTTCCTTCGGTTCAGAGAGTGTGCGGCCCCGGCGCAAAAATTTATTCCATGGAAGAAAGGCTTCCCGGAAAGTAAAATAGACGCAGAAGTGCCGGGTCCGGAGTTCCATTATAAACGACCTGGAATGGAAAGTCCATTCGTCAGACCGCACAAATCTCAGGGAAAAACTTTGGCAGAGAGCCGTTTTTCGCTCTGGTCTGTGCAGAGGCCCGCAGGCCCCCGGGACCGGATGGCCCGAACACAGGAGGTTTGAGAGATGATAGGATCAAAAGAAGCCCAACGTGAGCCGCTGCCGGACGGAACGACCGTGATCTTCCTGAATAATAAGGAGATCGTGATCCGGTCACCCCTTGCAGAAAACAGGAACGCCCTGTTCTACGAAGCATTCGACCGGAATACCGGCCGGGTCATCGTGATGAAGGAGTTCTTCCCGGGCCATTGGGTGCGGCATGACAGTGCGCCTGTGCTGAATGGCTGGGAGCAGTACTCCGCAGAGGAGGTGAGGCGGGGCCGGCTCTATATCTGGCTGCGCCATCAGGCAGAGCGGGAACAGCAGATAAATTGGAAGCTTTGCTGCAGTGTCCGGTGCGTCATACCGGAAAAAAAGCCCCTGTATGTCGGCACGCTCCGCCTGCCGGACGGCACGGAATGGCAGAGACCGCTCGGTGTCTTTCTGGAAATGGACGGCATGACCGCAGAGCCGGGCTTCCCGCTGCGGGCGCTGATGCAGGAGTGTACCTGGCCCCGCAGCCCGGAGCATCCCTTCGGGAATCTGCGCAGGCAGGAGGGAAGCCCCGGCTCCGGAAGGAGCTGTGCGGTACCGGCGGCCGCTGTCACCATGCGGGTCTTCCGGGACATCCTGCTTGCCCTGCGCCAGCTGCACGATGCGGGATGGGTCATGGGAAAGCTGGACATCGGGGATGTTTTCGTGAAAGGGAACCTTGCGGGGGGGAGCATCCGTGGAGTGTCCTTTGTGGATGTCAGCTCTGCCCGGAAGACAGGGGAGAGCGCGGCTCCCTGCGGTCCAGGGCCGGGATTCTATGTCCCGGATCCGTTCCCGGGGCCCGCAGACGAAAAGACGGATGTCCTTCTGGCAGGATGGCTGCTGCTGAGCATGCTGTATCCTATCGCCGCCCAGAATATCCGGCTGGGCCGTCCGCTGGACTTTCTGGGAGAGATACAGACCCTGACCGAGGGCGAGAGCGTCCCGAGCGGCCTCCCGCAGGAGATGCGAGCAGAGGTGAACCGCCTGCTGCTACGGGCGACAGCACCGGACCCGGAGCAGCGCATCACACTGGACGAGATGCTGGCGGCAGTTGAGGACTGGTGCCGACGGCTGGAACGATAAAGCAGGACACAGAAAGGCCCGGGAGCTGTTTTGAAACGGCTCCCGGGCCTTTTGATATGTTGTGCTTAACGCTTAGTCATGAACGACGCCGTAGACCTCGCGCTGACGGGCTTCCAGCGCTTCGTAGACCGAAGCGGGGAAGTGATGGCCCAGCCCGCCGTCATGGGTGGCGTTGCCGTCGCCGGGGCCGTGGAAGTCGGAACCCGCCGAGGGCAGCAGGTCGTACTGCGCCGCCAGTGCGGCCAGATGACAGCGCTGCTCGTCGGTGTAGCGGCCATAGTAGACCTCCATGCCGCTGCAGGGGCCTGCCAGAGTTTTGAAGGCGCGCAGCAGGCGGTGCTGCTCGGCTTCATCAAGCGGGTAGAAGAACAGGTGCGCCAGAATGGCGATGCCCTGTGCCTTCTGCAGGGCAGAGAGAACGTCCTCGATGGGTGCATAGTCCAGCTCCGACTCGACATAGGCCAGACGCTGGCCGAAGCTGCCGATGTATATGTCGAACGCTTCATCCACCGTCTTGACATAGCCGTGGGCCACAAGGCTGCGGGCAATGTGCATTCGGCCAAGATGCTGTGGGCCGTTGCTGAAGGCCATGAGGTCTTCGTAGGTGCCGATGCCGACGCCCAGCGCGTCGAGCTTGTTCAGGATCTTGGTAACGTAGCTGCGGCGGTCGGGCTGGTTGCGGCGCAGCACAGCCTGAAGCTCCGGGCAGTCGGGGTCAAAGTTCAGGCCCACGATGTGGATCTCCACGCGGCGCTGGTCGGCGGTGCGATAAAAGCAGCTGAACTCGCAGCCGCGCAGAATGCGCAGCATGGGGAACTGCAGGCGAAGGTCGTTCAGCTCGGCGGGGGAATAACTGTAGTTGTGGTCGGTATACGCCAGATACCGGATGCCGCTTTGAAGCGCCATCAAGCCCAGATGCGCGGGCGTATACTCGCCGTCGGAGTGGATGGTGTGGGTGTGCAGATCAGCGTGATACATAGAAATATCCCTCCTTACCAGGTTCTGCGGAGGCCCGCAGCCGTCGTCAGCAAAACACCGATATACCCAAACTCCGGCCAGTCGGGTTCATCGTAGTTGTAGACCCACGCGAGCGGCTGCCCGGACTTGAGGTCCTTACGGTCCGTTTCCCACTCATCCGGGCGGTCGCTGACGAACAGATAGCTCTCGAGCTCACCGATATTCGTAAAGCTGTGGATCACATGATAAACGACCGCGTTGTAATTTTCCTCGAATTTTCTGACGCGCTCAAGCTGCTCTCCTTCGAGCTGGCTGCAGGTGCCCAGCGGAGGAGCGCTCTCGGAAACGATGCCCTCCTGCTCAAAGCACTTGATAATGGGCGGGTAGATGCCCCACAGCTTCATGCGCTCAACGGCCTCAGCCTTTTTTGCTTCGATACTTGCGTTCATAGAGTTCTCCTTTCTCATGTCCGGAAAAAAGCCGCCGGAAGTGCGGCTTTCTGCTTCAAAGCATAGCAGAGCGGCCCGGCAGCTTCTACGGGAATAAATATTTGGCGCAGGGCAGAAAGGGCGCGGCACCGCCTTGGAATATTTTGGAGGATACGCTATAATAAAGCCAGAATATCCAAACGGAGGAGGGCTTTTCATGTGGGACCAGCAAGAGACGCGCCGTGTGCCTCTGCCCGATGGAACGGTGCTGTGCACAGAAAACGGACGGTTCACGATCCAAAAGTACATCACGTCGGGCGGCTTTGCGCTGCTCTATCAGGCGCAGGAAGAAGGGCAGTTGTATCCGGTCATCCTCAAGGAGCATTTCCCACGGCAGGGTTATGTCCGGGTGGGCGGGGCTGTTCTGCCGGAGGAAGCCGCAGCCTTGCCGGAGAATGATCCGGAGCGTAAAAAAAGAATTGAAAAGATGCAGACGCTTTTTGACGAGCGGGCCAATCGCGAGATCCGCGTCGGGCAGCAGAGCCGCCAGCGCACCCGGCTCACGGTGCCGGTGGACCGAAAGCTTTCGGTACGGTCGATCCAGCTGCCGGGAAAAGACCCCTGCACGCCGCCGTACAGCTGCATTCTGGAAATGGAGTGCCTTACCGAGCGGCAGGGCTTCTGGCTGAAAGATCTGTTGGAAGAAGCCGCCCAGCCCTGCAGTTCGGATCATCCTTTCGGCAACAGACGGCCGGGCTGCAGAAATTCTGTGCCGCAGTTCGCAAAGACGGTGGATCTGTTCTGCGCCCTGCTGGCGAACCTGAAACGCATCCACAGCGATGAGGATGGCAGCGGCTGCATCCATGGCGACATCAGCGCAGGCAATCTCTTTGTGGACGGCAGCCTGTCCGACGGCACGATCTTGGCCGTGTCCCTGCTGGACTTCGGCAGCGGCTGGGACGAAGAGACCGGGCCGGAGAGCGAGGTGTTCAGCACACCGGGCTTCCGTGCACCGGAACTGCAAAACGGCGGGACACCGACCCCGGCGTCCGACGTTTACGCGGTGGGGCGGCTGTTCTATGCCCTGCTGGACCCTACAGCGGCGCGCAATCTGCGGCTGGAGCGGGACCTGAGCTTCCTGGAAAGGGATGTGACGCTGACCGCAAGCCAAGCAAGACCTTCCGGGCTGGAAGGTTCCCTGCTGGCTCAGGTGAACGCGCTGCTGACCGCTGCCGCAAAGGAAGCCCCCGAAGAACGCATCACGCTGGAAGAGATGGCGCGGCAGATGGATGAGTGGCGCCGCCGCCTGACGCCGCCGGTATGGAGCCTTGCCCAGAATGCAGGCGCGCTGAACAATAACGAGGTGAAGGGCCGCGACGAGGACGTAAAGAACCTGCTGAACGAACTGGAAAACGAAAAGCGGAACCCCCATGTGCTGTGGGGCTTTGCGGGCATGGGCAAGACCAAACTGGCCCTCGCCGCCGCCGGCGAATGGCAGAAGCGCCACCCGCTGAGCCGGACGTACTTCGTCCGCTTTCCCGGCACGCTGGAGGCGCTGTACACCGACACCTTCGCCCATGCCATGCCGGTGGAGCGCGGCGGGGCCGACCTGATTGGGGACGTGCAAAAGCTGCTGTGCGAGAACCTGTCGGAGCTGGACCTGCTGGTCATCGACAACTTTGACCGCGATGAGGCCTCGTCCTGGGCCGAGCTGACCGGCGCCAGCGGCAGTCTGGAGCAGCAGCTCTACCAGCAGCTGTGCGCCCTGCCCTGCCGCCTGCTGCTGACCACGCGGCAGAATCTGGAACATGCGGCGGGCGGGCGCTTTTTCGAGATCAAGTCCCTGAAGGAAGACGTCCTGCTGGACATCCTGCGGGACGGCTCCCGGGGGCTGCCGGACTCGGACGACGACACCCTCCGAGATATCCTCCGGCTGGTGGAGCGCCACACCATGACCGTCACCATGGTGGCCGCCCTGATGCAGTTCACCCACATCCCGGCCGGGCAGATCGCCGAGGACCTGAGCAAGGGCCAAACCATCCGGGACAACAGTCTGGAAATGCTCATCCCCAGCGAAAAGGACGGCGAGAGCCGCAACGGCACCGTGCTGCAGAACCTGACCACCCTGTTCGGGCTGGCGAAGCTGACCCCGCCGATGCGGACCCTGCTGCACCGCGCCATGTTCATCGGGGAGAGCGGGATCTCGCGGGAGCTGTTCCTCAACGCCTGCGGCCTGCGGCCGGACGACAGGGATTTCCACGCGCTGGTGGATCTGCGCTACCTGAACAGCACGGGCAGCGAGAAAGACGAGTACCTTGTCCCCCACACCCTCATCCGCAAGCTGTGCAGCCTGCGGGAGCCGGGGGCTGACGGAGAGGATGACGCCCATTTTCTGGACGGACTGTGGGAGTTTCAGGAGACACCCGCCGACCGACGCAGCACCGCCGATATTTACTCCGCTGTGCTGGGAAAGTCCGACCCGGACGCCCGGCTCGACACCCCGCAGAAGAAGCTCTGGGCCTACCGCGCCGCGAGCCTGTACTTCCGACTTGCCGATTTCAAGAAGGCTGCGAAGTGGAACAACGCCATGATCATCGCGGAAAAGGCGCAGCCCGCCCTGCACTGGACGCTGCCGCAGCTGTATGAGAACCGGGCACTCATCTTCCGGGACCGGAAGCAGCCGCCGGAGGAGTTCGACGCCGCCATAAAAGCGATGGAATGCCTGAATGAGCTGGGCCCTTTGGAGCAAAACCCCAGTGCCGCAGCCTCAATTTATGAGACGCTTGGCCGGGCATACGGCGATGCTGGAGAGCTCCTGCTGCGGGGGCTGAGCCCCGAGGACCGGGAGGCCCTGCTGGAGCTGACCTGCCATGCCGACGCGCTTGCCTTTGGCGAGGACAGCGTGTGGGCAGGCCGGACGGATAAACGTGACTATGACGACCGCCAGCGTACCTGCTATGAGTACGCCGCAAGGCTGCGTGAAGAGCGGTTCACGTTCCACAGCTCGGACACCTTCCGCACCTACATCAATCTGGCCTACTGCGCCGGTGTGCGGGGCAAAAACGAGCCGGAGCATCTCCGGCAGGAGGCCGCACGGCAGCTGCGCTGGAGCCGGCAGGCCCTCGATATCTCCGAGAGATGCAGCACCGGCGCTTATAGCAACATCGGCCTTGCTTATGGCGCGCTGGGAGACCATGTCTCCGAGAAAGAGGCCTTCGAGACCCTGCTGGAGCGCCGCCGCCACAACTCGCAGCGCGGCGACAGCCGCCTGTACGAGCTGCAGGCCCTGCTGTATCTCATCGAAGCCTGCAAGCATGGCGGAGACAACGAAGAGGCGTCGAAACGATACAAGGAAGTTCAGGCGCTCGCCAAGCAGCTGGGCGTGGAGGAGCTATTTGCCCATAATCTGGAGAAAGCCGGAAAGGAGCTTCTCTGACCCATAAGGAAACATTTGAACTTGGAGTTGTTCTTGAAAACACCAAAAAACACCAAAGATGCCGTTGACCTGAATCGAATGGTTCATACTCGGAGAACACTACGTTCAGAAGCAAGATTCTCGAAAGAGGATTTTCTGCACACCAGGACTTCTTTATTTTTCTCTGGTTTACAGGTTTGAAACAACTTTCCCGAAGTGTACAGCCGGAGTAGTCTCATAAAGGTAATAATTCGTGATCGTAATAGATCTTGCATCTTTCTTTGAACTGGAATGGGTGCAGTGGGCCCAGGGTTCGAGTCCCTGGAGGTGCACTCACAAAAGAGCGTTGAATCGTAAGATTTGACGCTCTTTTTCGTTATGTAACCCCGAAAAATCGGGGGAAACTTTGGCAAAAAGAGAGAGCCGGACGGTGCCAGCCTACTTGACATGATATGAAGTGCCGGAGATATTGTCGTTAGTTGCGTACGATAGAACGGCAATAGCGTTCACTACTTTCTGAAATCAAATTGGCAGAAGATCATGTGGCAACTAACTTTTTACTTAATTGCACAAAAATATGCGCTGACTATGTGCAAATGAATGAAAACGTCGAAATGGTGTTGACTTTTTCAAAAGTTGTGATATCTTGTAAGCGTAGCTACGGACAATTGAATCAGCCGTCTTGATGCGGATTGTTACTGGAAGCAGGCAATACCAAAAGTACGGAACGTGTGTGAACTTTGGCACAGGTTTTGCTATTTTGGGATTGGCTGTATTTTTTTGTCCTTTTTTGCGCAAAAATGCGATAAATCGTAAGAACGCTGCCTTGCGGCAGGCGGAGGAAACACCGTTGAAAATTGCAAAGGTTCTGAACAACAATATCGTCATTGCGGTCAATGAACGCGGCGAAGATGTCATTGCCATGGGCTGCGGAATCGCCTTTGGCAAAAAGCGCGGCGACGCGCTGGACCCCGCTAAGGTGGAGCGGCTCTTCACGAACAGCGTGCCGGAGCTTTCCGGCCGGTTCGAAGAGCTGGCAAAGGCCATCCCGGCGGAGTACATCGAAGCAGCCGAAAAGGTGATTGCCATGGCAAAGATGCAGCTGGGCAAGGAGTTGGCAGATAACCTGTATCTGTCGCTGGCCGACCACATCTATTTTACCATTCAGCGGTGGCACAGTAATATGCTGATCCGAAACCGTCTGCTGCTGGAAACGCGGATGCTCTACCCGGACGAGTTCCGGGCCGGGCAGGATGCAGTCAAATATCTGGACGAGCGGTTCAAGGTCGATCTGCCGGAGGATGAAGCGGCCTTTATTGCTTTGCATTTCGTGAATGCAAGCATGGGCATGCAGATGAATGAGACCGTGCAGATCACCCAGATCGTGCAGGAAGTCAGCAGCGTTATCCGTAACTATTTTCATCTGGAATTCGACCCTGATTCGTTGGATTACTTCCGTATGGTCACTCACATCAAATTTTTTGCGCAGCGTATCGTTGCGGGAACCTCGCTGACCTCGGATGAATCGGACATGCAGCTCTACGAGATGGTGCGCCAGAAATACGAACAGTCTTTTGCCTGCGTGCAGAGGATCGTGAGCTATCTGGAAAAGCAGTACCACACCGCCGTTTCCGGCACCGAGCAGATGTACCTGACCATCCATATAGAGCGTGTGCGCCGCAGCATACAGGAAAAATGTAAGGAGAAACTGTTATGAATGCAGATAAACTTGCCGAACGGATCGTAAAAGAAGTCGGCGGCAAAAACAATATCAAAGAGATGTTCCACTGTGTTACCCGTCTGCGCTTCTACCTGAAAGACCGCAGTGTGGTGGATGAAGAGCGCATCAAGAAGCTGGACGGTGTACTGGGCGTGCAGTTCGCCACCGATCAGTTACAGATCATCATCGGCAACGAGGTGGGCAATGTCTACAATGCCATCATCAACAAAGTTGGCTTTATCATGGACGATGCCACCGCCGAGAAGAAAAAGAAGATGCGCATCGGCGGCATCTTTGAGACCATTTCGGCTATCATCCTGCCGGTGATCCCCGCCATGGCCGGTACCGGCATCCTCAAGGGTATCATCACCATCATGACCAGCTATCTGGGCTTTGATTCGGCATCCACCCTCATCAAGATGATGACAATTGCCGCCGACTGTGTGTTCTACTTCCTGCCGTTCTTCATTGCATGGTCGGCAGCAAAGCGGTTCAAGACGGACACGGCGCTGGCTCTGATGTGCGCAGGCTTTATGCTGTACCCCACCATGACCGCCGGTCTGGCCGAGGGCGCTTCCCCGATGAGCCTGTTCGGCCTGCCCATCCCCTTTGTCAAGTACGCATCCAGCAGCATTCCCATCATCCTGACCGTGCTGGTGCTGAAATACGTGTACCAGTTCTTCGATAAGATCATTCCACAGATGCTCAAGCTGGTCTTTGTGCCCATGTTCACCGCATTGGTCATGTGCCCCATCGCTCTGGGCGTCACCGGCCCCATCGCAAACTACATCAGCAAAGGCATCGCATGGCTGTTCACTGGCATGTTCGCCGTTTCTCCGCTGCTGGCCGGTGCCGTCATCGGCGCTACCCGTTCTCTGCTGGTCTTTACCGGTATGCATCTGTCTCTGGGTGCTGTCTGCCTGCAGAATATTACCCAGTACGGCTATGACTACATCCTGCCTGTGAACACGATGGGTACTCTGGCCATCGTCGGCACCTGCCTGGGCGTCTGGGTCAAGGCAAAGAAGGAAGAAAACAAGTCCGTTGCAATGTCTGCCTTCATCTCCTCCTTCATCGGCATCACCGAGCCTGGTATCTACGGCGTCCTGCTCAAGTACAAGAAGGCTCTGATCGCTGACATCATCGCTGGCGGTGTGGCTGGTGCTTTCGTCGCTGTGGGCGGCGGCCATTCTACCGCATACGTCAACTCCTGCATCCTGTCTCTGCCCGTTTTCGTGGGCGACGGCTTCGCTTTCGTCTGCATCGGCATGGCAATTGCCGCTGCTCTGGGCTTCGGCCTGGTCATGGTCATGGGCATTGATGAGGGTGGCGACGCACCCGAGGCGGTCGCACCTGTCCATGCAGAAGTCCCCGCAGGGGAGTCCATCACGGAGACCGCCGCAGCTCCTGCGGACGGCACTCTGCTGCCCTTGAGTGAGGTGCCCGACAATGTGTTCGCTGCCGGTACTCTGGGCAAGGGCGTGGCTGTGGAGCCCACTGACGGCAAGTTCTACGCACCCTTCAATGGCACCGTCGGCACCGGCACCGGCGGCCACGCAGTGTGCCTTGTGTCTGATGGCGGCGTGGAACTGTTGATCCACATTGGCATCGACACCGTAAACCTCAAGGGCAAGCACTTTGCCATCAAGGTCAAGGAGGGCGATAAGGTGAAGGCTGGTGACCTGCTGGCCGAGGTGGATGTGGCTGCGGTGCGCGCCGAGGGCTACAAGACCACCACCCCGATCATTGTTACCAACAGCGATGATTATCTGGATGTGTTTGCAGCAGCCGAGAACGGCAGTATCCACCATGGTGACAAACTGCTGACCGTGATCAAGAAAGGATAAAAGCTATGGAAAACGCACGTTATACTTTCCCGGAAGGCTTTCTCTGGGGCGGCGCAGAAGCCGCTAACCAGTGTGAGGGTGCCTGGAACGAGGGCGGCAAGGGCATGACCGTTCAGGACTGCCTGCCTTACCGCAACGTAGGTGTGGCGGACTATACCAAGCAGTTTGCCTACAGCACTGCTGACCTGGAAGCCGCCCTCAAGGCCGGCCCCGAGGACAACTACCCCAAGCGCCATGGCACCGACTTCTATCACCATTATAAAGAGGATATCGCCCTGATGGCCGAGATGGGCTACAAGGTGTTCCGTACCTCCATCTGCTGGAGCCGCATCTTCACCGACCCCCGGGACGAAAAGCCCAACGAAGAGGGCATTGCCTTCTACGAGGATGTGTTCAAGGAGTGCAAGGCCCACGGCATTGAGCCGCTGGTCACCCTGAGCCACTATGACCCGCCGCTGGCCCTTGTGACCGACTTCAACGGCTGGGCATCCCGCGAGGTGATCGACCTCTTTATCAAGTACGCCCGCGTCTGCTTTGAGCGCTTTGGCAAGTACGTCAAATACTGGCTCACCTTCAACGAGGTGGACGCCATGCTGCGCCACTCCGTTACCAGCGGCGCGCTGATCCCGGACCGTTTCCCGGGCCAGAACTTTGACCAGATCGTGTATCAGGCCATGCATCACCAGATGGTGGCCAGCGCTCTGGCCGTCAAGCTGGGCCATGAGCTGTGCCCAGGGGCCATGATCGGCTGCATGATGACCCGCCTGTGCTTCTATGCCTACACCTGCAAGCCGGAGGACAACCTCGCCACTCAGCAGCGGATGCGCGGTATCTACCGCTATGTAGACATTCAGGTGTTCGGCGAGTACCCCCGCTACCTGCTCAAGGAGATCGAGCGCAAGGGCCTGCACATTAAGACGCAGCCCGAGGACGCCCAGATCCTGAAAGAGGGAACTGTGGACTTTGTGAGCTTCAGCTACTACATGACCAGCTGTATGGCGGCCCAGACCGACGGTCTGGAGATGTCCCCCGGCAACACGGTCAACGGCGTGAAGAACCCTTACCTGACCTCCAGCGAGTGGGGCTGGCAGACCGACCCCATCGGCCTGCGTATCTCTCTGGTGGAGCTGTACGACCGCTTCCGCAAACCACTGTTCATCGTGGAGAACGGTCTGGGTGCCCGCGATACCCTGACCGAGGACGGCAAGGTGCACGACCCCTACCGCATCGAATACCTCAAGGAACACGTCAAGGCCATGAGCGATGCCATCAACATTGACGGCGTAGACCTGATCGGCTACACCTGGTGGGGCTGCATTGACCTGATCTCCGAGTCCACCCGCCAGATGTCCAAGCGTTACGGCTTTGTGTACGTCGATCTGGACGACGAGGGCCGCGGCACCTATAAGCGCTACCGCAAGGACAGCTTCTACTATTATAAAAAGCTCATTGCTGCAAATGGCAATGTGGATGCGGTAAATGAATAATCTGGACACATTGTAGACTAAAATAGAAAGCAAGCAAGTGTATCAGCTTTGGTAGGGATTTTATCAAAGATATGATGCACTTGCTTCTTTTTTCAAAAGGTAATATTTATTGAATACCCAAATCCCTGCCATGAAGCCCCAGAACAACCGACAGAGTAAGCCCAAGCCGGCAGTGTTTCTGATGGATTTTGCATCAGAAATGCTGCTTTTTCTGTTCAAAAACCGGAAAAACAGCAGTTTGTGCCCTTGAATTGCCCGAAAAGCTTGCAGGAATGCAGGTTTTTGTGGTAATATTTAAGATATGCTCCCGTTGAGGGGAAGAAAGAGAGGGGTAATCAAATGATCAATATCTGCATCATTGCCACCATTGTGATCTATCTGGTGGGAATGCTGCTGGTTGGCTTTGTCTACAGCAAGTCCAACGAGGACAGCAGCGATTTCTACCTCGGCGGCCGTACGATGGGCCCGCTGGTCACGGCTATGAGCGCCGAAGCCAGCGATATGTCCAGCTGGCTGCTGATGGGTATGCCGGGCCTTGCATATCTCACCGGCATCGCGTCGCCGGGCTGGACGGCCATCGGCCTTGCCGTGGGCACTTGGCTCAACTGGCTCATTGTGGCCCGCCGCCTGCGCCGCTACTCGGCCAATCTGGATGCCATCACGGTGCCGCAGTTCCTTTCCCTGCGGTTCCATGACCAGCGCAACCTGCTCAACGCGCTGGGTGCGGTCATCATCATCGTGTTCTTCATCCCGTACACCGCTTCCGGCTTTGCCGCCTGCGGCAAGCTGTTCAACAGCCTGTTTGGCGTGGATTATATGGCGGCCATGGTCCTGTCCGCTGTGGTCATCGTGGGCTACACCATCATGGGCGGCTTCCGCGCTGTGTCTACCACCGACCTGATCCAGTCCGTTGTCATGAGCATGGCGCTGATCGCGGTGCTGGTGTATGGCGTCAACGTGGCAGGCGGCTGGGACGTGGTTCTGGACAACGCCCGCAGCCTGCCCGGCTACCTGACCATGGCCGCAAGCCACAATGCGGCAGACAACACCGCCACCTCCTACAGCCTGCTGGACATCGCGTCCACGCTGGCATGGGGTCTGGGCTACTTCGGCATGCCCCACATCCTGCTGCGCTTCATGGCCATTGAGGACGAAAAGAAGCTGGTGCTCAGCCGCCGCATTGCAAGCGTGTGGGTGGTCATTGCCATGACCGCTTCCATCGTCATCGGCATGGTGGGTCTGGGCATGACCAAGGCGGGCGCACTGGAGTTCCTGAGCGGTTCTTCCAGCGAGACCCTGATCGTGCGGGTGGCCAGCCTGATCGCTCAGCACGGCGTGCTGGCAGCCATTCTGGCAGGCCTGATCCTTGCCGGCATCCTTGCCGCTACCATGTCCACTGCCGACAGCCAGATGCTGGCAGCGGCCTCCAGCGTATCCCAGAACATCCTGCAGGAGTTCGGCCACATGAAGCTGACCGAGAAGCAGAGCCTGTTCGCTGCCCGCCTGACCATCATCTGCATCAGTGTGGTGGGCGTGGTGCTGGCCCGCGACCCCAACTCCAGCGTGTTCGGCATCGTCAGCTTTGCATGGGCCGGCTTTGGCGGCTCCTTTGGTGCAGTGGTGCTGTGCTCCCTGTTCTGGAAGCGCTGCAACTGGCAGGGCGCTCTGGCCGGTATGCTCTCCGGCGGACTGATGGTCTTTGTATGGAAGTACATCATCAGCCCGCTGGGCGGCGTGTTTGGCATCTACGAGCTGCTGCCTGCCTTCCTGATGTCTCTGGTGGTCTGTGTTGTGGTGAGCCTTGTTACCCCGGCACCCTCGGCAGAGATCGAGGCAGAGTTCGACGCTGCCAAGTAAAAACGATTTAGAATGCCCTCCGCTGTGCTCTGGGCATCAATATCGGAAAAATATTTTTAGATAGTGCAAACCGGCAAAGCCTGCGGGCTTTGCCGGTTTGCTTTTCACGGATGAGGTCGCAGAGGAAAACTGCATTTAATTCAAAAGGATCAGCCATGCTTCGCAGCATGGAAGCAGAAATCCAAAACAGAAAAAGAACAGAAGATCCAGCACGAGCCGCATCAGACGGGTAAGCGGCGTGCCGAAAGACATGGCATGAATGATAAAAAGATTCACCTCACCCCAGCGCCGGTAGTAACCGGTTTGCTCAAAATTGTTCCAGAGCTCAAGAGATAGAAATTCAAATCCGGCAAACAATGGAAAAATGACCAGGGAGGACATCCAGCCGTCGGCCTGAAGCGAACCATCGCTGAGAGTCCGCCAGTGCACAGCTAATCTGCCTGGACAGGCAAAAATTCCCCACAGGGCAAGTGCAATGCTTAATGCAAGAAGAGCAGTACGCACAGAATGCCAGTCTACAGTGTGCTGGCGGCGCAGCATGGTGAAAAAATCTTCCAGAGGAACGGGAGGAGTGTTATCTTTTTGACGGGAGTCATGACAGTGCATCAGGTCAGCGAGGGTCAGGCCCAGCACATCGGCCAGCGGCTCCAGCGTGTTGATGTCTGGCAGCCCGATGCCGCGTTCCCAGCGGCTGACGGCTTTATCCGTAACGTGAAGCTGCTGAGCCAGTTCGTCCTGCGTCATGTTCCGCTCCCGGCGCACTTGTGCAAGGAATGCACCAAATTCTTTTGCATCCATTCTGCTCACATCCTTTTCCACAGGATAACACAGAAATGTGGAAAACACAACCGACGGAACGTTTACCTTCCGGTTTACAAAACAAAAAGGACGTGCTCCCTTGCGGGAACACGTCCTTTTTTATCGCTTCAGTATCAGGCGGGGATCAGCTTACAGCTGGGGGCCGGCAGAGACCAGAGCCTTGCCGTGCTCGTTGCCCTCGTACTTCTTGAAGTTCTTGATGAAGCGGCTTGCCAGATCCTTGGCCTTCTCTTCCCACTGGGAAGCGTCAGCATAGGTGTCGCGAGGATCCAGAATGCCGGTGTCCACGCCGTTCAGCACGGTGGGAACCTCGAAGTCGAAGTAGGGGATCTTCTTGGTGGGCACATTGTTGATGTCGCCGTTCAGGATGGCGTCGATGATGCCGCGGGTATCCTTGATGGAGATGCGCTTGCCGGTGCCGTTCCAGCCGGTGTTGACCAGATAAGCCTTGGCGCCGCTCTTCTGCATCTTCTTGACCAGCTCCTCAGCATACTTGGTGGGGTGCAGCTCCAGGAAGGCCTGGCCGAAGCATGCAGAGAAGGTGGGGGTGGGCTCGGTGATGCCGCGCTCGGTGCCTGCCAGCTTTGCAGTGAAGCCGGACAGGAAGTAGTACTGGGTCTGCTCGGGGCTCAGGATGGAGACCGGGGGCAGAACGCCGAATGCGTCAGCAGACAGGAAGATGACATTCTTTGCAGCGGGTGCAGAAGAAATGGGGCGGACGATGTTCTTGATGTGGTTGATGGGGTAGGACACACGGGTGTTCTCGGTGACGCTCTTGTCGGCGAAATCGATGTGGCCCTCAGCATCCAGAGTGACGTTCTCCAGCAGAGCGTTGCGCTTGATGGCGTTGTAGATATCGGGCTCGGAGTCCTTATCCAGGTTGATGACCTTTGCGTAGCAGCCGCCCTCGAAGTTGAACACGCCGTTGTCGTCCCAGCCGTGCTCGTCATCGCCGATCAGCAGACGCTTGGGATCGGTGGACAGGGTGGTCTTGCCAGTGCCGGACAGACCGAAGAAGATGGCGGTGTTCTCGCCGTTCTTGTCGGTGTTGGCAGAGCAGTGCATGGAGGCCATGCCCTTCAGCGGCAGGAAGTAGTTCATCATGGAGAACATGCCCTTCTTCATCTCGCCGCCGTACCAGGTGTTCACGATGACCTGCTCCTTGCTGGTGATGTTGAACACAACAGCAGTCTCAGAGTTCAGGCCCAGCTCCTTGTAGTTCTCAACCTTGGCCTTGGATGCGTTGTAGACAACGAAATCGGGCTCAAAGTTCTCCAGCTCCTCAGCGGTGGGCTTGATGAACATGTTGGTGACGAAGTGTGCCTGCCATGCAACTTCCATGACAAAGCGGATGGCCATGCGGGTATCCTTGTTGGCACCGCAGAATGCATCCACCACGTACAGGCGCTTGTTGGACAGCTCCTTCTGAGCAATAGCCTTCACAGCAGCCCATGCTTCCTGAGAAGCGGGGTGGTTGTCGTTCTTGTACTCGTCAGAAGTCCACCACACGGTGTCCTTGGAGTTCTCGTCCATAACGATGAACTTGTCCTTGGGAGAACGGCCGGTGTAGATGCCGGTCATAACGTTCACAGCACCCAGCTCGCTGACCTGGCCCTTTTCGTAGCCTTCCAGACCGGGCTTGGTCTCTTCCTCGAACAGCTGCTCGTAGGAGGGGTTGTACACGATCTCAGTCGTGCCGGTAATGCCATACTTGGTAAGATCCAACTTTGCCATATTCGCTATACCTCTACTTTCGTTTGATCCATACGTCCTGTATAGGGCACAGCGTTTCCCGGCGGGCCGGGCGCTGCGCAGAAGGCTTGCAGTTTGTAAATGCAAATTCTCCTGTTTACCATTATACATAAAAGCCTTGCAAAATCAATAAATAAACCGTACTATTTGCAGAAAAGAAACAAATTTCATTAAGAAATTTAACTGCCTGAAACAATTTCAGGAAACAAAAGCAGGGGGCAAGACCTGAAAAAATAAGGTGGAACGGCGGGAAAACAATTTTATGATAAAATTTTGACGATCCGGGATGCATGGCGGGATGCATGAAAAAAACGCGCACAAAAACGGCCCTTCCCGCAAAACGGCGCGGCAGGGAAGAGCGGAACAGAATCCACAGCCCGATTTGTGCAAAATTTACGAGATTTTGACGATTTTCATGGCAAAGAAGCTTTGCCTGTGGTATACTGTATCTGACAAAAGGACAGCCCCGCTTTTTCTGCGTGCTGCATATAAAAAGGAAAAAGATCATGAAGACCATCTATATCCTGCTCACCCGGTCGGGTACCCTGCTTTCAAACCTTGTTTACGCTGTTACCGGTGCAAATTATACCCACGCTTCGCTGGCTTTTGACGAAGACCTGAGCTGCCTGTACAGCTCTACCCGCAAAAACGGCTATACCATGTTCCCGGCGGGGCCCAGCAGGGAATACCTGAACCGGGGCGTGTTTCGTCTGCGGGAGAATGTGCCCTGCGCGCTGTATGCGCTGGATGTGAGCGATGAAGCCTACACCCGTGCCCGCCGCCGTGCCGAGCACATGATGGCCCACGGCAGCCTTTACCGGTTCAACGTCATCGGTCTTGCGCTCTGCGGAATGCATATCCGCTGGAACCGCCGCCGGCACTATTTCTGCTCCCAGTTCGTCAGCGAGGTGCTGGAAAAGAGCGGTGCCATGGAGCTGCCCAAGCACAGCACCCTGATGCACCCGAACGACTACACCCGGCTGGAAGAGCTGCGGTGCGTATACAGGGGCACACTGGCCGGTCTGCCGCAGCGCCAGCAGATGGAATTTGACCAGAACGATACGGTGATCGGCGTATATCTGGGGCTGGCGCTGGGCCTGTTCCACACCGGCGCGGCCCGGGTGCGGGCGATTTTTTAAAAAAATGAAATTTTGTGTTGACAAAGCGGCTGCGCTATGCTAAAATAGTCGAGTCGGGAGCGAACGCCCGATGCAAAATGGACGTATGGCCCGTTGGTCAAGCGGTTAAGACAGAGGCCTCTCACGCCTTTAACATCGGTTCGATTCCGGTACGGGTCACCATTTTATAGTAGTAAAACGGCACAATGCCGTTTTATATAGATGCCTCTTTAGCTCAGTCGGTTAGAGCACCTGACTGTTAATCAGGGTGTCGCCTGTTCGAGTCAGGCAAGAGGCGCCAGCAAAGCGATGGAAGTTTTCCATCGCTTTTTTCTTTTTCTCCGGCCGCTTTTGTTGACAGAAAATGCGAGGCGGGATATACTTAAAATAATAAGCGAAACAAGAGGAAACTCCTTCCGTCATTGCCTGCGGCAATGCCACCTTTCTCTATGAGGGAGGCTTTGGCAAAACCGGAAACTTTGCCGCACCGCCAAAGGCCCCATCTCCGAGGGGGCTGGCACGGCGTAAGCCGTGACTGGGGGAGTTTGCCCTTTAAAAAAGGAGAACATCATGAAAAAAATCATTCTGACCGGCGACCGTCCCACCGGCCGCCTGCATGTGGGCCACTATGTCGGTTCCCTGAAGGAGCGGGTGCGCCTGCAGAACTCCGGCGAGTACGATGAGATCTACGTTATGATCGCCGATGCACAGGCCCTGACCGATAACGCCGACAACCCGGAAAAGGTGCGCCAGAACATCCTGCAGGTGGCGCTGGATTATCTGGCCTGCGGCATCGACCCCGCCAAGACCCATATTTTCATCCAGTCCATGGTGCCGGAATTGACGGAGCTGAGCTTCTACTATATGAACCTCGTCACCGTGAGCCGCCTGCAGCGCAACCCCACCGTCAAGAGCGAGATCCATATGCGCAACTTTGAGACCAGCATCCCGGTGGGCTTCTTCTGCTACCCCATCAGTCAGGCTGCGGACATCACCGCCTTCCACGCCACCACCGTGCCCGCCGGTGAGGACCAGAAGCCCATGATCGAGCAGTGCTGCGAGATCGTGCGCAAATTCAACGCCGTTTACGGCGATACCCTGACCGAGCCGGAGATCGTGCTGCCCCAGAACGCCGCCTGCCTGCGCCTGCCCGGCATCGACGGCAAGGCCAAGATGAGCAAGAGCCTCGGCAACTGCATCTACCTGTCCGAGGAGCCGGAGGACATCAAAAAGAAGGTCATGTCCATGTACACCGACCCCAACCACCTGCGGGTGCAGGACCCCGGCAAGGTGGAGGGCAACCCGGTGTTCATCTATCTGGACGCCTTCTGCCGCCCGGAGCACTTTGCCGAGTTCTGGCCGGAATACCAGAACCTCGACGAGGTGAAGGCGCACTACCAGCGCGGCGGTCTGGGCGACGTGAAGGTGAAAAAGTTCCTGAACAGCGTCATGCAGGCCGAGCTGGAGCCCATCCGCACCCGCCGCAAGGAGTGGGAGCAGCGCCTGCCCGAGGTGGTGGAGATCCTGAAAGAGGGCAGCGCCTACGCGGAAAAGACTGCCGCCGCCACGCTGGCCGAGGTGCGCAAGTCCATGCGCATCGATTACTTCGAGAACGACAACCTGCTGAAATAAAATCTATGAGAGCGTCCGAAACACCACAGTCGTTTCGGACACTCTTTTCTTTTACATTTTCAAACCGGGAAGGTCTGCCGTACAAAAGCTTCCCCTTCGGGGGAGCAGGCAATGCCGAAAGGCATTGACTGAGAGGGTTCAGAAGGAGAATAAATATGTCAAAGACTGTATGGATCACCGGCGCAAGCTCCGGCATCGGGCAGGAGTTTGCACGCCGCTATGCAAAGCTGGGCTGCCGGCTCATCCTGACCGCCCGCCGCACCGACCGGCTGGAAGCACTGGCCGCAAAACTGGGCACGCCCTGCCGCATCCTGCCCGCAGACCTTGCCCGGGAAGAGGACTGCCAGCGTCTTTTCAAGGAGCTGGAAGGGGAGACCATTGATATCTTTATCAACAACGCGGGCTTTGGCGTGTGCGGCAGCTATCTGGAGACCGACGACGCCCGGGAAGAGGAAATGATCCGGGTGAATGTGGAAGCCATGGCGCGGCTGTTCCGCTTTGCGGTGCGCAGGATGCACGCGGCAGGCGGCGGCACCATCCTGAACGTGGCGTCCTCGGCGGGGCTGCTGCCCGGCGGGCCCTATATGGCGGGCTACTATGCCAGCAAGGCCTATGTGGTCAGCCTGACCCGGGGTGTTGCCCGGGAGCTGCAGGAGCTGCACAGCCCGGTCTATGTGTGTGCGCTCTGCCCGGGGCCGGTGGATACCGAGTTCAACGACCGGGCAGGGGTGGTATTTGCCCTCCGGGGCATCACGCCGGAGTTCTGCGTACAGGAAGCCATGCACGGCATGATGCACCGCAGGACCATCATTGTGCCTTCGGCCTTTATGCGGGCATGCACCACGGCGCAGAAGCTGCTGCCCGCCTCCCTGCTGATGCCCATTGTGGCACGGCAGCAGAAAAAGAAGCTGGGATGATATAAGGAGACCGGACTGTGGGTTTGCAGTCCGGTCTTTTGCATCTGATATTAAAGTGCGATGCCCAGCAGCAGGAACAGCGCACCCAAAATACCCATGCCGCCCAGCGCGGCCTTGGTGAGCTGGCGGTCCCGCTTTTCATAATCCGCGGCGGCCTGCCCAACGTATACGGCACAGCCTGCGCTGCGGCCCTCCGGGGTACGGACCGTGACTATGGCTTTTCCGTCAGCCACGGCAGTGACGGTGCCGTCGGCGTCCACAACAGCTACAGAAGGGTCAGAGCTTGTCCATTGCAGTGCCACAGCGGAAGGTTCCTGTACAGCCACAGTGGGGATCAGGTCCTGCTGGCTGCCGATGCTGTGCAGCAAAAGAACGTCTGCATCCAGCGTGACTTTGCCAATTTCGGAAGTGACCGTTACGGTGCAGGTCAGCGTTTCTCCCTGCGTGGTGTATGCACTGATGACTGCCTTGCCGGGGGCCAGTGCCGTGACAAGGCCGCTGGCATCCACCGAAGCGACGACCGGGGCGGAACTGCTCCACCGGTAAACGGAACACCCGGCACGGGAGACAGACTTTAGTGCCAGTTGGCGGCGGGGATTGGGATTCTGCCATGTCTGGGTCATCTCCAGTGCGGTCAGTTCCAGCTCGGAACGCTCGGTCACAGGCAGTTCCGGCTGTACTGTAATGATGTAAAGCGAGGATGCTTCGGTCTGGCTGGAAGAGACGGCCCCGGCAGACAAAGGTGCGGACAGCACCAGACAGCTCAGAGCCAGAGAAGCAAAGATGATTGCGTGTTTTTTCATAGCAGGACTCCTTTTTCTTTATGAGAATTATTCTTGATTTTGAGGATACAGGAAAGTCATACTTATGTCAAGAAGAAACAGAGATAAGTCTGCAACTTTGTCAACAAGCCCAAATTTTTCCGACGAAATTGTGCGCACCGCTAATGACTGAAACCGTGTATACAAGATAAAACTGGGACTTTGCGGCTTTGCACGACTTTTCACGAAAAATTTTCCTGGAAAATTAAAAATACAGCAAAAATGCAGAAGAAAATGCCTTGACAGAGCCCAAAAAGAATGTTACCCTGTATACAAGAAGGATGCTAAAACCGAGAGCTCGGCTTTGGGCATCCTGCAAGGCAAGAACGGGGCTTCCCCGCAAAGGAACAATTTGATTGGAGGACTCTATTATGGCACAGTGCACTCCCAAATCTTTTGATCTGACCGGCAAGGTCGCGCTGATCACCGGCGCATCTTATGGCATCGGCATGGCGATTGCAAAGGCAATGGCAGCCAACGGTGCAACCATCGTGTTCAACGACATCAAGCAGGAGCTGGTGGATAAGGGCATCGCTGCTTACACAGAAGCAGGCATCAAGGCTCACGGCTATGTCTGCGACGTTACCGATGAGGACGCCGTCAACGCCATGGTGGCAAAGATCACCGAGGAAGTGGGCCACATCAACATTCTGGTCAACAACGCTGGCATCATCAAGCGCATCCCCATGACCGAGATGAGCGCTGCTCAGTTCCGTCAGGTCATCGATGTTGACCTGAACGCTCCCTTCATCGTGGCAAAGGCCATCATCCCCGACATGATCGCACAGGGCGGCGGCAAGATCATCAACATCTGCTCCATGATGAGCGAGCTGGGCCGTGAGACCGTCTCCGCCTACGCTGCTGCCAAGGGCGGCCTGAAGATGCTGACCAAGAACATCGCCTCCGAGTACGGCGAGTACAACATCCAGTGCAACGGCATCGGACCCGGCTACATCGCTACCCCGCAGACCGCACCTCTGCGCGAGATCCAGCCCGACGGCAGCCGTCATCCCTTCGACCAGTTCATCGTTGCCAAGACCCCCGCAGGCCGCTGGGGCGAGGCAGAGGATCTGGGCGGACCCGCTGTCTTCCTGGCTTCCGAGGCTTCTGACTTTGTCAATGGTCTGATCCTGTACGTCGATGGCGGCATTCTGGCCTACATCGGCAAGCAGCCCCAGTAAGTTCTGAGGAGATTCCACAGATCTGAAAAAACGGGGACTGTTGCACAGCGCGTGTGACAGTCCCTTTTTGCATTTGTATGGGAAAGGATGATATGTTATAATGGAGAAAAACCATCAGGACATGCCATGGGTGCCCCACGCCGATATTGCCCCGGAACCCTGCGGCCCCGGGGTGCAGCGCCGCATTCTGGCCTACGGCAGGGACGCCATGTGCGTGGAAAACACCTTTGAGACCGGCGGCGTGGGTGCCATGCACTGTCACCCCCACACCCAGATCACCTATGTGGTGTCGGGCCGCTTCCGCTTTACCATCGGGGACGAGACCCGCGAGGTGGGCCCCGGCGACACCCTACTCAAGCAGGACGGCGTGATGCACGGCTGCGTCTGTCTGGAAGCCGGCATCCTGCTGGACTTCTTTACTCCCATGCGGGAGGACTTTGTATAACACCTGCACCTGCAGGAGAAGATCATAAAAGGAGAGGAAACTACTATGAAGATCGCACTCATCAACGAGAACAGTCAGGCCGCCAAGAATGGCATCATTGAAGCTGCCCTGAAAAAGGTGGTGGAGCCCATGGGCCACGAGGTGGTCAACTACGGCATGTACGCCGCCGATGACGCCGCACAGCTGACCTATGTGCAGTGCGGCATTCTGGCCGCCATCCTGCTGAACAGCGGCGCTGCCGACTACGTTATCACCGGCTGCGGCACCGGCGAGGGTGCCATGCTGGCCCTGAACAGCTTCCCCGGCGTTATCTGCGGCCATGTGGAGGACCCCGTGGACGCCTACACCTTTGCCCACGTCAACGACGGCAACGCCGTTGCCATGCCGTTTGCCAAGGGCTTCGGCTGGGGCGGTGAGCTGAACCTCGAGTACTGCTTCGAGAAGCTGTTCGGCTTCGGCCACGGTCAGGGCTACCCCAAGGAGCGCGTGGAGCCTGAGCAGCGCAACAAGAAGATTCTGGACGGCGTGCGTGCCGCCACCTTCAAGCCGCTGATCGAGTGCCTGAAGAGCATCGATCAGGATCTGCTGAAGGGCGCTGTGGCCGGTGCAAAGTTCAGCGAGCTGTTCTTCGCCTCCTGCAAGGATGAGGAGCTGGCAGCATACGTCAAGACCCTGCTGTAAGGGGATGCCGCTATGGGATGGCTTTATCATCTGAACACCGTTGTCACGGAAGTTCTGGAAGGATTTCTGGTGACGGCGGTGCCCATGATCGCGGGTCTGGCCGAAGTGATCGGACTGTTCATCATCATTACCAGTCTGGCCAAGGCGACCTACCACTATATCCGGACGATATTCTTCAACGATCATCATGATTTCCACCACGAGATGAGCAGCGGCCTGACCACGGCGCTGGAGTTCCTGATGTCGGCGGAGATCGCCAAGACCTTCCTTTTGCAGAATCTGGAGTCGGTGGTGCCGCTGGCTGCCACCTTTGCGCTGCGTGCCATGATGAGCCTGATGCTGCACTGGGAAATGCAGGGCGGACACCGCTCCGGTCACAAAAAGGCAGAAAACGACACAGAAGCGGAAAAGAATGACTAGTGTATCGGAAAACAAAGTTTTGCCAAACTTTTGCCGCACTCCCTTTCTTCGTGTTGTGAAAAACGTAAAACCTTGACATGAGCCCTTGACACTTTTGCACAAAGGGACTATACTCTTGCCATCGAAAGCAAAGGCGCTGACGGAATTGATTCCGCCAGCGCCTTTTGTGTTTTCGGGGATATTGCCGCTCGGGGGAAGATAGAGGGTCTCCTGAGTGCAAATGAAGCGTTCCTGCGTGCGATCGGCACGGGGAACACCGCACACGCCAAAAGGTTCTGGTGGCCTTGCGGCATCACATTCGTGGGAGGTATGAAAAGTTATGTTCAGCTCCGTCAACACCTGTTGGACGCTCGTGGGAGCGTTCCTCGTCTACTTTATGCAGGCGGGCTTCGCTTTGTGCGAAGCCGGTTTCACCCGTGCCAAGAACACCGGTAATATTCTGATGAAGAATATGATGGACTTCTGCATCGGCACCCCGTGCTACTGGATCATCGGCTTTGGCCTGATGTTCGGCGGCACCGGTGCACTGATCGGCGGCTTCGACCCGTTCATTCAGGGCGATTACAGCCATCTGGGTCTGGATATCCCGCTGTGGGTCTACATCGTGTTCCAGACCGTGTTCTGCGCAACGGCTGCCACCATCGTCTCCGGCTCCATGGCCGAGCGCACCAACTTCAAGGCTTACTGCGTTTACTCTGCTGCGATCTCGCTGGTGGTCTATCCCATCTGCGGCCACTGGATGTGGGGCGGCGGCTGGCTGCAGAGCATGGGCTTCCATGACTTTGCAGGCTCAGCAGCAGTCCACAATGTGGGCGGCGTCATCGCTCTGCTGGGCGCATGGATGCTGGGTCCCCGCATCGGCAAATACGACAAGGACGGCAAGCCTCACGCCATTCCCGGCCACAACCTGACCGCCGGTGCTCTGGGCGTGTTCATCCTGTGGTTCTGCTGGTTCGGCTTCAACGGCGGCTCCTCTCTGAGCCTTGCCACCGACGAGGCCATGACCATGACCGGTCTGGTCTGCTTCAATACCAACCTTGCCGCAGCCGTTGCCACCTGTGTGACCATGATCTTCACCTGGCTGCGTTACGGCAAGCCCGATGTCTCCATGACCCTGAACGGTTCTCTGGCCGGTCTGGTGGCGATCACTGCAGGCTGCGATACTGTTTCTCCCTTCGGCGCATTCTTCATCGGCTTTGTGGCCGGCTTGCTCGTTGTTCTGAGCGTTGAGTTCTTTGATAACATCGCCAAGGTGGATGACCCTGTTGGTGCAGTTTCCGTCCACTTTGCAAATGGCGTATGGGGCACCATTGCGGTGGGCCTGTTCTCCACCGGTGCCAACACCGAGCACGCCGGTCTGTTCTACGGCGGCGGTCTGGCACAGCTGGGCACCCAGCTGCTGGGCCTCGTGACCGTTGACATCTACGTTGTGGTGGTGATGTTCGTCATCTTCAAGCTCATCGATAAATTCATCGGCCTGCGCGTTCCCGCAGAGGTGGAGATCGACGGTCTGGACATCCACGAGCATGGTCTGGCATCTGCCTACGCCGGCTTCTCCATCTCCGATGCAAACTCTGCTGTCATGGTGCCCAACGAGAACACCGACCTCGGCGAGGACGATGTGACCAAGGCCACCGACAAGCAGATCAGCGCTGCAGTCCCTGTGGTGCGGGAAGCTTCTCCCGTGATCCACGATGGCGTGTATGACACCGGTATGCACAAGGTGTCTATCATTGCAAAGCTCTCCAAGTTCGACCAGCTCAAGACCGCCCTCAACGATCTGGGTGTCACCGGCATGACGGTCACGCAGGTGATGGGCTGCGGCATCCAGAAGGGCACCAGCGAGAAATACCGCGGCGTGCCTGTGGATACCACCCTGCTGCCCAAGATCAAGGTGGAGGTCATCGTCTCCCGCATCAGCGTGGACGCTGTGGTGGAGGCAGCCAAGAAGGCTCTGTACACCGGCCACATCGGCGACGGCAAGATCTTTGTGTACAACGTGACCCGCGTGGTCAAGATCCGCACCGGCGAAGAGGACTTTGCCGCCCTGCAGGATGTGGAGTAAAACTCCCGGATTCTAACAGCTGTCCCGCTGCGGTGCAGGCGCACCGGCACGACACCGGCCCCTGCGCAGCAGCGTGATGATCGCGTTTACGTCAGCAACGAAAGCCCCAGTGGGGCTTTCGAGTGACCAAACGGTCTGCGAAAGCAGATGGAGGGGCATCGCCCCGACAAGTGTTCGTTGTTCTCCTTTTTTCCTTTTTCCTTTTTCTGATCCAAAATCTTAAACGGCAACCAGATCAAAGGCCCTGCTTCTGCGCACAAAGAAGCGGGGCCTTTGGCATTTGTTTTACCGGGCATGTGAAAGTTGTATAAGATCCTTTGCCGTTCTTTGGTTGACATTGATAGAAAAACATGTTATGTTTTGGCGCGTATAGACAAAATCAGATCGAAATTAAGAGAGGTGCGGGGAAGAAACATGTGGAAAATAAAGGAATGGTTCCTGCATTATAAGGAAGCGATCCGGATCTCGCTTCTGGCGCTGTTCCGGTGGACGCTTCTGGCTGTGTGCACCGGCGTGCTGTGCGGCGGCATCGGAACGCTGTTCCATCTGGCAGTGGAATGGGTGACCGAGCAGCGCGCAGAGCAGGTCTGGCTGCTATGGCTTCTGCCTGCGGCAGGCATCGCCATCACGGCTCTGTATAAGGTGACGGGCTGTGTCGGCAAGGGCACCAACGATGTGCTGCGGGCCGTGCAGGACGGCAGTTCGGTGACGCCGTGGCTGGTCCCGGCCATCTTTCTGGGCACTGTGCTCACCCATCTGTGCGGCGGCTCGGCCGGCCGCGAGGGCGCAGCGCTGCAGATGGGCGGCAGCATCGGCTGGAATATCGGCCGGGTGCTGCACTTCAACAATCATGACTGCCGCACGGCTACCGTGTGCGGCATGGCGGCATTTTTTTCGGCGCTGTTCGGTACGCCGCTGACCGCGACCCTGTTTGCGATGATGGTGGTGGATGTGGGTCTGATGCTGACCGTGGCCTTCGTGCCGGGCTTTCTGGCGGCGCTCATTGCATACGGCATCTCGCTGAAGGCCGGCATTGCGCCCACACGGTTTGTGATGGAAGCGCCGCCGCTGGATGCCCGGACGGTGGTGCGCACCGCCGTGCTGGCCATGTGCTGTGCGGTGGTGGCGGTGATTTTCTGCCAGATGCTGCACTTTTTTGAGCATGAGATCCCCAAACTGCTGCCGAATCCGTGGGTGCGGGCCGCTGCAGGCGGTGCGGCTGTGGTGGCGCTGTCCTACCTGATGGGGTTGGGCCGCTATAACGGTGCCGGTATGGATGTCATTATGGATGCCGTTGAGCTGGAGCAGGCTCTGCCGTGGGACTTTGTGTGCAAAATGGTGCTTACGGTGCTGACCCTGAGCGTGGGCTTCAAGGGCGGCGAAGTGGTGCCGAGCTTTTACATCGGCGCAACGTTTGGCTGTGTGGTGGGGCCGCTGCTGGGGCTCCCGGCGGGCTTTTCTGCTGCAGTGGGTCTGGTGTGCGTGTTCTGCGGGGCGACCAATACGCTGGTGGCTTCCATTGTACTGGCGGCTGAACTGTTCAGCGGGGCCGGGTTTGAGCTGATGGCTCTGGCCTGCGGCCTGAGCTATATGTTCTCCGGCTATCACAGCCTGTATTCCAGTCAGGGATTCCGCACCAGCAAGCTTTTTTCGGAATTCCTGCAGCCGAAGGAAGAAAAATGAAGAAAAAATTTCATGGCTGCGTCTCTTGATTTTTTCCGCGGGACGTGCTACAATCAGCGTAGTTTCATCCTGTAAAAGCGATGATGCGGACAAACTGAGTTCCTGTTCTTCCATGACCCAGAGAGGGCTGCCCCGCAAGGGTGCTGCAAGCAGCCTGCCATGTGCCGGAGCTCTACCACCGCAGAGCGCAGAGGAGAACCTCTGCCGGGTGCGCCCGTTACAGCACAGCGAGTGGCACGCAGAGGCGTGCAATTCGGGTGGAACCGTGGAACGTTTCTGATTTTTTCAGGCGCTTCATCCCGTGAGGAAGTGTGCGGGATGAAGCGCTTTTTTGTTTTACTTTATCTGTCAAAGGAGCAAGCATTATGAAGATCATCTATAAGGACGGCCATGTGGACGAGTGCCCGCAGGACCAGGAAC
>OJPL01000038.1_pt1 | contig 51219 bp, 42 predicted proteins | sample 1598501 | NCBI WGS metagenome assembly OJPL01 (sample SAMN03922486, study PRJEB24848) | human gut metagenome | isolation source: stool sample | host: Homo sapiens | place: Germany | collected 2011-05 | reverse complement strand
TATGATATGTACATACAGACAAAGGAGCCTGGAGCGGTATCGCTCTGGGCTTTTTTGCATTTTGTTGTTCTGCTGCGGACAGATAGAGGGGGTCCGCAGCAGAGGATAGGAAACATCAGTCGGCCCGCCGCAGCGGAAACGTGTCCGCCGGGCAGGGCAAAAATGGAAAAGGGGCGTTTCAGTAGGAATGTCAAAAAGTGTCGGATGCAGTTCATGACAAACAAAAGGCATCTGCAGCGGTTTCGGTCAACGAAACAGCGCCGCAGATGCCTTTCTCATTTTGTTCTTATCTGCACCACTTGGCAAACTCTTCGTCGGTGCACTTGACATAGTGGCTGCCGCTCACAAGGTGATCGGTGCCCTTGTTGTAATCGATGCCGGAAGATGCATAGTCATAGGTCTCAGCCACGCGGCGTTTTTCCACCACCGGGTTCGGCAGCGGGATGGCCGACAGCAGGCTGCGGGTGTAGGGATGGATGGGGTTCTCGAAGATCTCTTCGGTGGTACCCGTCTCCAGCAGGTGGCCCAGATGCAGCACGCCGATGCGGTCCGAAATGTACTTGACCATGGAAAGGTCATGCGCAATGAACAGGTAGGCCGTGCCGGTCTCCTGCTGGATATCCTTCATCAGGTTGACCACCTGCGCCTGAATGGACACGTCCAGCGCCGAGATACACTCATCTGCGATGATAAGCTTGGGGTTCATGATGAGGGCGCGGGCAATGCCCACGCGCTGGCGCTGGCCGCCAGAGAACTGGTGGGGATAGCGCTCAGCATGTTCAGGCGCAAGGCCCACCTTGGCCAGAATTTTCTCCACCTTTTCGCGGCGCTCTTCGTGGGTCTTGTACATGTGGTGGATGTCCAGACCCTCGCCGATGATATCCTCCACCTTTTTGCGGGGGTTCAGGGACGCCATGGGGTCCTGAAAGATCATCTGCATCTGGGTGCGCAGGGTGTTGTTCTGGCTGTGGTTCAGCCTGCCGCTGATATCCTGCCCCTCAAAGGTGATCTTGCCGGCAGTGGGGTCATACAGGCGGATGACGCTGCGGCCGATGGTGGACTTGCCGGAACCGGACTCGCCCACCAGACCATAGGTCTCGCCGGGATAGATCTCAAAGCTGACATTGTCCACAGCCTTGACGGTATAGCTCTTGCTCACGCGGAAATACTGCTTCAGGCCTTCCACCTTCAGCAGCGGAGCAGCATTCTGTCCTGCCATTTATTCCGCCTCCTTGATCTTTTCTGCCTCGGCACGCATGCGGGCAATGCGCTGAGCAAGCTCAGGCGGCATGTCCACCTTGGGTGCGCGGGGGTCCAGCAGCCATGTAGCTGCATAGTGGGTGTCGCTGATCTTGAACATGGGCGGGTCCACTTCGTCGTCGATGTTCAGGGCAAAATGGTTGCGCGGCGCAAAGGCATCGCCCTGCTTCTCATGCAGCAGGTTCGGCGGCGAACCCGGAATGGTGTACAGACGGTCGTCTGCGGTGTCCAGATCGGGCATGGCGGAAAGCAGGCCCCATGTATAGGGGTGGCGCGGCTCGTAGAAGATCTCGTCGATGGTGCCGGTCTCCACGATCTTGCCTGCGTACATCACGTCCACATAATCGGCCACCTTTGCCACAACGCCCAGATCATGGGTGATGTAAATGACCGAGATGCCGCGCTCACGCTGGATGCTGCGAATCAGCTCCAGAATTTTGGCCTGAATGGTCACATCCAGTGCCGTGGTGGGCTCGTCGCAGATCAGCAGGTCGGGGTCGCAGGCCAGTGCAATGGCAATGACCACGCGCTGGCGCATACCGCCGGACAGCTGGTGCGGGTAGCTCTTCATGCGCTTTTCGGCATCGGTGATGCCCACCTCTTCCAGCAGCTGCACAGCCTTTTTGTAGGCGGCATCCTTGGGCATCTTGTAGTGCCACAGCATGCCCTCCATGATCTGCTTGCCGATGGGCATGGTGGGGTCAAGGCTGGTCATGGGGTCCTGAAACACCATGGCGATGCGCTTGCCGTTGATGTGGCGGCGGATCCACTTTTTGTCCTTCTGCAGCAGGTCCACCGTCTCGGGGCTGCCGTCGGCGTGATGGTAGCTGAACTGGATGGAGCCGCTGTTCACAATGGCGTTCTGTGCCAGAATGCCCATAGCGGCCTTCATGGTAACGGACTTGCCGGAGCCGGATTCGCCCACCAGCGCCACTGTTTCGCCCTTGTACAGGTCGATGTTCACGCCGCGGATGGCGTGCACCGGGCCTGCGGTGGTCTTAAAGGTGATATCAAGGTCTCGCACCGACAAGACCTGTTCTTTTTTCTTTTCAGGCATGGGGTGTTCCTCCTTACATACTCTTCATCTTGGGGTCCAGAGCCTCGCGCAGGCCGTCGGCCACGAGGTTGAAGCTCATCATCAGCAGACTCATGACCACCATCGGCGGGATGATCTGATAAGGATGGGTGGTGAAGCTGTTGTACAGCTCGCTGATCAGAGAACCCAGCGAGCACTGCGGCACCGGGATGCCCAGACCCACAAAGGACAGGAATGCCTCGGTGAAAATTGCGGTGGGGATGCTGAACATGACCTGCGTGATGATGGGTCCGATGATGTTGGGCAGCACTTCCTTGAAGATGATGAAGAAGCTGCCTGCGCCCAGCGTGCGGGAGGCCAGCACGAACTCCTGATCCTTCAGCTTGAGCATCTCAGCGCGGGCAATGCGGCTCATGCCCACCCACTCGGTGAGCATCAGGGCAAAGATAATGGTGATCATGCCGGGCTTGAGCACCAGCAGAAGCAGCGTGACGATCACCAAACGGGGGATGCCGTTGGCAACTTCCAGAAAACGCTGCATCATCATATCCACCTTGCCGCCAAAGTAGCCGGAGATCAGGCCGTAGCTCATGCCGATGACCATATCGATGATGGCGGCGGCAACCGCGATGATCAGGGACACGCGGGCACCCTCCCAGGTACGGGTCCAGATATCGCGGCCATAGGTGTCGCTGCCGAACCAGTAGTAGACGTCCTCCTTGCCCTTTTCCACATAGGCATTGACCGTCTTGGAACCGGTGGTGGTGCTCATTTTCTCGTCACCGTTGAAGATGCCGAAGTTTTCCAGCACCTGCACGCGGGGCGCAAAGTTTTTCTGGCTCAGCTCCTGACCGGAGTAGGTATACTCGTTCATGCCGGGGCCAAATGCCGCCAGCAGCACGATAAAGACCACGAGGATCAGGCCGAGCACCGCGCTCTTTTTGCGGAAGAAGCGCACCCGCACATCCTTCCAGAAGCTCTGTGCGGCAAAGTTCGAGTCCATTGCGATCTCTGCGTCGTTATGCTTGAGCGCAAAGTCCTTCTCGTTGAAGATATGCTCGGAATACATGGTATCCACTGCGCTGACGATGGCATCAGCCGTGGCTTCACCGCCCAGGTGAATCGCTTTTTCTGCCATATCAGTTGTCCCCCTTTGCCAAGCGGATACGCGGGTCGATGATGCCGTACAGCAGGTCAACGACCAGCATGATGCCAATGTACATGGCGCTGTAGATGAAGCTCAGGCTGATGACCACATTGTAGTCGTTGGACTGGATGGCCGTCACCAGCAAGCTGCCCACACCGGGAATGGCGAAGATCTTCTCCACCACCAGCGAGCCGGTCATCAGGTCCACGATCAGCGGGGCCAGCACGGTGATAATGGGGATCAGCGCATTGCGCAGCGCGTGGCGGAAGATCAGCGCCGGGCCGGAAATGCCCTTGCTCTCGGCCAGCAGCATATAATCGGAGTCCAGAACCTCGATCATTTCACTGCGGGTAAAGCGGGCAATGGAAGCCATGGTGAACATGGACAGCGAGATGCTGGGCAGCACACTGGAGCCGAACACATCCTTTGCGGAGAACAGCATGGGGAACCACTTGAGCTTGAAACCAAAGGTATAGCTCAGGGCCAGTGCGATCACGTAAGACGGCACCGACACGCCGATGACCGAGATGATGGTGGCCAGAGTGTCGAAGATGGTGTCCCGCTTGAGGGCTGCAATGATGCCGAGTACAAGGCCCACGATGGCACCCAGTGTAACAGCCATGCCGCCCACACGGATGGAAATGGGCAGACGGGACTGGATCAGCTGGGAGATGGGCGTGTTCTTGGAGATATTGTAGCTGACGCCGAAGTCACCGCGCAGCATGTTGGTCACATAGCGGAAGAACTGTACATAGATGGGCTGATCCAGACCGTACTTTGCGTACAGGGATGCGCGCATTTCCGGCGTCAGCTTTTCATCGTTGAAGGGCGAACCGGGCATCAGCTGCATGAGGATGAACAACACCAGCAGGATGGCCAGCAGCGTAAACAACGAAGTGATGATACGCTTGAGCGTGTATTTTTTCACGTTGGGTAGACCCCCCTTAAAGTTTCTTCTTCTCCCTGCTCAAGACAGGGCGGCTTTTTCTGCCGCGGTCATCCGTGCGCCGGACGCGGACAGTGTAAAAGCCAAAAAGTCGCACAGCGGCAATCACGCTGCCACTGTGCGGCATTTCAGTTTTCGATCAGGATCAGACGCTCTTCTTTGCGTCCTTGTAGACGCGGTTCAGAGCAACCGGGTGGAAGTCCACGCCGGTCACGGCAGAGGAGATCATCTCGGCGTTGCACTGACCATACAGCGGGAAGATGGCGGCCTGCTCCAGCACGATGGACTCAGCGTCATACATGGCTTCCCAGCGACCCTCGGGATCGGTGCACAGATCGCCGGTGGTGCACTCTGCGATGACGGCATCGTAGTCAGCATCGCTCCACAGACCGTAGTTGTTGGAGTTGCCGGTGACCCACATGCCCAGATAGGTCATGGGATCGGCGTAGTCGGGGCCCCAGCGGGTCAGGCCGATCTCAAAGTTGCCGTCCTGCATATCCTGCACGCGCTGCTTCTTGGGCTCCACCTTCAGCTCCAGAGTGAAGCCGGGCAGAGTGGTCTGCAGCTGCTCCTGAACGACCTGAGCGACCTTCTGAGGAGCATCGTCGGCATCGACGACCATGGTGAAGGAGAAGGAATCCTTGCCCAGCTCAGCCTTGGCCTGCTCGTAGTACTCTGCAGCCTTGTCGGGATCGTATGCGCAGAACTCTGCAAACTTGGTCTGGTCGGCGCTGAAATCGCTGCCGTCCGGGCCGGTGGCGAACTGTGCGGGCACTGCGGTGTAGGCGGGAGAAGAGCCATCCTTCAGCACGTCATTGGTGATGGAATCACGATCCAGTGCAAAGGTGATGGCACGGCGCAGGTTCAGGTTTGCCAGCTCCGGCACAGCGTCCATGTTGGGGCTGATGTACCACAGGTAGCCGGCGCCCACGCTGGTGAACTCGGGGTCGTCCTTGACCTGCTCGACCTGCTCACCGTTCAGCAGAGTGATATCCAGATCGCCGTTCTGATAGCTCATCAGAGCCTGCTGGCTGTCCTTGATGACCTGATAGTTCAGGCCGTCCAGAGCAATGCGGTCAGCATCGTAGTAGTCGGCGTTCTTCACCAGCTCAAAAGCGGTGGCGGCCGGCTCATAGCTGGTCATCACGAATGCACCGTTGGACAGCACGGTGTCTGCGCTGGTGCCGTAGGTATCGCCGCAGCTCTCAAAGAACTTCTGGTTCATGGGGTAGAAGGTGGGGAAGTACATCAGGCTCAGGAAGTAGCTGACCGGAACGTTCAGTTCCACCTTCAGGGTCTTGTCGTCCACTGCGGTGATGCCCAGATCGGTAACAGGCTTGCTGCCTGCAATGATCTCGGCGGCGTTGACCACCTGACCGATATCGCTCAGCATGTAGGCATACTCGGATGCGTTTGCGGGGTCAACAGCACGCTGCCAGCCAAACACGAAGTCTGCTGCGGTAACAGCATCGCCATTGGACCACTTTGCATCCTTCAGGTGGAAGGTGTAGGTCTTGCCGTCCTCGCTCAGCTCATAGCTCTCTGCCAGAGCCTCCACGGCTGCACCGTTCGAATCCATCTGCATCAGGCCATCGGTGTAGTTGGCGATGACCTCAAAGGAGGTGCCGTCGGTAGCCAGCTGGGGGTCCAGAGACTGGACTTCGGTCTCCAGCATGACGTTCAGCACACCGCCCTCAGCAGAGGCGGCTGCACCAGAAGCAGCGGTGGAGCCGGAAGCAGCGGTGCTGGAAGAGCCGCCGCAGGCAGTCAGAGCCAGTGCAGCAGCCGATACGCCTGCAGCAGCCAGGAAGCTGCGGCGAGAAATACGACGATCGAATTTCATATTTTTTCCCTCTCTCTCATGCCTCATTGCTTTATTGTGGTAAAGCAGTAAGTTCTAAAAAATGCACAAAGGTTTTTATACTCCTCCTCCGGAGCCTTGCACACCTTTGTGCGATACCCGCATTATACGCTGTTCCGCCTAAAAAAGAAAGGCTTCCGGCTGTTTTTCTGTGCTTTGACCAATGGTCAGTGAAAAATATGTTTTTATTTTTGTGCAGATTTGAAGATGTGGTGTATTCCCGGAAAATACAGTTTCGTGAAAACATGAGTTTTTTGTGTTTTTCAGACAAACAAATGAAGAATTTTCATCTGTTTATTCGTGTTTTCCGCGCACAAAACAGCCTTCTGCGGGTTTTCCTGTCCGCATACAGAGCACAAAAAATCCCTGCCTGGGCCCATGGTTCCGGCAGGGAAAGCAGCTTTTATTCTTTACTCAAACAGCGCCACCACATAGGTCTCGCCGCCGTACTGGATGAACACAGCGCCCATCCGGCTGCGGCCTGCCGCGCAGCGGCTCAGGCTCCGGGCAGCCTGACCGGCAGCCGGTGCATACAGGTAGCCGGTAAAGGCCCGGCTCTGGTTATCCAGCACAAGGCCGATGGTCACGTTGTTGGGGATATTGACCCAGATGTTGGAGGATATGCTGGAATGATCGATAAACTCATTCAGGTTCGTATCCGTCATGTTGCCGGAGTCCGCTGTCAGCTCCACCTTGCGGGCAAGCAGCCCGGACTGGGTGCCCAGCTGTCCGGGTTCTTCCACCAGCCATTCTGCCAGATGGCTGGCCGCAGCTTCCAGCTCTGTGCTGTAGGTAAGACCGGTGTCGATCTCCTTCATCAGGGCCGCAGCCTGCTCCGTATCCTCGTGCACCGTACCGGCCAGCACGCTGCTGCATCCGGCCAGCACAGCCAGCGCCAGTGCCGCCGCCATCAGTGCCGTCAGGATCATCCTTGTGTGTTTCATGCGGTGGTCTCCCCTTTCGAGCTGTTTTTCTCCATGATACCCTTTTTGCAGCCGGATCGCAAGTGCTTTCCGCAGCAAAACATGGAAATCAATTTTCCGCATGAAGGCTTCCCCCGGTCGGGGGAAGCTGTCACCGCAGGTGACTGATGAGGGCGCAGGACAGCAACATTTTACCCTAAATACCCCTCATCCGGCGCTACGCGCCACCTTCCCCCCAAGGGGTGAAGGCTTTCGCTCCGGGTCAAGCTGCAAAAGTTGATTTCCATGGCAGCAAAAAGGGCCGCTGCACCCAATCGTACAGCGGCCCTCTGATCCCAAATCTTTATTTTGCGTATTCCACAGCGCGGCTCTCGCGGATGACGTTGACCTTGATCTGGCCGGGGTAATCCAGCGTATCCTCGATCTTCTTGGCAATGGAGCGTGCCAGCAGGATCACCTGATCGTCGCTGATGACGTCAGGCTTTACCATGATGCGTACTTCGCGGCCTGCCTGCACGGCAAAGGCCTGCTCCACGCCCTCAAAGCTGGAAGAGATCTCCTCCAGATTTTCCAGACGCTTGACGTAGCTTTCCACATTCTCGCGGCGGGCACCCGGGCGTGCAGCGCTGATGGCGTCGGCAGCCTGAATGATGAAGGCCAGCGGGGTCTTGGGCTCCACGTCGCCATGGTGGGCCTCAATGGCATGGATGATCTGGGTATTTTCCTTGTACTTGCGGCAGATATCCACACCGATCTGCACATGGCTGCCCTCGATCTCGTGGTCCAGTGCCTTGCCGATATCATGCAGCAGACCGGCACGGCGTGCCATGGTCACGTTCACACCCATTTCGCCTGCCAGCAGACCGGCCACCCATGCCACCTCCATGCTGTGGGTCAGGGCGTTCTGGCCAAAGCTGGTACGGTACTTCAGTCGTCCGATCAGCTTGATGAGGTCGGGGTGCAGGCCATGGATGCCCAGCTCCATCACGGCACGCTCGCCCTCGCGCTTCATCTGCAGCTCCAGATCGTGGCGGCACTTTTCCACCGTCTCCTCGATGCGGGCGGGGTGGATGCGGCCATCGCCGATCAGGCGTTCCAGCGTCATGCGGGCCACCTCGCGGCGGGTCTGGTCGAAGGAGGACAGGGTGATGGCCTCCGGGGTATCGTCGATGATCAGGTCCACACCGGTAGCCGTTTCCAGCGCACGGATGTTGCGGCCCTCGCGGCCGATGATGCGGCCCTTCATTTCGTCGCTGGGCAGCGGCACCACGCTGACGGTGGTCTCGCTGCAGTGGTCGGCAGCGCAGCGGCTGACGGCCTGACCGATCAGATTGCGTGCAATGTTGTCGCAGTTCTCCTTCAGGTCGGTCTCATAGGCGGCAACGCGCACTGCCTTTTCGTGGGTCAGCTCCTCGTCCACCTTGTGCAGCAGCACTTCGCGGGCATCTTCCTGGCTCAGACCGGCCAGCGTCTCCAGCCGCTCCATCTCCTTGGCACGCAGGGCGTCGATCTCGGCCAGACGCTCTTCGGCCTCAGCGGAACGCTTTTTCAGCTCTTCTTCCTTGCGTTCCAGCGCCTCGGTCTTGCGGTCGAGGGCGGTCTCCTTCTGGTCGATGCGGTTCTCCTGACGGCTGATCTCCGCACGGCGCTGCTTGATCTCCTTGTCGGCTTCTGCCTTCTGGGCATCCACCTCGGCCTTCAGCTTGAAGGCCTCGTCCTTTGCTTCCAGAACCGCTTCCTTGCGCTTCTGTTCTGCGGTCTTGATTGCTTCGTTCACCAGACGGGTGGCCTCGGCTTCCGCGCTGCCGATCTGGGCTTCGGCGGTCTTTTTACGGTTGTTGTAACCAATAAAATAGCCTGCACCGATGCCCGCAGCAAGCGCGACGATCAAGATCACGATCCAGATGATCGTGGACATCGCATTTCACTCTCCTTTGTTAAAATTCAAAATTCTGAATCATAAGCAGGAGACGCTGTAGGGCAGGTGTAGGCTGCAAACATTTTTTATAAGTGAGCTTTCAATGCAAAAAGTGGCAACAAGACCACACGCACGGCAAATGCCGCACGGACAGGCTGCAAGCTTTTCTATCTACGGTTCTATCTTATATAAAAACAGGCAGGCTCTGCCTGTAAGGGACACGAGTCACGGGAACGACCTGCACACAGCGTCTTTTATTCCATACTACTATTTATATTACGAAACAATTGTGCGATTGTCAAGGGAGAAAGGCCTCCTGCAGGATCATTTTATGCAAAAAAACAGGGCGGCATCCGCTGCGGGATGCCTTCCCCGTTTATTTTATTCCAGATACATCCTGCGCAGGCGCATCAGACGCGCCGGGGTCAGGCCGTATTCGGCTTCCAGATAATTTTCTGCGCTGCCGTATTTTGCGCGGATGGTGCGCAGCACAAAGGGGGCTGCTTCCGGGCTGACGCCCGCCGCACTGCGGTGGAAGTTCTCGCGGCGCGGGTCTCTGGCGATCTCATCGGCGTGGGCTGCCAGGCGTGCTTCGATCTCTGCCTTGCGGCAGAGGTTCGTGCGCTCATAGTCCGCGCAGATGGTCTCATCCGACGCGCCCAGTGCCAGCAGGATAAGCATGGCCGCCACGCCGGTGCGGTCCTTTCCTGCCGAGCAGTGGAACAGGATGGGGGTCTCGCCCGCTTCCAGTGCGCGGAACAGCTCCTTGAAGGCCTTATTGCCAAACAGCATCCGCTCGTACATGGTCTCCACAAAAAAGCTGCCGTCCGGGTTCTCCTTGCGGCCCTTCATCAGGGCGGCGATGTCATCCGGCGCAAAGGAGATCTCGCGGCCATCCTCGGCGCACAGGCCGCAGATCTGCACCAGCCGTGCGCCGTCCGGCACATAGTCCGGCTCTCTGCGGGCCTCTTCCGTGCTGCGCAGATCAAGGATCAGGCGCAGGCCCAGCGCATCCAGCTTCGCGCGGTCGGCCTCCCCAGTGAGCTTGCAGGTAGGGATGCCGCGCCAGATCTGGCCCCACTTCACATGCTTGCCCTCGTCGGCTTCATAGCCGCCCAGCTCCCGGAAGTTGGTGCCGCCGGCAAAGTCCAGCTGGGTGCCGGGCACCGGGTGGGCCGGTGCAGCCTTTGCCGCAGCGCTGGACAGCACCGGAAAGTTGTAGAACGGCTTTGCGGGCCGTCCACGGCGGGGCGGCAGGCTGGCCGAACCGCCCAGCATCTCCATCAGGTAGCCGCGCAGCAGGTCGATGTAGGCAGAGGAATGATCCCGCCGCTGCACCAGAGAGACGCACAGCGGGGGCAGGTCTTCCAGCAGCACATCCCGCACGCGGTCCAGCTCCCGCCGGGCACCCGGCTCGTAGCGGGTCAGGCAGGTGCACAGCTGCTCCTGCACAAGGTAATAGGCCTGATAGAAGCTGGGGCCGATCTCCGCATTCGGCGCAAAGCCCGCCCGGGCGCAGGCCGACCACAGCGGGCTGAACAGATCCTGCCGCAGGCTGGGCAGCAGCACCCGCTGACCCCGCAGCTCTGCCAGCGGGATGCTCTCCTTATCCCAGAACGCGTGCCCCCGGGGCACCAGCAGACAGGCGGGGTCTGCCCGCAGGGTGGTGCGGGCCAGCACCGGCGCAGCGCAGCCCAGATCGATGACCAGACCTGCGTCCAGCTCCCCCTGCTCCACATCGTTCGCCACCGCATCGTTGTCCATCATGCGGAAGCGCATCTCCACATGGGGGTACTGCTGGCGGAACTTGTCCAGCTGGGTCTCCAGCCCGGGCAGGTAGTCCGGCACCAGCGACACGCTGATGCCGATGCGCACCGGCTGTACCGACTGGATCTCGGCCCGCAGGGATGCCTGCATCTGCTGGAACTGCTCCACCACCGGCGCGGCATGGCGCTGCAGGCTCATGCCGCGGTCGGTAAGGGTGAGCTTGTGGTGGGCGCTGAGGAACAGCGGCCCGCACAGCTCGGCTTCCAGCGCAGAGATGCTCTGCCGCAGTGCCTGCCGTGACAAAAACAGCCGCTGTGCCGCGCGGCTGTAATTCATTTCATCGCACAATACCAGAAAGTAGTGCAGCTGGCGGATATCCATGGTTTCCTCCCTGAGAAAAGTATCGTATAAAGAATACCGCCTTTTTACGCGATTGTAAAGCCGTTGGCAGCAAAAAACTGCCGCACGGCATTGCACCGTGCGGCAGTCAGAGCGCGGAACGATCAGATCAGGCTCAGAGCTTCCTCGTCGCCCACCAGCGTGAAGTCCGGATGCATCTGCAGGATGCTTGCGGGCACCTCCGGAGTGACGGGGCCAAAGAATGCCTTCTTGATGATCTCGGCCTTGCCCTTGCCGTTGGCCACCATGAGCACCTTGCGTGCCTGCATGATGGTCTTGATGCCCATGGTATAGGCCTGCTTGGGCACCAGATCCACATTGCCGTCAAAGAAGCGCTTGTTGGCCTCGATGGTCTCGGCGGTCAGGTCCACACAGTGGGTCTCCAGCTCAAAGGCTTCGCCCGGCTCGTTGAAGCCGATGTGGCCGTCGTGGCCGATGCCCAGAAGCTGCAGGTCGATGCCGCCCACAGCGTGGATGATCTGGTTGTACTTTGCGCAGGCATCCTCTGCATCGGGGTTGGTGCCGTCCGGCAGGTTGATCTTGGCAGGGTCGATGTTCACCTTATCGAACAGATTCTTGTGCATGAAGCTCCAGTAGCTTTCCGGGTGCTCCTTGGGCAGGCCGCGGTACTCGTCCAGGTTGATGGTGGTCACCTCGGAAAAATCGATGTCGCCCTTGTTGTACCAGTCCACCAGCTGTGCATACGCGCCCACGGGGGTGCCGCCGGTCGCCAGACCCAGCACGCAGTTGGGCTTCATAATGACCTGTGCCGAAATGATATTGGCTGCCTTGCGGGACATATCCGCATAATCCTTTGCACGAATGATCTTCATCACAAACGACCTCACTTATCATTTTTTTCCGCTCTGCACGGGCTGCGCAGAACACTTCTGCGTTTAGTTTATCACATTTCGCAGACAAGCGCCAGTCATCCCGGCCATCTTTTCGGCGTGTTTGCACAAAAAGATGCAAAGTTCCACCCTTTGGGCCGGTATTTCCGGTCACGAACGCGCAAAAACGCCGCCGGGCGTTTCCACACCGGCGGCGCTGCATGTTGAAAGATCAGTTCCCGCTGCACAGACCGCAGGCGGCACAGGCGGCGGGGGTGGCGGCACAGCCGCCAAGGGCGGTCTCGCGCAGCTCGGCAGGCAGACGCTTGCCCACGGCGTACATGGCGTCCAGCATCTGGTCGAAGGGGATCAGCTGGCGGATGCCGCTCAGGGACAGTTCCGCTGCAATGAGGGCGTTGGCCACACCGGCAGCGTTGCGGTTCTGGCAGGGGTACTCCACCAGCCCGCCTACGGGGTCGCACACAAGGCCCAGCATGTTCATCAGCACGGTGGAAGCCGCGTCCAGACACTGCTGCGGGTCGCCGCCCATCAGCTCCACGGCGGCAGAAGCAGCCATGGCGGACGCAATGCCCACCTCGGCCTGACAGCCGCCCACGGCACCGGCCACGGTGGCGTTGCGCATGGCAAGATAGCCCACGGCACCGGCGTTGAACAGGGCATCCACGATGCGCTGGTCGGAGATGCGGTAGCACTCCTGCAGCGCCAGCATCATGCCCGGCACCACGCCTGCAGAACCTGCGGTGGGTGCAGCCACGATCAGGCCCATGGAAGCATTCACTTCCAGCACGGCCATGGCGTAGGTCATGGCCTTCTGCAGCACGTCGCCGCAGATGTTTTTCTTCTTATTATAATGTGTTTCCAGCTTTTTGGCCTCGCCGCCAATGAGCCCGCCCATGGATTTGATGGGCTTTTTCAGCGGCTGGGTGGCAGAAGCGCGCATGATCTCCCATGCCTTTGCCATGCGGTGATCCACAGCATCCCGGGGCACTTCGCCCAGAATGCATTCCCGCTGGCGCATCACTTCCGAAATGGGCAGTTGGTTTTCCTCGCACAGGTCCAGCAGCTCCTTGGCGGACTTGAAATCCATGTTCATCGCTCGTCCCTCCTTACGGCTGCACGACCATTACGTCGTTGATGTTCGGGTTTGCCAGCAGCAGCTGATCCACACCCTCGGGCAGGCGCTCATCCGACTCCACGATGGTGTAAGCCGTGTGCCCCTTTCCCTCGCGGAACAGGCGCATGAATGCGATATTCACGCCGCGGTCGCTGAGAATCTTTGAGATATGCGCCACCACGCCGGGCTTGTCCTTCTGCACCACGATGAGGGCATTGTACTCGCCGGTAAAGTCCACCTCCACGCCGTTGATCCGCACGATGCGCACCTTGCCGCCGCCCAGCGATTCACCGCGCACGGTCATTACCTGACCGGCCGCATTCTCCATGCGGATATCCACCGTGTTGGGGTGGATGTCGGTCTCCACCTCATTGGGGGTGAAGCTGTAGCCAAGGCCGCGGTCGGTGGCAATGGCAAAGGAATCCCGGATGCGGGTATCATCGGCCGAAAATCCCATGATGCCGCCCAGCAGGGCGCGGTCGGTGCCGTGGCCGTGGTAGGTCTTGGCAAAGGAACCGTAGAGGGTAAAGTCCGCCCGCTTCAGCGGCGGGGCGATCATCTTCTGTGCCAGAAAGGCGATGATCTCCGCGCCTGCGGTGTGGGAGCTGGAAGGGCCGATCATGTTCGGGCCCAGAACATCAAAAACACTGATAAATGCCATGGGGTGTCACTCCTGTCAGGTCAAGAACCGCGCCGCGCATCAGACACTTGCGCTGCTCTTGTTGATGAACTTCTGGTAGATGGTCTCCACGATCACGCCGATGGCGTTGTCGCCGGAGACGTTGCAGGCAGTGCCGAAGGAATCCTGCGTGATGTACAGAGCCACCATGATGGCGCAGATGGGGCCATTGGGGTCACCGGCCTCAGCGCCAAAGATCATGTACAGGAAGGGCAGAGCGGTCATGATGGAGCCGCCGGGAGCACCGGGAGAAGCCACCATGGCAACACCCAGCGTCATGATGAAGGGCACCACGGTAGCAAGGCTGATGGGCAGCTGGTTCATCAGGCAGACGGCAGTTGCGCAGGCAGTAATGGTGATCATGGAGCCTGCCATGTGGATGTTGGCGCACAGAGGCACCACGAAGTTGCGGATCTGCTCGCTCACGCCGTCAGCCGCAGCGCACTGCAGGTTGACCGGGATGGTGGCTGCAGAGGACTGGGTGCCCAGAGCGGTGGTGTAGCCGGGGATCTGGTTGCGGATCATCTTGAAGGGGCTCTTGTGGCTCACAGCGCCTGCAACGCAGAACTGCAGGAAGATGCAGACCAGATGCATGATGATGACCACCAGGAACACCTTCCACAGGATGCCCAGAATGGCGTAGGTCTTGCCGGACTTGGTCATGTCGATGAAGGTACCGCAGACGTACAGGGGCAGCAGCGGGATGATGACGCTGTGCAGCACCTGATCGATGATGCCGGAGAAGTCCTTCATGCTATTATAAAGTGTATCACCGATGGTCTTGCCGCGCAATGTGGACATGCACAGGCCCAGCACGAAGGCCAGCACCACGGCAGACAGGGTGTCCAGCAGCGGAGGGATGGAGATGGAGATGTAGCTGGCCAGAGAGTTGTCAGCCGTGGCGGCGATCTGTTCCAGAGCGCCTTCGCTCATGAAGCTGGGGAACAGGTTTGCGGACACCAGATAGGATGCCGAGCCCGCGATCAGGGTGGAGCCGTAGGCCAGAGCCACCGTGATGAGCAGCAGCTTGCCTGCGCCGCTCTTCAGGTCGGCAATGCCCATGGTGACGTAGGCTACGATCATCAGCGGGATGATGAACTTCAGGAACGAGCTGAAGATGCTGGATGCCGTGACGACGACCCGGCAGAACCACACCGGGAAGAACTGGCCGATGATGATGCCCAGCACGATGGCGATGAGCAGCTTCGGCAGCAGTCCGAGCTTGAATTTTTTCTTTTCCATAAGAATAAAATCCTCCTTTTCCTATCCTGACCTTTGTGCGGCACCTGACAGCGCTCTCTCCGCCGCAGCCCGCACGGCCAGCCTTTCACGAAACGTCAAATTTTCACTTGACGTGTTGACACATTTAGTTTAACATAGACATATGCATGATTCAAATTCATAAAAATAAAGTTATAGTTTAAAAATCTTAATAGCAAAGGAGCTTTGCCATGGAAGTGCGCCAGCTGAACACCCTGATCCGTGCCGCCCAGTTCCAGAGCTTTTCCAAGGCAGCGGAAAGTCTGGGCTATTCCCAGTCTGCCGTTACCGTGCAGATCAAGGCGCTGGAAGAAGAGCTGTGCGTGCGCCTGTTCGACCGCATGGGCAAGCGGGTGATTCTGACCGCACAGGGCCAGTGCTTTCTGGAATACGCCAACAGCATTCTGGACACCATCCACAACGCCCGCCGCGCCCTGAGCGAGGACGCCGAGCTGGAGGGCTGCCTGCACATCGGCACACTGGAATCCCTCTGCTTTTTCCGTCTGCCCGGCCTGATGCATCAGTTCCGGGTGGAACACCCCAAGGTCAGCCTGCGGGTCACTACCGGCTCCCCGGAAGAGCTCATTGAAAAAATGGAGCGTGGTCAGGTGGACCTGATCTGCATTCTGGACGAGCCCCGCTACTCCAACAGCTGGCACAAATGCAACGAGATCCCGGAGGAGGTGGTGTTCGTGGCTTCCCCGGACATCGATCTGGGCCACCCCGGGCCCTACCGGGTGGCAGAACTTCTGGACAAGCCCTTTTTCCTCACCGAACGCAACGCCAACTACCGCCGCACCTTTGACCGGTTTCTGGCTTCCCGCCAGATCGAGCTGACCCCCAGCCTTGAGATCAGCGATACCTCCTTTATCATCAAGATGCTGGAACGCTCCTCCGGCATTTCCCTGCTGCCGCGCTTCGCTGTGGCCGAGCCTGCGTCCAGGGGAGATCTGCGCATTCTGGAGGTGTCGGACTTCCGGCTGACCATGTACCGCCAGATGTTCTACCACAAGGATAAATGCTGCACCCGGGAAATGGACGCCTTTATCCAGCTGGCCTCCGGGCCGGACCTGCCTCTTTTATAATACAGAAAGCAGCAGACCCCCGGGCGGTTCACCGCCCGGGGGTCTGCTGTGCTGAGGAGATTTCAGGAATTTGCAAAGCATTGCGCAGACTGTGTGCAGGCACAGCCCCGCAGATGAGGATGATCAGGCAAAGAAGGAGATGACCAGTGCCACCAGGAAGCCGACGCCGCCCACCAGAGTTTCCATGATGGTCCAGGTCTTGAGGGTGGTCTTTTCATCCATGCCCACCAGGCTCTTCACCAGCCAGAAGCCGGAGTCGTTGAAGTGAGAGCACACGGTGGAGCCGCCGGCGATGGCAGCGGTGACGCAGGCCAGATACAGCGGGCTCAGCTCGCTGATGCCGGGCATTGCGGAGATGATACCGGCTGCCATGGTCATAGCCACGGTAGAGGAACCAACAGAGATGCGCACCAGAGCAGCCACGATGAAGGCCACCAGCACCAGCGGCAGGCTTGCGTTTGCCACGGCGTTGCCGATGACGTCGCCCAGACCGGAGTTCTGCAGCATGTAGCGCAGCACTCCGCCGCAGGCGGTGACCAGCAGGATCATGCCGGTGGGCTCAAGGGACTTGGTCATGATCTTTTCCAGCTGGGCATTGTTATAGCCGTGACGGGTGCCCAGCAGATACATGGCAGCGATGGTAGCCAGCAGCAGAGCCATGAAGGGCTCGCCGAGGAAGGCCAGAACGGGCTGGATGCCAGCCAGAGCGGGCACCACCTTTGCCACAGAGTTTGCGATGATGAGGACCAGCGGGATCAGGATGATGCCCACGATGGTGCCGAACTTGGGCAGCTTGCTCTCATCGATGTCTGCCTGCTGTGCAACGTGCTCAGGCACCGCGATCATATACTTCTTGCCGCAGATGGAGCCCCAGATGGGACCGGCAGCGATCATGGCGAAGATGCCGCAGAAGATGCCGATGAGGATGACCCAGCCCAGATCAACGCCCAGCATGCTGGCCACCAGAACGGGGCCCGGCGTGGGAGGGATGAAGGCGTGGCCGACAGCCAGACCGGCCAGCAGGGGGATAACATAGTACAGGACCGAGCGCTTGGTGCGCTTTGCCAGAGAGAAGGCCAGCGGGATCAGGATGATCAGACCGGCGTCAAAGAACACCGGCATGGCCACCACCAGACCCGTGATGCCCAGCGCCCATGCGGCTTTTTCGTCGCCGAACTTGCGCACCATGGTCACGGCCAGCGTCTGTGCGCCGCCGGATTCTTCCAGAATGGCACCGAACATGGAGCCAAGGCCTACCAGAAGGGCGATGCCCTTTAAGGTGTTGCCGATGCCTTCGTTGACCGAGCCGATGATGTCAGACAGGGGCATACCGGCCATCAGGCCGATGCCCACCGCACCGATCAGGATGGAGATCATGGCGTGGACTTTGAACTTGATGATAAGGATGAGCAAAAGGATCAGGCCTGCCACTGCGGCGAACACGAGCCGTGCGGCGTCCGGGGTTGCAACAGCTGTCATAAACATATCCTCCATTTTTGATGTTATGTTTGCTTTGGGTCTTATTTCAGCGCCGTCCCCGCAGACGGACGCCGGATTCCGATGGATTTTTATAGACGAAGCAATATCCGCTTTTTTATTTTTGGCGTAACTTTCACCAGACCGTTCAGCAAAGCATCGCTAAGCAGTTGATTTTTGAGTTTGTGTCCAGCCTCCGCAGGAGCGTTTCTTACTCCATGTAGGCGCCCTTCATGGGGCTGACGGCGTGCTGAGAGTAGAGCTTCAGCAGACCCTTGGTGTATTTGGGAGCCTTGGGCTTCCAGTTGGCACGGCGCTGGGCAAGGATGGCCTCCATCTCTTCGGGGGTCTTTTCCTCACCGTTCACGCCCACGATGGCAAGCTGACGGTTCGGCACATCGATGCGGATGAGGTCGCCCTCTTCCACCAGAGCGATAGGGCCGCCCACTGCAGCCTCCGGGCTGACATGGCCGATGACCGGGCCGCGGCTTGCGCCGGAGAAACGGCCATCGGTGATGAGGGCTACGCTGGAAGCCAGCTTGGGGTCGGCGCAGATGGCCTCACCGGTGTAGAACATCTCCGGCATGCCGCTGCCGCGGGGGCCTTCGTAACGGATGAAGATGGCGTCGCCGGGCTGGACCTGCTTGTTCAGAACAGCGCTGATGCACTCTTCCTCGCTGTCAAAGGGCTTTGCGCGCAGGGTGGCGTGGAACATGTTCTTGGGGCAGGCAGTGTGCTTGATGACGCTGCCCTCGGGAGCCAGATTGCCCTTCAGGATAGCGATGCTGCCGTCGGTGCCCTTGGCGTTGTCAAAGCTGTGGATGATGTCCTCGCGGGTGACCTTGATGCCCAGACCCTTGGTCTTTTCCTGCAGGATCTCGTCGCAGTGCTCGTAGAAGCCGTTCTTCTTCAGCTCTTCCAGATTTTCACCCAGCGTCTTGCCGGTGACGGTCATCACGTCCAGATGCAGCATGGACTTGATCTCTTCCATCACGCGGGGCACGCCGCCTGCATAGTAGAAGTACTGTGCAGGCCAGTCGCCGGAAGGACGGATGTTCAGCAGATAGTGTGCGCCGCGGTGCATCCGGTCAAAGGTGTCGGCGTCGATCTCAAAGCCGAACTCGTGGGCGATGGCGGGCAGGTGCATGGTGGCATTGGTGGAGCCGGAGATGGCGGCGTGCACCATGATGGCGTTTTCAAAGCTCTTCATGGTAACGATGTCCTTGGCCTTGATGCCCTCGGCTACCAGCTTCATCACCTGAACGCCGGCATCGTAGGCGGCCTGCTTCAGCTCCGGGGCGGTGGCGGGCATCAGGGCGGTGCCCGGCAGCATCAGGCCCAGTGCCTCGGCCATGATCTGCATGGTGGAAGCAGTGCCCATGAAGGAGCAGGCACCGCAGCTGGGGCAGGCGTTGTGCTTGTAGTAGTCCAGCTGTTCGTTGGGGATGACACCGGTCTTTTCCCATGCGTCGAACTTGCCGATCTGTTCCAGCGTCAGCAGGTCGTTGATGGCGCAGGCGGGGTCATTGACCACATACTTCTTGGGCAGGGTGTGGGCTTCCATCACGCCGCCGGTGACCACGATGGCGCTCATATCCTTCAGGCGGCCAATGCTCATCAGCATGGCGGGCATGGACTTGTCGCAGCTGGCGATGAACACGCCGCCGTCGTACACGGTGGCGTTAGCCTGAGCCTCCACCAGATTCACGATGGCGTCGCGGTGGGGCAGCGAGTAGTTGATGCCGTCGTGGCCCTGTGCGATGCCGTCGCACATATCGGTTGCAAAATAGCGTGCAGCCTTGCCGCCGTGGGTGTTGACTGCCTGTACAGCCTCCTTCACGAACTGATCCAGATGGGCGCTGCCGGGGTGGCTGTCGCCAAAGGTGCTCTCCACCATGATCTGGGGCTTTGCAAGGTCGTCCACCTTCCAGCCCATGCCGATCTTCAGCGGATCGTTTTCCGGTGCCAGTTTACGCACTGCCTGAGAACGCAGTTCCATGATCATACCTCCAAAATACTCTTTTTTCTGCTTTGCAAATCGTCCTTTTGACTGTCGGACATCTTACATGTTCATTTTAATCGACTCCCGCCTCGTTTGCAAGTTGTCGCAGTCAGAACCCACTTTATGACAATAACCAGCCCAGTTTTTCGTGCATACTGCTCTGAAATCTTGGATACATCATACAATCCGAACCATTTTCCAACTTTTCTGTGTCATTCGTCTTGGAAAGTCATCAGACAACTTTAGGCATAAAAAGTCCCCGCACAGACCTTGCGCTGTGCGGGGACGTAAAATGCGGCGGCGTCAGGTTTCCCATTCGCCGTCGTAAAGCTTTCGGATGCAGTTGCGGTTGAAGTTCAGGTGCATCACCATGGCAGACCGGGCACCAATGGGGTCATGCCGGGCAATGGCTTCGGTGATCATGCGGTGGGTCAGGATGGTCTCCTCCGTCAGCTTTTTGTGGGTGACATTCACGAACATCATGACCGCCGTATCGATGATGGGGATCAGCTGCTCCACCACCATGTTCTTGCTGCTCTCTGCGATACAGGTATGGAATGCGATGTCGTCCTCAATGTACAGATCACCGCTGTGGATCTTGTTCTCCACCCGGTCGCACAGGCGCTGGATGCGCTCAACATCCTCGTCGGAGGCGTTCAGCGCTGCCATCTCGGCCATACCCGGCTCCAGCAGCAGGCGCACATTCACCAGATCCAGCGCCAATGCGTTCTTGTCCTGCACGCTGCGCAGGTTCAGCGGGTCCGAAAGGCCCTTGGCGGTCGTGACCACATAGGTGCCGGAGCCCCGCCGCACCTCCACGATGCCCTTGCTGGACAGCAGCTTCACCGCTTCGCGCACAGTGCTGCGGCCCACACCGAACTTTTCGCCCAGTTCAAATTCATTGGGCAGCTTGGTGCCCGGTTCCAGCGGCGTGTCCAGAATATAATGGTAGATCTCATCCTCCACCTGCTCGGCCAGAAGCTTGTTTTTCAGATGGGAAAATTCGCTCATGGGTGCTCCCTCCCCTTTTTTGAGCTTATTATAAGGCAGCCGTGCAGGCAAAAGCAAGGGCCGTCCGCTTTTTTGTTCCCTGCGTAACAGGCCCGGCAGGCAGAAACACCACTGCCCCCGCCCGCCGGGGGATAGGAGAAGTCCGGCAGACGAGGGCAGCAGTGCTGTATCAGGATAGAGAGATCGCTTAGTTTTTGCCCTTGGGCAGCAGACCGGCGCGTTCCAGAGCCGGACGCAGGGCAAGGTACAGGATCACCACGCACACGGTGGAAGCCACACTGTTCACAAAGGTGACGCCGCCTGCAATTTTGGTCAGCGCCTGTGCCACAGTGTATTCCTGACCAAAGATGTACACATTGCGGAAGTAGCCAAGGAAGGGGTCGGTCAGCACATTCAGGAACAGGCCGGAACCGGCAGAGACGATCACCTTTGCCAGATAGCCGGAGCTGTGCCTGTCCAGCTCGCGCAGCTTGAAGACCTTGTGCGCCACAGCACCGCAGGTGATGCCGATGATGAACTTCAGCACAAAGGTGGTGACGGCGTAGCCCGGGTCACCGGCCAGGATATCGGCCAGCGCCAGACCAATGGCACCGGCCAGACCGCCGGATACACCGTCCAGCAGCAGGGCGGTCAGGGCGGTGAAGGTGTTGCCCAGATGGAACGACGAACCGCCGTAGAACGGCACACGGAAGAACAGATAGGCCACAAGGCTCAAAGCGGCCATGACGCCGGTGAGGGCCAGCTCCTCGGTGGTGAAGGTGCGCTTGTACAGCACACTGCCAATGACGATGGCGATGACAACGACTGCCAGCAGCAGCCACATTGCAGTAGTAGACATGATTTACTTTCCCTCCAATTTTCCAAAATACCAGCCCAAACCCATGCGAACTTGTCAGGGCGAGGCCCTTCCATCTTGCCTGTGGCAAGACCGTTCGGTCACTTAAAGTCCCCACTGGGGACTTTATTGTTCCGCTTCGCTTCACAAACGCGAACTTGTCAGGGCGAGGCCCTTCCATCTTGCCTGCGGCAAGACCGTTCGCCGCTTCAAAGCCCCACTGGGGCTTTGATTGCTTCGCAACCGCTTACCTACAATCCTACTTGACATTTGGGTGTTCAGCGGGTATGCTCCTATTATACGCAGAACTGACACCATGAAAATACCCAGAATAAAGTTTTTTTATGGTATCAGTTTAGCGTAATACCCAAACAGGAGGGATGATTTATGGTCCATCTGACCACAGCGCTGGACCCGTCTTCCAGCGTGCCGCTGTACGAACAGCTGTACCACAGCCTTGCCGGAGAGATGCGCAGCGGTACGCTTTCGGCAGGCGTCCGGATGCCCGGCAAGCGGCGTCTGGCGGCAGAGCTGTCCGTCTCGGTGAACACGGTGGACGCCGCCTATCAGATGCTGGCGGCGGAAGGATATCTGGAGTCCCGGGAGCGCAGCGGCTTTTATGTACAGGAGTATCTGGCCCTGCCCTCCCGCCCGGCCGGTCTGCCCCAGCCGCCGGCGCCGCCGGTGCCGTCCCCCGCGCCGCCGGTGCGGTACGACCTTTCCACCCGGGGCGTGGACCCGGGGCTGTTCCCCTTCCGCACATGGGCGCGGCTGCAGAAGGAGCTGCTGTACTCTTCGCCGGAGCTGCTCACCCACGGCGATGCGCAGGGCGACCCGGCCCTGCGGCGGGCACTGGCCGAATATCTTTCCGAATACCGGGGCGTGCAGTGCGGGCCGCATCAGATCGTGGTGGGAGCCGGTCTGGAATACCTGCTGAGCCTGCTGGCCCCACTACTGCCGGGCATGGCCGCAGTGGAAACGCCGGGCTACCCCCGCGCAAAGCAGGTGCTGGAAAACAGCGGCGTGCACTGCTGCTGCCTGCCGGTGGACGGCGACGGCCTCTCGGTGGAGGCGCTGAACCGGTCGGATGCGGCGGTGTGCTACGTCACACCCAGCCATCAGTTCCCCACCGGCGTCACCATGCCGGCGGGCCGCAGAGCCGAGCTTCTGCACTGGGCGGCCCGCAGGCCGGGCGGTCGGTACATCATAGAGGACGACTACGACTCCGAGTTCCGTTTTGACACCCGTCCCCTGCCCAGCCTGCAGGGCATGGCGGGTGCAGACGGCCCGGTGGTATACCTCTCCACCTGCTCCCGCAGTCTGGCCCCCAGCATCCGCATTGCCTATATGGTGCTGCCGGAGCACCTTCTGCCCGCATGGAGAGAGAAGTACCGGCTCTATTCCGGCACTGTGAGCCGCTTTGAGCAGCAGACGCTGGCCCGGTTCATCACAGAAGGCTATTTTACCCGGCATCTGGCCCGGGAGCGGGTGGCCTACAAGGCCCGGCGGGACGCACTGACTGCAGCGCTGACGGCAGCCTTCGGGCCGGAGGAGCTGACCCTTGCGGGCCTGCACACCGGTCTGCATCTGCTGGCAAAGCTCAGGGACCCGCCGCCGGACGACGCCCTGCGCCGCGCCGCCGAAGCCGAAGGCGTACAGCTGGGCCTGCTGAGCGACTATGACCTGACCGGCGAAGCTCCCTCGGCGGCGGGCACGCTGGTGCTGGGCTACGGCTCCTTGAAGGACGAGGCCTGTGCCTCGGTGGGCGAAACGTTGAAAAAGGTCTGCACGGCGGCGCGGGAAGCATCCGTGACCGTGTAGGTACCGCTGGCGGCATTCCACCGGCCGGGCAGAGCCTGCGCTTCCACGGCGGCGCCGTTGTTGGCCAGAAATTCCAGCGTGCGGCCCAGCGCGTCGTAGTCCAGCGCGGTCAGGTCGGTGAGCAGCAAAGAGCTGACGCCCCGCAGCGCGTCCGGCAGGGTGGTGGGCAGCAGCTCTGCATTCTGCCGGAAAAAGGCGTCCCATGCGGCTGCACGGGCCGCTGCGGTGCGCTGGGGCGAGAGCGCAGTGTCCGCCTGCAGCTGGCACAGAAACGCATGGGCATCCCCGGCAGAAATGCCCTGAACCGCCCGGCTGCGGCCATAGCGGGCAAGCTCGTCTTCGGTCAGTGCGCCGGAAAAGCCGATCCGGATCGGGCCGTAGCGGCTGGCAATGCGCTCCAGCACATCGGGAGAGAAAGCCAGATACCGGGTATCTTCCGGCAGGGCAAGCACCTGCATCAGTGCTTCCCGGCAGCGGGCCGGGCCTGCAGCGGCATAGCACTGCGCAAGGGCCGCCTGCTCATCGGCAAAGGGCACTGTGAACACAGCGGGCACACCGAGCAGATGCACACAGTTCTGGCTGGCATTCAGGTAGGCCAGCACGAAGCCAGGCTGTTCGCCGGAGACGCACAACAGCACCGTGAGCTGATCGGTCGTCCGGGGCAGCTGAACGGGCACGCCGCTCTCGCTGCGGGCCGCCTGCCGCAGCTGGGCACGCAGCTGCTGGCGGGATAGCAGCACCGTGCCGCCCACCAGCGGGACCAGAACCAGCAGCGACGCCAGCAGCGATGTCCAGAAGGGTCTCCAACCTCCACTGCGCATGGTACATACCGCCTTTCGGTTTTTGCATAAAGCTTTGGCCCATAGGCAAGACTTTATGCAGAAAAGGAGGCGTTTGCAGATGAAAAACAACAAAGAGACCGCACCATCCACAGAAAAAGAGCGGGAGGACTTCTGGCTGGAGATCGGCCCGGCCAGTGCCTATTACGGCACAGATTCCTATGAAACAGCCAGAGAAAACGGCGATGCCAGCCCGGACGGGAAGCGTCTTGGCTTTGACGGCGCAGAGCCTAAATAAAGCAGTGGTTCCCAGCGTGCCGGTAATTTCTCCTCGGACACGAAATACGGGTTGCGGCACCCAGCAGCTGCTTCGCATCCGCTTGCATCTCGCTGGCCGCGGCCCCAACAACAGCTCCCTGTTTCCGCCACTGGCGGCGGTCACTGTTGTTGCAAGCCATTCCATCGCCCGCCCTATTGCCTTCGGCAACAGGGTCCCACCCCAGCGGACGGTCCTCGGAGAAACTCCCGGCCCACTGGCCCGGTAGATGCAGCTTGCCATTACGGCCTTTTGGGGTGAAAATGCGTTTGTTCCCCTGAAAAGTCACACCAAAATAAAATTCATCTGTCTGCATAACAGATGAAAAAGCAGCATATGATATATAAAATGTCTTGCGCACAAGGACAGAATATGGTATAGTCTTTCTATCGCGCACAGCTGTGCGCCGGAAGAACTGAAAAAGACGTGTACGGCAGGCAGTGTCCGTGCACTCTGGAGAAGCCCGCGTTTCAGAGCGGCGGGTGCCGAAGGTGTAAGGCCGCAGGGAAAGGCGGCTGTATCTCTCAGGCAAAAGGACAGAGCCATCGTCTTTGCGCAATGGGGCGCAGCCGGGAATGCGGCGCGCCCCGGCTGCGGAAAATGAGAGCGTTCCGAATTTTGCGGGCAGAGCCTTTGGCGGGTTCTGTCCGCTTTTGTTTTGTGTATAGGGGGAAAAGAGAGAATGGTCGAGATGATCACACAGGTGAACAACGCCGTCAACGGTGTGGTGTGGGGGCCTTTTGGTCTGGCGCTGCTGTTCTGCACCGGCTTCTGGATGAGCGCCCGCACGGGCTTTTTCCAGTTCCGTAAAATGGGCTACTGGCTCCGGCACACCATCGGTGCGATCTTCACCAACAAGGACATCACCGCGCACACCAGCAAGGAGGACATGGCCATCAGCCAGTTCCAGAGCATGTGCACGGCGCTGGCGGGCACCATCGGCACCGGCAACATCGTAGGTGTGGCAACGGCCATCGTCTCCGGCGGCCCGGGTGCCATCTTCTGGATGTGGGTCATGGCATTGCTTGGCATGATGACCAGCTTTTCCGAGAATGTGCTGGGCGTCTACTTCCGCCGCAAAAACGAAAAGGGCGAGTGGTCGGGCGGTGCCATGTACTACCTCACCGACGGTCTGGGCGCAAAAAAGGGCTGCCGGCAGATCGGCAGAGTGCTGGCGGTGCTGTTTGCCTGCTTCTGCATCCTTGCATCCTTCGGCATCGGCAACATGAGCCAGATCAATTCCATTGCCGGCAATATGAACGCCGCCTTCGGCGTACCGACCCTCGTCACCGGCCTGTGCCTGATGGTGGTCACAGCCCTCATCGTCATTGGCGGACTGAAGCGGGTGGCCGCTGTCACCGAAAAGCTGGTGCCGCTGATGGCGCTGTTCTACATTGCAGGCGCACTTGTGATCGTGGTGCTCCACGCAGTCAATATCCCGGCAGCATTTGCCGCCATCTTCAGGGGTGCCTTCAACCTGAACGCCGCAGGCGGCGGTGCGCTGGGCTACGGCATCAGCCAGACCATCACATGGGGCTTCAAGCGCGGTGCCTTCTCCAACGAAGCCGGTCTCGGCTCCGCCGTCATGGTCAACTCGGCCTCCAACGTCAAGGAGCCGGTGCATCAGGGCATGTGGGGCGTGTTTGAGGTGTTTGCGGATACCATCGTGGTCTGCACGCTCACCGCGCTGGTCATTCTGACCACCGGCGTTGTGGATCTGCAGAGCGGTGCGGTGCTGGTCGGCGTGCAGGACAACGCGCTGGTGGGTCAGGCGTTCACCGCAGCCTTTGGCAGCTTCGGCCCCAAGTTCATTGCCATCTCCATCCTGCTGTTCGCCTACTCCACCACGCTGGGCTGGAGCCACTACGGCACCAAGGCTGTGGAGTACCTGTTCGGCGCCACCGGAAGCCGCATCTACAAGGTGGTGTTCGTGTGCATGACCGTAGTTGGCGCTACCATGAAGCTGGGTCTTGCGTGGGACCTCTCCGATACCTTCAACGGCCTGATGATGATCCCGAACCTCATCGGTGTGCTGGCCCTGTCCGGCACCGTGGTGGCCATTACCAGAAACTACTTCGACCGCAGGGTCAAGGGCAAGGACATCGAGCCCATGTGGTCGGCCTTCCCCGAATACCAGAAACAGGAAGAAGCGGAAGCCGCTGCAGAGGAAGCAGAGCTGGAAAAGGCCGCGAACAAATAAAAAAAGAGACGCAGGGGCCGTCCACAATTTGTGGACGGCCCCTGCGTTTTAGCATCATTCTTTTTCCAGCAGCAGGAACCGGAACGAGATCTCAGTCTCCAGCTCCGGCAGGGCGGCAAGACGTTCTGCACCGCCGCGGGGCGTTTTCCAGTAGTAAGGCGTCATGGCGAACAGGGCTTCCAGCTGGTCCTGCGGCACCGTGATGCGGCCCGACACCTCCCGCTCTCCAATGGCCCGGAAGCCTGCATAGTCGATCTGCTGCACCGGATTTTTATACGGCTTTTCGTAGAGCACCGCTTTCATCTGATAGAGGTGCTCCGCACCGGGCACCACGTAGATCATCCGCCCGCCCGGGCGCAGCACCCGCAGGAACTCCTCCTGCGCAAAAGGCGAAAAGCAGTTCAGCAGCAGGTCGGCCCAGCCGGTGCGCACCGGCTGGCTGAAGCTGGACGCCACCGCATACTGTGCCGTGGGCAGGGCCTTTGCAGCCAGACGCACCGCAGGCTTTGCGATATCAAAGCCCGCCAGCTGCACCCGGCTGCCCTTTTCGGCAAAGGCCTGTGCGATGCACCGGTCGTACCAGCCCTCGCCGCAGCCCGCATCCAGCAGATGCAGCGGCGCATCCGGCGCGGCAGGCAGGCCGTATTCCAGACACAGCTCTCCCAGCGCCCTGCCGAAGATGCCGTAGTATCCGGCATTCAGAAACGCGCGGCGGGCCGCCACCATCTCTTTGCTGTCGCCGGGGGTCTTGGTGCGCATGCTCTGCACCGGCAGCAGGTGCCAGTAGCCCTCCTTTGCGCGGTCGAAGCAGTGGCCCTTTGTGCATTTCAGGGTGCTGTCGCCGGTCAGTTTCTCCCCGCACAGCGGGCACTGCCATGGGGCAAACGGTTCATTTTTGCTCATACTTCGTCGCTGTGGTCCTCAATGGGGGCAGTTGCGCCGCCGTGGGCATTCATATATTCCTCAAAGTTGGTGAACTTCTGCTGCGGCGGGCGGCGGCTGATGAGCACCAGACCCGGATCTTCGTCCCGTACAGCGGCACGGCTGCGGCGGCCGGACTCCGTTTTGGGTGCGCGGGCCGCTGCGGGCTGGGCGCTGCGGGGGGCGTTCTGACGGCTGCGGGGACCGTTGTTTGCGCTGCGGCCCTGCTCCGCGTTCTGGTTCTGGGCGGCAGGCTGACCGTTCTGGCGTGCCGGGCGTTCATTGCGGCGGCCGCGCGGGCCCTGACTGCCGCCGGACTGCTGTGCAGGCTGCGCGGCGGTGCGGATGGCCGGGGCGGCAGGTGCAGCCGGGGCCTTCTTGGCCGGGCGCAGCGGCGTGGCCTCCGGCGCACTGACAAAGTGCGGGTCAAACTTGGGCTGTGCATTGCTGCCGCGGGCAGGAGCATTCTGTTCCCGGCGCGGACGGCTGCCAGTATTGGAACGGCGGTCGCTGCTGCGTCCGCCGGAAGTGCGCTTGGTATCATCCATGAGTGGTTCCTCTTTTTCGATTTTTACAGGCTTCGCCTGCACTTTGGGTGCGGGTGCCGCCTTTTTTTCAGGCTTTGCTTCGCTCTTTGCAGGCTTTGCCTGTTTTGCGGCCTGCTTTTCTGCCGGTTCGGCGGCAGCGGCCTTGGGCTTTTTGCCGCGCACGGGCGGCTCCGGGCGCACCGGCGCGGGCACGCCGTCCCATGGGTGGCCGCTCACCACAGGGATCTTGCGGCGGTTCAGCTTTTCGATGCCCGCCAGATACTCCTGCTCCTCGGGTGCGCAGAAGCTGACCGCCGTACCGTCGGCACCGGCACGGGCCGTGCGGCCGATGCGGTGCACATAGGTCTCCGGCACCTCGGGCAGGTCGTAGTTGAACACGTGGGACAGCTCGCTGATATCGATGCCGCGGGCGGCGATATCGGTGGCAACCAGCACCTTGGTCTTGCCGGCCTTGAAGTTTTCCAGTGCGGTGACGCGGGCGGTCTGGCTCTTGTTGCCATGGATGGCCGCAGCCGGGATGCCCTGCTTGGTGAGGTCTTTTGCGATCTTATCCGCGCCGTGCTTGGTGCGGCTGAACACCAGCGCATTCACCACCGGGGGCTGCAGGTTCTTGATGAGCCAGGGCAGCAGGAATTTCTTGTTGCCCTTTTCCACATGATACAGGCTCTGCTGGATGCGGTCCACGGTGCTGGACACCGGGTCCACCTTCACAAAGGCGGGCTTGCGCAGGATGCCGGCCGCCAGCTGCTCGATCTCGGTGGGCATGGTGGCGCTGAACATCAGGTTCTGGCGCTCCCCGGGCAGCTTTGCGATCACCTTTTTCACGTCGTGCACAAAGCCCATATCCAGCATCCGGTCGGCTTCGTCCAGCACAAAGATCTCAAGGTCCGACAGGTCGATGAAGCCCTGCCCGATCAGGTCGTTGAGCCGTCCCGGGCAGGCAATGAGGATGTCTACCCCCTTTTTGAGCGCTTCCACCTGCGGTGCCTGCCCTACGCCGCCAAAAATGACGGTGCTGCGCAGCTTGAGATACTTGCCGTAGGCGTCAAAGCTCTCGCCGATCTGCAGGGCAAGCTCACGGGTGGGGGTCAGGATCAGGGCGCGGATGGCCCCCTTTCTGCGGGGCGCATTGGCCGTGAGCCGGTCCAGCATGGGCAGCGCAAAAGCAGCCGTCTTGCCGGTACCGGTCTGGGCACAGCCCATCAGATCCCGGCCGGACAGCACCGGCGGGATCGCCGCCGCCTGAATGGGCGACGGGGTCTCATAGCCTGCTTCCTGCACAGCGCGCAGGAGCGGGGCGGACAGATTCAATTCTTTAAAAGTCATGGTTCTCCTAATTATTTCTCATGTGATTCGTTCGGCACACAAACCCTCTCCGGCTCGCGTTCGCTCGCCAGCTCCCCCGAAGGGGGAGCTTTTACAAGAAGGATCCCTTTTGCGCACATCCCGAAGAGCTCCCCCCTTTGAAGGAGCTGGCAAAACCGTCAGGTTTTGACTGAGAGGCTTATTCCGTAATTTTCCGGCACTCCACGTAGTACCGCTTTTCCTCGGCGTGGCCCATGCTGAAGGTCTTGCGGGGCAGCACGCCGCCCATCACAACGCCCTTGAACAGGTCACTCTTGGCAAACGGCGGCATCAGAAAGGCCACAGCACCCTTTTTGCACAGGGCGCGGACGGCAGGCTCGTCGTGGACGTAATCCACCCGTGCCTCCGTGTGGCGTTCCATATAGTCCGCAATAAAATCGTCGATGGTGCCCACGGTCAGCGGCTCGGTGGGGTTCTCGAAGCTGAGCACGTTGGACATGTGCGGCCCTGCCAGCGTGAAGGGCTGCTGCTTGCTGCCGCCGAAGCAGCAGCCGACCATATTGGAGTCGCTCCACGTGATCAGGCTCAGCAGCACCGTGGCGCAGTCCACATTGAACAGCACCCGGTGGATGGGCTCGATCTCGATGGCAGGCGAGTGCACATTGCACACCTCGGCCAGACACCAGCGGGCGGGATGCACCGCGGCCTGCTCCGGCGTCAGGGTCTTTTTCAGCTCCTCCCAGCAGGCCTTTGCGGTGGCCAGCGAATGGTTGCCGTCGCCCACGGCCAGCGTCAGCGGGTCGCGGCGGGCGGCATCCGGATACTTTTTGTCAAACTCTTCCTGACTGCCCAGCACGGCCAGTGCATCCTCGATCTGCGCGATGAGGGCAGGGTCTTCCACGGCCCAGCCCGCAATGTGGCCGCCGTTCAGCATCAATTCGCCCTCGTATACCTTGGGCAGCTCCTGTTTGTGCGCCGCCACCGGCTCGATGAGGGTGCAGCCCGGGTCATCGGCCAGCATCATGATGTGAGGCGTTTCCAGACTGGCGCCGGTGCGCACCTTCATGCGGGGCGGGATGCGGCTTTCCACGGTGCTCTCGCTGGGACGCACCGTGCATTTCTCGCCCCGGCGGTAGCTGTAGGCTTCCAGATCCACCATGCCCACAAGGCCCTGCCGCACCTTGCCGCTCTGCTCGGTGCGCTCTACGTAGATAAAGCCGTCCACCGCGCGGGTAAGTACGTTCTGTGCGTAATCGTCCATGACGGCGTGGATCTTTTCAATGCGGGCGTCCGCGTCGCCGTCCTCCAGATAGACCTCCGGCAGGATCAGATTCAGGGTGCTGGGACTGCCCGCCGCAGCGGCCTCGGCCTTCTGCCAGTAATCCCGGTCACTGGTGAACTGGTCGCAGGCGATGCAGCCCCACTTTTCCAGCGGGATCTGTGCCGAAGGCAGAAGGATATGGGCCGGTGCAAAGCAGGATTTGGTATTCATAGCAGATTCCTCCCTCTTATAAAACCAGAGACGTTACTGGAAAATGTCGGCGCTGTGCAGCACCAGATGCTGCACGCCCTGTCCGGCGGCAGACTGCTCCAGTGCGGTGCGGCTGTCGGCGTCCACCGCCTTGTCTGCCGTCACCAGCAGGTTGTCCATGCCCAGCGTCACAGCGGGCACATCCAGCGACACGCTGTTGGTATTGCACTGATCCAGCGTGTAGCTGAACCACAGGGTCATGCTGCCCGCAAAGCGGCTCTGCAGGGCGGCGATATCCGCCTTGAGCTGATCCGCGCGGGAAACGCCGCTGGTCTCGCCGTAGTCCTGTTTGCGGCTGAGCTTCGGGAACTGGACATTGGTCAGGACCACCTGCTCAAAGCCCATGCCCTGCACCTCGGCCACAAGGTCGCCTACATATTCCACTGCCGCAGCGGAGTAGGGGTTCAGCCATGCATTGCCGTCCTTCTGGGCGTCCAGCCACAGGCCGTCGCCGTAGTGGATAGCCATGCTGCGGTCGGTGCGGGAGGAGATGGGGTCCTTAAAGGCTGCAAGCTGGGCCACAGGGATCACGCCCTCTTCCCGGAAGATGGCCGCGATGCGGGCCGGGTCCACGGTGGTACCGGCAATGCTCTGGGCGGCAGCCGGCACCTGCGAAGCGTAGCAGATGCTGCCGTCCGGTGTTTTCAGGGTCACAAGGCCGTAGTCTGCCCCCTGTGCCTTGAGCTGCTGTGCCGCCGCACGGATGGATGCGTCATCGGCAAGGGCGCTTACGTCCACCGCAGCCCAGCTGCCGCCGGTGACGGCTCTGCCGTCCAGTCCCTTGGGCTGTTCCGGCTCCGGCTGGGACGAGGCCGCTTCCTCTGCCGCCGCAGATGCAGCCGCTTCGGAGGAAGCCGCTGCGCGGGATGCAGATTCCGCTTCCAGATCCCGGTTCTTCACCACGGTGTACCAGGTGTGCGTGGCCCAGTCCAGCACATGGGGTGCCGCCAGCCATGCCGCGCCCAGCACCACCAGCACCAGCACCAGGATGCCGACGCCGCGCTTGATGCGGGCGCCCCGGCTGTAGAAGCTGCGGTGGTAGCGCTTGACCTTCTGCCGTTTATACTTTGCCATTGTCGATCCTCCTCCCTGCAAAAATCACAGGATCACAGAATGTCCGGTAAAACCATAGATCGCCAGTGCCAGCACACCGATGTACACCAGTGTGATGGGCAGGCCACGGAAGGCTTCCGGGATGGCCTTGCTGCGCAGGCGGTGGCGGGCTTCCGTTACCAGCAGCACCGCCAGCACATAGCCAAGGCCGCTGCCCAGACCAAACCCGAGGGACTGGCCCAGCGTAAAGCTCTGGGTGCGCTCCACCAGCACGGTGCCCAGCACACAGCTGTTCAGGCCTGCCAGCGGCACGATGCGCAGCAGTGCACTGCGGTGCGGCAGGCCCTTTGCCAGCCACAGCACCGCGTGTTCCAGCAGGCACACCACGGCGATGCTGGCAATATAGACCAGTGGGCGCAGCTGGACACGGTTTGCCAGCGGCGCGATCCGGCTGCCGGCATACCATGCAAAGGGCGTTACCAAAATCTGGGTGATGCACAGCTGCATACCGAACAGCCAGCTGCTGGTGCGGTCATCGCCCACCAGCTGCACCAGACGGGACACGCCCAGCGCACGGGTAAAGACGGCGTTCTGTGCGAACACCGCCAGCAGTGCATAGTTGAAGAACACTGCACTGGTCGTAACAACATCTTTCATCCTTCGCGGTCCGCCTCCTTCTGGGAATGCACATCCACAAGGTTGCCCGCCTCTTTGGTGAGATATGCCCTGCGCCTTGCGGCCAGCGCACGCCATACCGCGCAAAGCACGCCCAGCACGATAAAGCCGCCCGCCGGCATCCCGGCCATGGGCAGCACCGGGCGGCTGACTGCCACGCCGAACACGGTGCCTGCGGCCAGCCATTCACGGATGCAGCCCAGCAGCACCAGCAGCAAAGCATAGCCCACGGTGATGCGCAGGCCCTTGGAAACGGCCTTGCGCACCGTCTCCTGTACGCGGCCGAAACGGTAGGTCAGCAGCGGCTCCACCGTGAGCATGGGCAGATAGATGCCAAGGCTCAGCAGGCCGGTGCCGAACAGCATGTTCAGGATGGGGTACACCGCCAGATACACCACAGCGGTGCTGAAGCCGTACACCAGTGCACGGGGCAGCAGCTTTTTCTGCAGCGTTTCCGGGGCAGGGTCCTCGTCGTACAGGGGCACAAGGCGGCTCAGCAGGCAGGCCAGCACGCGGGAGGGCACCAGCAGCAGCGCCACCGCCGCCGCCAGCATCACCGCATTCTGGCCGCTGGTGGCAAGCACCACCAGCGGGGCCAGACCCATGCCCTGCATGACCACCGGGTTATTCAGGAACACCCGGTCATGGTGGGCAAATTTGCCGGGGTCTTTTACGATCAGTTCAGCCGTTGCGCGTCTCATTGTGCTGCCCCCTTTCCGGCATCTGCCTGCAGATGGGTCAGGTGATACAGCTTTGCCTCGGTGCGGTCGATCCATGCCGACACACTGTTGACCACCAGCAGCGCAAAGCACACGCCGGTCTCATACACGCCGTAGTAGCGGAAGCCCATGCTCACAACACCCACCAGCACACCGTACAGGATGCGGCCCATGCGGTGGTGCACGCAGGTATAGGGTTCGTTGAGCAGGAACACTGCGCTGAACAGGATCGCACCGGTGAGCAGCTCGTCCCGCACGCACCGCAGGCGGGGCAGCACATTTGCCAGCACGGCACTGTCGGCCAGACCCGCCTGCCGCGGGAAGAGGAAGGCGATCAGCGCACAGGTGAGCAGAAAGCTGACCGAGGCAGACATGTGGGCATCCTTCTGGGTCCACAGGAACAGGCCGCAGGCCAGGATCACCAGCGCCGCGCCGGTACCCATGGGGGCGGCATACTCGCCCAGACTCAGCACCAGCGAACGGATGTTCAGCATACCGCCGCTGCGCAGGGTGTCCTCAATGGTGCTGGACACCGGCACCATGGAAGCGTCCCACAGGGGGATGCTGGTGTAGGGCTGCGGGTAGCGGAACACCTGCTCCGGCCATGACACCGCCGCCACCACATAGCCCACAGCGGCGGGGTTGAAGGGGTAGCTGCCGTAGCCGCCGAAGATCTCCTTGCCGATGAGCACACCGGCAAGCACTGCGATGATCAGAACATAGATATCCACCGTCACCGGCATCAGCAGAGCGATGACGAGCGCAAAGCTCTCGTTGGAAAAGTCACCGGCCTGATACACGCGGCGGCGCAGCAGCGAAACAAGACGGTCGCACAGATTTCCGGTGAGCACCGCAATGCCGCACAGCAGCAGCGGGCGCACACCGTACAGAAAGCAGGCCATCCACAGCACCGGCACCGCCATAAAGCAGATATGCTTATAGTAGCGGCCGGTCTTCTGGAGCTGCGCTTCCTGTTCCCGGATCAAAGATTCATCCATAAATGGTTTTCCTTTCAAGGGTCAAAGGCTGGCGAGGTGCTGCACCGCTGCAGCAGGGTCTGCTGCACCGAACACCGCACTGCCCGCCACCAGAATATCGGCACCCGCTTCCACGCACTGGGGCGCGGTGGTGCTGTCCACACCGCCGTCCACTTCCAGCAGGTAGTGTGCGCCGCGTGCCGCGCGTTCCGCCTTGAGCCAGCGCAGCTTGTCCAGCGCCGAGGGCATGAACTTCTGCCCGCCGAAGCCGGGCTCCACGCTCATCACCAGCACAAGGTCCAGCTGGTCAAGATAGGGTGCCAGCGCCTGCGGGTCGGTGCCGGGCTTGATGGTCAGGCCCACCTTGCAGCCCAGCGCCTTCACGGCGTCGATGGTGGTCTGGATATCATCCTCGCACTCAAGATGAAAGTTGTACAGGGTGGCACCGGCCTTGATGAAGGCTTCCGCATACTGCAGCGGGTGGCTGATCATCAGGTGCACATCATAAAAGGCATCCGGCAGGTTTTTGTGCAGGCTCTTGAGCACCGGCACACCAAAGCTGATGTTGGGCACAAAGTGGCCGTCCATCACATCGTAATGCAGCATCTGTGCACCGGCGTCCAGCACCATGCGGCAGTCTGCACCCAGTTTGCCAAAATCAGCAGAAAGAATCGAAGGACTTACGATCGCCATATTCTATCTTTACGCTCCGTTATTTTATAGTTTATTATTCCATATTGTCCTACTGTTGTGCCGGTTCACGGCCTTTGAAACAGCATGGACATGGTTATCTTTTAGTTTACATGAAAACGCCCAAAAAATCAAACCCGCCAACGGCTTTTTCACCGAAATGACGTATTTGGAAAGATCTGTCCATTTGCGAAGTAAACTCCCTCCGTCGCCGGGGAAACCCTCTTAGTCGCCGGGAGAACCCTCTCAGTCATCGCTACGCGATGCCAGCTCCCCCTTCGGGGGAGCTGGCTGCGACCAGCGGGAGCAGACTGAGAGGGTCCCCCCACGCCAAAACAGCCAGACCGCCCCGCTCCATGGGACAGTCTGGCTGGAAGTTCATTCTACGGGCTTCATGCTGGCGGGGTCTTCCACAACGGGCTCTCCGCCGGCCTCATCCGGCAGGCGCTTCATGCCGCCGGGGTTCGGTGCCACGGTGGGCAGGGTGAACACAAACCGGCACCACTCGCCCTGCTGGCTCTCCACCCGGATCTGCCCGCCGGAAAGGTTCACCAGCACCTTGCAGATGTTCAGGCCCAGACCCGCGCCCCGGGCGTGCAGGCCGCGGGAGCGGTCCTCCTTGTAGAACCGCTGGAACACGTAGGGCAGCGCCTCCGGGCTGATGCCCTGACCGGAGTTCCAGATGGAGATCTCGGCTTCCGGGCCCAGCTTTTCCACCCTGAAGCGGATGGTGCCCCCTGCCGGGGTGAACTTGATGGCGTTGTCCAGCAGGTTATACACCACCTGATGGATCAGGTCGGGGTCGGCGTAGACCAGCACCTTTTCGTCCATGGTCAGACCGTCGATGTCGATCATGCCGTCGTTGATACGCTGCTCTGCCGACAGCGCCACACCGGTGATGGTCTCCCAGATGTTGAACATCCGGGCGTTCACCTGATATTCGCCGCTTTCCAGCTTGGAGAGATCCAGCATGTTCTGGATGAGCCGCGCCAGACGGCCCGTTTCCTCGCTGACCAGCTGCAGGTAGTGGTTCTGCATATCCGGCGGGATGGTACCGTCCAGAATGCCGTCCACAAAGCCCTTGATGGTGGTCATGGGGGTGCGCAGCTCGTGGGCGATGTTGCCCATGAACTGGCCCCGGGAGTTGTCGTTCATCTGGATGTTGTCCGCCATGCGGTTGAAGGTGCGGGCAAGGTCTGCCACCTCGCCTTCGCCCTCCACGCCTTCCACGCGGACCGAAAGGTCTCCGCCGCCAAAGCGCTGGGCGGCGTCCGTCACCTTCTGCAGCGGGTCGGTGAGCTGGCGCATCAGGATCTTGGTCAGGATGCTGGCGCACAGCAGCATCACGCAGGCCGACAGCAGGAAGTTGGACCAGAACTGCTGCTTGAACTGGGTCAGCTGCTCGCCGGAAGAGCACAGGAACAGGTAGCCGCTGGGCTGGCCGTGCTCATTGCGCATTTCGCTGACCGTGATGTAGCTTTTCCCGTCCAGCATACCGTCCAGCGTACCGAACACATGGTAGTAGTCCGCATCGGATGTGTCGATCTTCTCCATCATTTCTTCCGGCACGGTCAGGCTTTCCAGCTTGTCCGGGCTGGAGGCGATCATCACCCGGCCGTCGTTGTCGGTAAAGAACAGATAGGCCTCTGCGCTCTCGCCGATGATCTCCAGCTTGGTGCTCAGTGCGTCCAGCTCGTCGCCTTCCGGCAGCTCCGCCTGCTGGACCAGATACTGGGCCGTGCGCTGGGTGACACCCACCACCTGATCCAGTGTTTCGTAGCGGTCCTTGGCGAAGTAGTTTTTGAACAGCACCCACTCCGAAGCTCCCATCAGCACGATGCCCAACACCATCAGGGTGGACACCAGCGAGAAGAACGCCACTGAGATACTTTTGCGCATTACTGACGCACCTCGAACTTATAGCCAACGCCCCATACGGTCTTCAGCTCCCATTTATCGGAAGCACCGGCCAGCTTCTCGCGCAGGCGCTTGACATGCACATCAATGGTGCGGCTGTCGCCGTAATACTCAAAGCCCCACACCTCGTCCAGCAGCTGGTCGCGGGTGTAGACGCGGTTCGGATGGGAGGCCAGACAGTTCAGCAGTTCCAGCTCCTTGGGGGGAGCCTCCACCACCTTGCCCTTGACCCGCAGCTCATAGCTGTTCATGTCCAGACGCAGGTTGTCGAATTCGATCACGCCCTCGGTGCTCTCGGCAGCGGCAGTGGTGGTCTGGCAGCGGCGCAGCACCGCCTTGATGCGGGCCACCACTTCCTTGGCGTCAAAGGGCTTCACCATGTAATCGTCTGCACCCAGTTCCAGCCCCAGCACCTTATCAAAGGTCTCGCCCTTGGCCGTGAGCATCATCACCGGGGTGTTGCCCGCCTTGCGGATGCGGCGGCAGACTTCCAGCCCGTCCATCTTGGGCATCATCACATCCAGCAGCACCATATCGGGCTTGACCTGATTGAACTTTTCCAGACCTTCTTCGCCATCGTTTGCCACCGTGACCTGATAGCCCTCCTTGGTCAGGTACAGCCGCAGCAGCTCGCAGATATTGGTATCGTCGTCCACAACGAGGATCTTTTCGTTGGCCATAATGATTTCCTCCCATTTTATCGGATGCCCGCCGGGGCGGACAGAGCAGCAAAGTATTCCACTTCTTATTATACGGAAGAGTTATGACAAAATAAAGAAGGATTTGTATGATTTTTTCACGATTCCGGCCCGGCCTTACTCGATCATCAGCCGGATGATCTCCTCATTGGTCTCCTTCATGCCGTCCTTGCCCAGACGGCCGATGCCCTTGATGGTGGTCTCGATGTCCTTCATCACGATGCCGTCGCCGCCCTTGAACTCCTGATGGCACTTGTACATGTTGTAGCCCAGCAGCGCCGCGTCCACCGAGGATGCGATCTTTGCCGCGCAGGAGGCCTTTGCGCCGTCGCACACGATGCCAGACACGATGGCCAGCGCATTGACCACCGTGTGGATGGCGGCCTGATAGCCGTCGCCGCACAGATATACGATGCCCGCGCCTGCGCCCGCACCGGCGCTGACTGCGCCGCAGTAGGCGGACAGGGTGCCGATACCGGTCTTTTCGTGGATGGCCACCAGATTGGAAATGATAAGGGCACGGTAAAGCTTTTCCTTGCCGCTGTGCAGCTCCTTGGCGTATTCAATGAGCGGCACCGAGCAGGTGATGCCCTGATTGCCGCTGCCGGAGTTGATGATGACCGGCAGCTCGCAGCCGTTCATGCGGGCGTCCGAACCGGCGGCCGCCTTGGCCTTGGCCCGGATGGACACATCATTGCCGTAAGTAGAAAGCAGCACCTGGCCGATGTTCGCGCCATAGTCGCCCAGAAGGCCCTCCTCTGCAATGGCGTTGTTGTAGCGGATCTGGCGTTCCAGCAGGTCCGCCACATCCTGCAGGTCGGCGGTCTCGGCAAAGTCCCAGATGTCCTTCATGTTCAGCAGGCTGCGGTCGGCCCGGCTGTCCCGCCGGGCCTCCTCGTTCAGCAGCGGCTTTTCGTAGAGCACCCGGCCATTCTTTTCGATCAGGCAGATGTTGGTGTGAAAATCCACAATGCGCACCTTTGCGTAGGAATCCCCACTGCGCTCGGTAACGATGATATCAAACACATGCCCCTGCTCGATGTGCTGGATGGAAATGGGCACCGTCTGCAGATAGTCCCGGATGGCAGTCTTCTTGTCCTCGCTGACCTCCGAGATCACTTCCAGCTCCTTTTCTGCCGAGCCGGCGATGATGCCCGCTGCCACAGCGGCTTCCATGCCTTTCAGGTGGCCGGTGTTGGGCACGATGACGCTCTTCACGTTTTTGATGATGCTGCCGCTCACCTGCAGCTGCACGCTCTCGGGCAGTGCGCCCAGCACCTCGCGTGCCCGGGCCGCAGCATAAGCCAGTGCAATGGGCTCTGTGCAGCCCATTGCCGGGATGAGCTCCCCTTTTAATATTTCCACATACGCCTGATAGCGCGGATCACTGCGTTCCATGACGGTTTCCTGCCTTTCCTGTCGATTCGATATTTACCAACAGGAGTAGTATACTATAGAACCCGCGCAATGTAAAACAAATTCTTTCCCGCCCGCAGGACCGGCTATTGCAAAGCGCAGACCGCAGAAGTAGAATAGGAGCATCCAAACCGATAAATCCATGGAGGGTCTTCCAAATGATCGAAAAAGAAGTACAGGAGCTGCTGTCCTTCATTGACGGCAATCCCACCGCATACCACACCACTGCATCCGTCCGGAACATTCTGCTGAAGGAAGGCTTTTCCGAGCTGCTGGAGAGCCGCCGGTGGCAGCTGGAACCCGGCAGGAGCTATTTCGTCTGCCGCAACGGCTCCAGCATCCTTGCGTTCCGCATGGGAGAGCAGCTGGAAAACTACAGCTTCAACGTGGCTGCTGCCCACACGGATTCCCCCTGCTTCCGCATCAAGGAAAACGCCGAGATCCACATGGGCCGGAAGTACACCAAGCTGAACACCGAGGGCTACGGCGGCATGATCTGCTCCACATGGATGGACAGGCCGCTGTCGGTGGCAGGCCGCGTGCTGATAAAGGAGAACGATGCCATCACTTCCCGCCTGCTCACGCTGGACCGCGACCTGCTGATGATCCCCAGCGTAGCTATCCACATGGATCGCGACGTCAACGACAGGGCTTCCTACAACAAGCAGGTGGATATGCTGCCTTTGCTGGGCGGTGCCGCCGAGGAAGGCGTGCTGAAAAAGCTGATCGCCGCTGAGCTGCAGGTTGCAGAAGAGCAGATCCTTGGCAGCGACCTGTTCCTCTGCATCCGCGAAAAGGCCGCCGTCTGGGGCTGCAATGAGGAGTTCATCTCCTCTGGTCGTCTGGACGACCAGCAGTGTGTGTTCGGCATCCTGAAAGGTTTTCTGAACGCGCACTGCGCCCGCTCCATCAACGTTGCCGCCTTCTTCGACAACGAAGAAGTGGGTTCCGGCACCAAGCAGGGCGCAGCTTCCACCTTCCTGTACGATGTACTGCACCGCATCGCGCAGAACGTCTGCCCCGGCGATGAGGACTTCCACCGTGCGGTGGCGTCCAGCTTCATGTTCAGCGCCGACAACGCCCACGCCGTGCACCCCAACCACCCGGAATACACCGATGTGAACAACTGCACCTACATGAACGAGGGCGTTGTGGTCAAGGTCCACGCCGGCCAGAAGTACACCAGCGACGGTATGAGCATGGCCGTTGCCAAAGAGCTTGCCGCCCGCGCCGGTGTCCCGCTGCAGTATTTTGCCAACCGTTCCGATAAAGTCGGCGGCAGCACTCTGGGCAACCTTGCCATGGCGCAGGTATCCATGAACTGCGTGGACATCGGCCTGCCGCAGCTGGCCATGCACTCCTGCTACGAGACCGCCGGTGCCCGGGACACCGTTTCTCTCATCCGGCTGATGGAGGAATTCTACGCCAGCCACTTTGAAGAGACCGCATCCGGCACTCTTACCATCAGCAAGTAAGGCCCGTACAACCCAAATTATAAGGACCGCTCTTGGAAAAGCAGCACTGCTCTTCCGCGGGCGGCTTTTCGTTTCCACTTAAGTGAGTATTGAGAAAAAACGTCCATTGTGCTACAATTATCCTGTTATAATATCGCTTTTTACCGCAGCGTAAAATCTTTTTCGCAAGGAGTATAATAAAATGAAATTAGGTATCGTCGGCCTGCCGAATGTCGGCAAGTCCACTCTGTTCAATGCCATCACCTCCACCAAGAATGCAGAAGCTGCAAACTATCCCTTCTGCACCATCGAGCCGAACAGCGGCATCGTGGCCGTGCCGGACAAGCGTCTGGACAAGCTGGCCGAGATCTGGCAGACCAATAAAAAGACCCCTGCCATCGTGGAATTCGTGGATATCGCAGGTCTTGTGAAGGGTGCCAGTCAGGGTGCAGGTCTGGGCAATAAGTTCCTGGGCCACATCCGCGAGTGCGACGCCATTGTGCATGTGGTGCGCTGCTTTGACGATGACAACATCATCCATGTGGTGGAGGATGTTTCCAAGGCCGAGGCCGTGGACCCCATTGCCGACATCGATGCCATCGACTACGAGCTGATCCTGTCCGACCTTGAGGTGGTGCAGAACCGCGCAGGCCGCATGGCAAAGGCCGCCAAGAGCGGCAACAACAAGGGCGCTGCCGCCGAAGCCGCATGGCTGCAGCAGCTGGCCGATCACCTGAGCGCAGGCAAGCCTGCCCGCAGCTTCGATTTTGACGAGGGCGATGCCGAGCAGCAGACCGTGCTGCACGAGATGGGTCTGCTGAGCGCCAAGCCGGTGCTGTACGCCTGCAACGTGGGTGAGGATGACCTGATGGAGGGCATCGAAAACAATAAGTATGTTCCGCTGGTGGCCGCACGCGCCAAGGAAGAGGGCGCACGCTACATTCCCATCTGCGCCAAGACCGAGGAGGATATCGCCGACTACTCCCCCGAGGAAAAGAAGGCTTTTCTGGCTGAAATGGGCATTGAAGCCAGCGGTCTGGACAACCTCATCACTGCCAGCTACGACCTGCTGGGCCTGATCTCCTTCCTGACCGACGGCAAGAAGGAGTGCCGCGCCTGGACCATCCGCAAGGGCACCAAGGCCCCGCAGGCTGCCGGCAAGATCCACAGCGATTTCGAGCGCGGTTTCATCCGTGCCAGCGTCATTGGCTACAGCGATCTGGAAGCCAACAACTTCGATTATGCCGCCGTCAAGGCCAAGGGCCTGCAGCGCACCGAGGGCAAGGAGTACGTTGTCAACGACGGCGATGTGATCGAGTTCCTGTTCAACGTTTAAGGAGAAACCCTCTCAGTCAAAACCTGACGGTTTTGCCAGCTCCCCCGAAAGGGGGAGCTTTTATGGCTCCCCCGGTTGGCAGCAATAAAGCTCCCCCCTCGGGGGAGCTGGCATCGCGCAGCGATGACTGAGAGGGTTCGCTCCCAGCCTTCCTGAATTAAAAAGAGTTATTCCTTTGAATATGGCCAGAGCGCATACGTCGGCCATTTAAAATCGTAAAAGAGGTTTCCTATGATTTTCGGTATTATGGGCGCAATGCCCGATGAAGTCGATCAGCTGTGTGCAAAGCTGGAAAACGTCACCGTGGAGCCCTACGGCGGCGTGGATTACCACAAGGGCACGCTGGCCGGCAAACAGGTGGTGGTGTGCTGTGCCGGCATGGGCAAGGCCAATGCCGCCGCCACCACGCAGGTGCTCATCACAAAATTCGGCGCGGAGAAGATCATCTTCTCCGGCATCGCAGGCAATATGACCTCGAAGATCGGCATTGGCGATGTGGTCATCGGCAAGACCGTACTGTACCATGACGCTCAGCTGGATATGATCTGCCAGAACCCGCCGTTCCTCAAGGAATACACCGGCGACCCTGAGCTGATCGCCGCCGCCGAAAAAGCCTGCGCCGAAGCGGGTGTGAAGGCACTGGTGGGCAAGATCGCCACCGGCGACCTGTTTGTGGGCGACAGCGAGACCAAGGCCGCCATTGAAGCCAAATGCGCCCCCGACTGCGTGGAGATGGAGGGTGCCGCTGTGAGCCAGATCGCCGCCAAGAACGGTGTGCCTTGCGTCATCCTGCGCGCCATGAGCGACAACGCCGACGAGGACGGCCACGAGGTGCTGGTGGTGAAAAAGTTCAGCATTGCGGAATATGTAGCCACCGCCACCAGGATCGTGGCAGCAATGGTGGAAGCACTGTAAAAAAGAACCCTCTCAGTCAATGCTTCGCATTGCCAGCTCCCCCGAAAGGGGGAGCTTTTGACATTCCGGAAACGTTTTCCGTTTTGCCAATGGCTCGCCCCTCGGGAGAGCTGGCGAACAAAGTGAGCCTGAGAGGGTTTTCTTTTACAAAAACTGCTCCAGCTTTACCCGGCTGTCCTCCTGAAACTCCTGCAGCCTTTGGGCAAGGCGCTTTGCGCCGGGCGCGGCATTGGGGTAATCCTTCTGGGCCTTTACGCAGTCCACCACCCCCATGCCGCTGCCCTGCGTGAGCATTTCGGCCAGATTGCGGGTGGACTTGTCCGTCAGGGTCTTGATGCCGATGCCCATTTTTGTGTTCAGCTTTGCCATGGCGCTCTGCCCTTGCGCGGTGCCGCCGCAGGCCTCGATGGCGGTGTGTGCTTCCTGATTGAGCTGGTGGTACATATTGCGCTGGCGCAGCAGCTCGGCCTTGAACTGCACATCATCGGTCATCGGCACGATCTGTTCCAAGGTGTTCTTGCCCATCTCGGTATTCTGCACCACGGCTTCCAGCAGGCTCAGGTTGTCGTTCTTCTGGTTTTCCATACAAAAAATCCCCCTTCTGGCCTTAGTCTGCGCCAAAAGGGGGATTTTATACACTGGTTTTATTCTGCACGCATCTGATCGCCGCCGGCGTTCTGTGCCTCCCGCAGGCGTGCGTCGCACAGCTCGTACAGCGCCTGCCAGTTCTTTGCGGAGACATCCTCCAGCCCGGCTGCGCCGCAGCTCAGGGTAAAGGGCACCCGGCGCATCATGCCGGTGGTGGTGATGCATTCCCGGGGCATCTGCTGATACAGGTTCCGCATCTCCTCTGCCAGCTGTTTGCCGTCGGTGTCCAGACAGCCCACCGCAAAGATGCTGCCGGTCAGGCGGCAGACCACGCGGACCGCAGGGGTATCAAAGCTCTTTTTCCACTGGTTGCCCACAAAGCAGTGCAGCTGGTCCATCACAGGCTGGCCGTAGGTGTCCCGCAGCTTCTGGCCGTTGTCGATGCTCACCAGCGCCACAGCCGCCTTGCGGCCCTGCGCTGCACACTGTTCCAGCTTTTGGGCAAACACCGTTTCCAGATAGCGGCGGTTGTACACGCCGGTAAGGAAATCGTGGCTCATATCCTCGCGGCACAGCTCCCGCTCCCGGGGCGTCATGCGCTCTTCCGGCAGCACATTGCCTGCCAGCGGTGCGCACATTTCCAGCTCCCAGCATTTGCCGTCCGCTTCCACTCTGCGGTGCAGCACACAGTCCACACGGCCATTGCGCAGCTCGTAGTCCACCCGCAGGCCATCGTCCTGCCAGCCGTCACAACGCGGCGCTTCGGTCAGGGTCACTGCCTCAAATACGGCCTGCGCTGAGCGCGCAAGTTCCCGCAGATCCTGCTCGGTACATTCTTTCTTCATGTAATTTTCCCCATCATCTGCGCACGCGGCGCTCCCGTATCCCGCGTGCAGTCACCTGTTCCCCATACGTTCAGGAACCATCTGCCGCATTATGCATCCCGCGCCCGCCGCTCTGTTTCCGGGAATCCCGGGAACGCATCAGGCAAAGAAAAATGGCATAATGCTGCTTTAGCAACATTATACCATTCAGCTTCCGATTTTACCAGCAAAACGCACAATTTTCTGCCGGAGTTTTTACATTTTCGTCAAATTGCTAAGCGCCCGCCGCTCTGTGCCTTCTGTTTATACGCGGCAGTACACACTGCACTCGTCGTGGATGGTCTTGGCCAGTGCCTTGGCGGCAAAGCCGTCTGCGGCGCGCCATGCCCAGTTTCCGCCCAGCTTGCCGGGCGTGTTCAGGTGTGCTTCCGCGCCCAGACCCAGCCAGTCGTACATGGGGATGATGGCCCGGTCGGCCACCGACCCCAGCGCTGCGCGCAGCAGAGCAATGCGGACATCATCGGTCCGGATGGCCGCCAGCTCCTTTGCGGTGGGCTTTACACCGGTCAGGTGCAGGTAAGCGGCAGCGGCAGCCTTTTCCTTTTCGGAAGCGCCGTTCTCCCACCAGTCGGTCAGGGTGGTGTTATCGTGGGTACCGGGATACACCACGCTGTTCTTGACGTGGTTGTGGGGCAGATACTCGCTGTCCCCGCCGCTGAAGGCGAACTGCAGCACCTTCATGCCCGGGAAGGTGCTGTCAGCCAGCAGCTTTCGCACGCTGGGGAACAGTTCACCCAAGTCCTCGGCAATGATGGGCAGCTTGCCAAGGGCAGCTTCCAGCGCGTCGAACAGCTCCATGCCGGGGCCGTTCTCCCACTTGCCGGTGCGGGCGGTGGTGCTGTCCGCCGGGATGGCCCAGTAGGTATCGAAGCCGCGGAAGTGGTCGATGCGCAGCAGGTCGTAGATGCCCAGTGCGTGGCGCACCCGGCGCACCCACCACGCGTAGCCGGTCTTTTTGTGGTATTCCCAGTTGTACAGCGGGTTGCCCCACAGCTGACCGTCTGCCGAGAAGTAATCCGGCGGGCAGCCCGCCACACGGGCAAAGCCGCCGTCGGCATCCAGCTCAAACAGCGCGCCGCCCACCCATGCATCCACCGAGTCGGCAGAGACGTAGATGGGGATGTCGCCCAGGATCTGCACGTCCTTTTTGTTGGCGTAGGCCTTCACCGCCTGCCACTGGGCCGCAAACTTGTACTGCACGAATTTCCAGAAACCGATCTCTTCCTCGTTTTCGGCGGCAAAGGCGGCAAGAGCCTTCCTGTCGCGCAGACGGTAGGGCTTGTCCCACTCCACCCAGTTCTTCATGCCGTTGGCTGCCTTCAGGGCCATGTACAGGGCGTAGTCGTCCAGCCACTCCTCGTTGGCAAGGGTAAAGGCATAATAATCATCCGGGAAGTAATATGCACAGCCATGCAGCCCGGCGCACTGCTTGCGCCATGCGGCGTAGGCGGTGCGCAGGACCTTAAAGCGGCTCACGTACAGAGTGCCGTAGTCCACCTCTTTGGGGTCCGTGCCCCATTTTTCGGCCTTGAGCTGGGCGGCGGTGAGCAGCCCCTCTTCCTTCAGGGTATCAAGGTCGATGAAATAGGGGTTGCCCGCAAAGGCCGAGCAGCTCTGATAGGGGCTGTCGCCGTATCCGGTGGGGCTCAGGGGCAGGATCTGCCAGATCTTCTGGCCCGCTTGTGCCAGAAAATCCACGAACTCGAAGGCTTCCTTGCCAAAACAGCCGATACCGTAAGGGCCGGGCAGGCTGGACACCGGCATCAGGATTCCACTTTCACGCATGCTATTACCTTCCTCATTTTTAACATTTTATGGGAATATCGTTGTTTCTTATCATAACATATCCGCAGACTATTTTCCACAGGCAAAAAACGTGGTATACTTATTTTTACGGGATAACCGTCCTTGCCCTCTCCGTCACGGCTTGCGCGGGAGCGCCTGAGAGGGCGAGGACGCTAAAGGTTGCAGCGGCTGTTTCCCTTTACGACCCCACCCGTGAAAATGGGATTCAGGAAAGTCCGCAGACTTTCCTGAATCCCGAAATAAAAATAAATTTTCCGCTGAATATGGCCAGAGCCTGCGGCGGCCATTTTAAATCGTCAAACTGCACCCTGAACAGGAGGTACCCGCGCCATGCAGCGCACAGAAAAATACTTTGAACCGGACGCCTTCCGCACCCAGTGCGAGAGCGTCATCCTTGCCGCAGAGCCGGACGAAAAGACCGGCGGCGGGCGCATTGCGCTGGAAGGCACGGTGTTTTACCCGGAGGGCGGCGGTCAGCCTGCCGACCGGGGCACCCTGACCCTGCCGGACGGCACCACGCTGAATGTGACCGATGTGCACGAGCGCGACGGCATCCTCTGGCACAGCGTGGACGCCCTGCCGGGCAGCGCCGTTCCCGGCACCGCTGTTTCCGGCTGCATCGACTGGGAATGGCGTTTTGACAAAATGCAGCAGCACACCGGCGAGCACATCCTCTCCGGCATCCTGCACCAGATGTTCGGGGCCGAGAACGTGGGCTTCCACATCGGTTCCGAGGCCGTGCGCATGGACACCAGCGTGCCCATTTCTGCCGAGGGACTGCGGGCAGCCGAGCTTGCCGCCAACCGCATCGTGTGGCAGGATGTGCCGGTGCTGGTCAGCTACCCCACCCGGGAGGAGCTTGCCGCCCTTGTCTACCGCTCCAAAAAGGAGATCGAAGGGCAGGTGCGCATCGTGACCATCCCGGGTGCGGACGTCTGCGCCTGCTGCGGCACCCACACCCGCACCACCGGTCAGGTGGGACAGATCAAAATTCTGGCATCCGAGAACTACAAGGGCGGCGTGCGGCTGAGCGTGGTGTGCGGAGCCCGTGCGCTGGAAGCGGCACAGGCCATGCGTGCCCGGCAGGCCGACATTGGGGCGCTGCTCTCGGCCAAGGCCGACCAGACCGCTGTGGCGGTGCATCGCGTCTACGATGAGTATACTGCGCTCAAGTTTACACACTTTGGCGTATGTTCTCAGCTGTTCGATGCACTTGCCCAGCTGGCAGGCCCCGGTGAGGACGCCATCCGCACAGTGCCCGGCCTTGACCCGGACGGCCTGCACCGACTGGCGGTGCGCCTGACCGAAGCCACCACCGGTCTCTGCGCCGCCCTGACTCCCACCGAAAAGGGCACCGGCTACTGCATCGCACAGGCAGACGGCGACGTGCGCGCCCTGACCAAAGCCCTGAACGCCGCCCTGAACGGACGCGGCGGCGGCAAGCCCGGCATCTGTCAGGGCAGCTGCGCCGCTGCACCGGAACAGGTGGAGGAATTTTTGCGGGAGCAGGAATAACCCTCTCAGTCAAACCCTTACGGGTTTGCCAGCTCCCTCGAGGGGGGAGCTTCTATTGCAAAATCGAATAGCTTTCCCTCTTATGGTCAAAAAGCTCCCCCTTTCGGGGGAGCTGCCGAGCGAATGCGAGGCTGAGAGGGTTCACAACATCAAGGAGAACAACAAACTATGAGAATGCGTTTCAAACCCTATGCCCACGATGAGCTGATGGCAGCCGACTTCCATGTGCATGAGCCGCTGATCTGGGGCGGCAAGTGGCACGGTCAGTACGCCCGCCCGGAGCAGCCCTTTGTGCTGGAACTGGGCTGCGGCAAGGGCGGCTTCATCTCCCAGCTGGCCTGCGCCCACCCGGAAAACAACTATCTGGGCATCGATATCACCGATAAGGTGCTCATCCTCGCCAAGCGCAAGATCGAAGCCGCCTATCAGGCTGCGGGCCGCCCCATCGACAACGTGAAGATCATGAGCACCGACATCGAGCGCATCAAGGGGGTCATTACCGCCGAGGATACGGTCAGCCGCATCTACATCAACTTCTGCAACCCGTGGAGCAAGAACGGCTCTTCCCACAAGCACCGTCTCACCTACCCGCGCCAGCTCATCAACTACCGCGAGTTTCTCAAGGACGGCGGCGAGATCTACTTCAAGACCGACGACGATGATCTGTTCCGCGACAGTCTGGAATACTTCCCCGCTTCCGGCTACGACATCGAGTGGATGACCTACGACCTCCACGAGAACGAGCCGGAGTGGAACATCCGCACCGAGCACGAGGGCATGTTCACCGAAATGGGCATCAAGATCAAGGCCCTGATCGCCCGCAAGAACCCGGACCCCGCCAGCGTGACCTGGATCGAGCCCAAGATCCTCAAGCGTCAGGCCCGCGAAGCCGCCGAGGCCGAAGCCCGGGCTGCACAGGAAGGCGAAGGCAATGAATGACCCCTGCGAGATCTGCCTGAACAATGTGCAGGACGAGTACGGCAGCTGGTACTGTGCTCAGGGCGGCTGTCTGGACGAGGACGAGATGGCCCGCTATCTTTCCCGCAGCACGGCCGCCTGCCCGTTCTTTGAGCCGGGCGATGAATACAAGATCGTACAAAAGCAGAACTGACCTGCACAGCAGCATGATTCTCACAGGAGGTGTTTTATGCTCAACTTTCTCACGACCACCACAGTGTGCGGCTTTTCGCTGTACCATGTGCTGGCCTTCTTCCTCATTTATTCCTGCACCGGCTGGTGTCTGGAGGTCATCTTTGCCGCCGCCACCACCGGTCAGCTGGTGAACCGCGGCTTTCTCAACGGCCCGGTGTGCCCCATTTACGGCTTCGGCATGATCATCGTGCTGTTCGCCCTGACCCCTCTGCAGGGCAGCGTCCTGCTGCTGTACATCGGCGGCGTCATCCTGCCCAGTGCGCTGGAGCTGGTGGGCGGCTGGGCACTGTATAAGCTCTATCACACCCGCTGGTGGGACTACAGCGACTTTCCCTTCAACATCGGCGGCTATATCTGCCTGCAGTTCAGCCTGCTGTGGGGCGTGGGCACGCTGGTGGTCATGCGCATCGTCCACCCGGTCGTCGCCGGTCTTGTGGACATGGTCCCGCCCTTTATTGGTCTTGTCGTCATGTGCGTGCTCTATGCAGTCTACGCGGCAGACGTGGTCGTTACGGCCTTTGCCGCCTCCGGTCTGGCCCAGACACTGGACGCCATGGAACAGCTGGCCGACAGCATCCATGCCGTCAGCGACGCCATGACCCAGCTGCTGGGCACCACCGCCCTGAACGCCGACCAGAAGCTGGACGAGCAGCGCCTGCAGCTCAAGCTTGCTGCCGCCGAGGCTCGCGAGGCCGCACCGGAAAAGCGTGCCCTGCGTGAAACGCTGGCTGCCGTCCGCGCCAAGACCGATGAGGCCCGCGAGGCCGCAAAGCATGCTTCCGAGATCGCCAAGCTCAACACGGCCGAAGCCGCCAAAGCCGCACAGCTGGCCGCCAAGGGCACGATGGAGCGTGCTGCCGAGCTGCTGCGTCTGGAACAGCTGGCCGAGGAGCTGCAGGCCCGCAGCGACGAAATGCAGGCTCAGCTGCTGCGCACCCCCCGCATCGTGGGCCCGCGCCGCATGCTGCGCGCCTTTCCCGGCCTGAAGCACGGCGTGAAAAAGACCACCCTCAAGGCCCTGCGCCTTGGTCTTGCCCGCCGGGAAAGTTCCAAAGAAGAACCGAAGAAAGTCGGCTCCGACACCCGCAGGGACGCCTGAGACCGCCGCCCAAAAGACCGCTGCATCCCGTGCAGCGGTCTTTTTATACCCTGTCTTCCGGACCCGACCGGCGTTCCGTTCTTTTTGTTATAAAGTTTTAAATATCTATTTCCAAAGGTTTAAAATCGTGTTATACTGTCTTACAGAATGACATATTTTGTCGAAAACGTCTAACAGCGAGGGATTTACAATGTCCGAAGAACTAAAGTTGAATGAAAATGTCAGCGCACCGCAGCCCGATGCGCTTGCACGGATCGCTCGCAAAGACGACTTCCTGCAGCAGCTGCAGGAGTTTCTGGCGCAGCACAAGGGCGAGAACTGGTGTGTTGCCGCCATCGATCTTGAGCATTTCAAACTGTATACCGAGCTGTACGGTGCTCCGCAGGCGCGCAACCTGATGCTGTCCCTTGCCGCCCTTCTGCTGGAGCACAGCAAGGTGACCGGTTCTCCGGTGGGCTACTTTGGCAGTGACGATTTTGTGCTCTGCCTGCCGGACGACAAGGAGCAGCAGCTGGCCATCATCAGCCAGCTGCAGACATGCGTGAACAGCCACAGGCAGGATGTCACCTCCTTCCTGTCTTTTGGTGTGTGCCCTGTGGCCGAACATCCGGACGCCGACGCACAGACCCTGTGCAGCTATGCGCAGATCGCATCGGTAGACCCCAGCCCGGCCGTGGGCGGTGTGCACCGCTTTACGCCGACCATGCTCAGCCGGATCAAGGAGCAACGCCAGCTGCTGAGCGAGCTGGAACACGGCCTGAAAAATCACGAGTTCTGCTTCTTTCTGCAGCCCAAGTGCAACAGCATGACCCGCGCCATCGTGGGCATGGAAGCACTGGTGCGCTGGAACCACCCCACCCGCGGCTGCGTGCCCCCGTCTGAGTTCATGCCCCTGCTGGAAAGCACCGGCCTTGTGACCCAGCTGGACCAGTACATCTGGGAATCCGTCTGCAAGACCCTGCACAAGTGGCAGGAGAGCGGCAGCAATCTTGTGCCGGTATCCGTGAACGTTTCTGTGGTGGATATCGTCAATCTGGATGTGCCGCAGATCTTCTCCGACCTTGTGGAAAAATATCAGCTGGAACCCAAGCTCCTGCTGGCCGAGATCACCGAGACCATGCTGGCCGAAAACGCTTCTCTGGTGGAAAACGCCATTCAGGGCCTGCACCGCAAGGGCTTCTCTGTGATGATGGACGACTTCGGCAGCGGCTATTCTTCGCTGAACATGCTCAAGGACACCAATGTGGACGCCATCAAGCTGGACATGAAGCTCATCGATATGAACCAGCAGAACCGCAGCAAGGGCGTGCAGATCGTGGAATCGGTGGTGGATA